>ENA-OBIO01000328-OBIO01000328.1-metagenomes-genome-assembly--contig:-NODE-328-length-26977-cov-45.5636_pt1 | contig 26977 bp, 20 predicted proteins | sample MGYA00153383_OBIO01 | MGnify analysis MGYA00153383 | reverse complement strand
TTAATGGTTTAACATACGAAAAAATTAATCGCAAGTGTAATTAGACTGAAATATTGAAATCGTATTTTTAATACATATGTGCGATAAGCAGGCTTATCCGGTGGCCAGAAACCGGGTTTTTGCGAGAATACTTGGTTACAGCCCGTAGAAATAGGAAAAAACCCGGTTTCTTCGCTTTTGATGCCTAATATCAATTCCGGTTGCATCGGAATTAATATTACCCAAAATCAGGATACGGCTTGACCTTTGTCCCTACAATTAATCTGGCGTAGGGAAACGGCACTGCCGTGTCCTCTATACAGCACTTTTCAGGTTAGTGAGGTACACAACAGAGGTAGGGACACGGCAGTGCCGTGTCCCTACGGCAATAGAAGAGCAATCGGGGTGTACTTCATAAACGTGGAATCTGCTGTATTATTCCGGCGCAGCCGGAATTGATATAAGTTCCGACCCAATTATTTAAAGGCGATCGCACTTATTTCAAACTCGCATCTATCCCTGCTAAAATCGCCTCAGCATCCGCGCACAAAGCATCGTGACAGCGACCGTTACTCGCCAACAATCCCCCCCACTGACTGACATCTCCCCGGTTATATTGCAAAGCAGAACCGTCAAAACGAGTAAATTGACCGCCCGCTTCCGTCAAAATCAATTCCGGTGCCGCCAAATCCCAATCTTTCGGCGCAGACTTCCCCGAAAGCGCAATATAAACATCAGCTTTTTGTTCGACAATTGTCGCAATTTTACAGCCGATGCTACCCACAGCTAGTTGATTTTGACAAGGCAGTTGTTGTAACAATTGATTAAAGCGATCGTCCCGGTGACTGCGGCTAGTTACTATAGATAAATCTGCCACTATATTGCGCGCAGAAACTTGCAACTTTACTGTAGAACCGTCCCGACTTTCCACAAAAGCACCAGCATCTTTCACTGCGTAATAAATTTTTTGTTGTTCCGGCCAAGCGACAACTGCTAATACTGGTCTTCCTTGATATGCTAAAGCAATATGTACTGCAAATTCCCCTATCCTGTCAATGAAATCTCGCGTTCCATCCAAAGGGTCAATAATCCAAACCCAATCTTGAGGTAAGGGAATTTGCCCATGAGTTTCTAAATAAGCTTTATAAGTTTCTTCGCTGAGATAGCCAAATTCTGCATTCCCTAAAACCGATTGCAATTCATCCAGAATATAAGCATTCACAGCGACATCGGCGGCGGTGACGGGGCCGTCTTTTTGTTCTTGGATGTCGAGGTTCGGGGCGTTGGAATCCTGGCGATAATAGGATTGTAGGATATCTGATGCGCGATGGGCGATCGATCGCGAAATTTCGCTTAATTCTTCAAGATTTTTCATCCTCAAGCTTCCCCTAACATTAGCTTAATAATACTCGTTCCCAGGCTCTGCCTGGGAATGTCTACCCGGAGCGGAGGCTCTGCCTCCTTCTTCCTGTTAGTATAATCCGAGGCAGAGCCTAGTAACGAGACCAACTTCCCCTAATATTAGCTTAATAATACTCGTTCCCAGGCTCTGCCTGGGAATGTCTACCCGGAGGCTCTGCCTCTTTCTTTCTATTAGTATAATCCAAGGCAGAGCCTCTAAATATGCGTTACTAGGCTCTGCCTGGTAACGAGAAATTCGCCCGGTTGATAATTACCAATCTATATGAGGATATTTCCATTCATAATAATTAGGAAACACAAAGTTGGTAAACGAAACCGAAATACTCACCTCCAATGATTTTACATGATGCCACCAACCCACAGGAATAAAGATAGCTTCTCCCGGTTCCAAAATCACTTCAATGATTTTCGCGTCTTTATAAAGCGGGTATTTGTCGTAGTCGGGATTTTCGCCATCAACCTTGCTAAAAACACCGACATGATTGTAAAGCAGAGGAGTTTGCTGCGGAGAAATCAATTTAATTAGTTTGCGGCCAGACACTTGTGCTAAAATTAAATTAACTGGGTCATGGTGCAGCGGCGTAATCGTGCTTTTCGGGCCGAACCAAAAGAAAACTCTGCCACTTGTCTCAGCCGGATTTAGGTATTCTGGAAAAATTTCAATGTCATTGAATAGAGGTTTAAATTCCTCTCTTTCCAAAGTCTGGTTGTTAGCAACCATGTAACAGTCATTGCTAGGCCCACCATTCACCACCATGTCTACATATTGGCGGAACAAAACGGTTTTTTTGTGGTTGTGTACCTTAATTTCGTAGTCCGGGTCTGAGTTGCGGTTGGCTTGAATTTCCACCGCTGCATCGCCGTATTTTTCCTTCAAATACTCCGGTGTCCACAACTGCAACGCTTTCCAGTTGTGCATGATATTACTAATAATTACTGGAGTATTTTTGGCGTAGTAATTTTCCAGAAAATACTCGCGTGACAGGCTACTTTTACGCTCGATTGTGCCAAACTTGGAAGACAACGCGGCTAATTGATTGTTAATGCTAAGTTGCGATTCTAATTTCTGCAATAACTGCACGTACTGACTACCTGCTTGGAAGTAAGGGTGAGAGGATATCGCTGTAACTTCTGCGGTTGCTGTTTCTGCATCAATCCCGGTACTTATCAGGATTTTAATGATTTCTTCGTCGGGTTTATTTAATAATTTGTTCGCCGCCACCCACTGTTTCATGTTGTCGGGGACTTCGGGTTTACTTGGAGTAAGTAGATTTGGCAGGTTTTGCGTCAACCATTCTAGATTAACCTGTTGTTGGTCAGTCATGGTAATCCGCAAAGGGGGAAGGGTGATAGTTAGGGGTTGGGTGTCAGGCATAATTTGGGTATGTTGTTTTGGACTAATATAGCAATTTTAACGAACCGCGAAGGCGCTAGGGCGCGAAGGAAGAGGGAAGAGAAGTTTGCAATTTTTGTCAGGGTTGTTTTCAGATTTTAACTTAGGGAGTGTTGTCTGTTCAAGTTTTCTGGCTGGGATGGATTTTTCCCGGATACTTTGGTGAATTTTAATTTAAAATTAACTCTTATTCATCCAGTCGCGGGTTCCGAAAAATTTGCAGGAATTGGAAGCGATTTTAGTGGCTGCGGTGAGACTATCTATAAAGTTATTTTTCAAAATGTAGTGACAGAAAGCCCCGTGAAAGATGTCGCCGGCACCTAAAGTGTCTGTGGCTTGAATTTGAGGGATTTCTAAACTGCCATATTTGCCATTGTTGAGGTATAAAATTGGTTTTTCGCCGTGAGTGATGGCGATGTTCGGAATTCCGGCTGCTGATAAATAAGCAAACACTTCTTCTGATTTGCAGCAGTTGGGCGGATAAAAGTTATCGGAACATACCGCCCATTCAATAAATGGTAATATTTCTTCTAATCCGGGTTTCCAACTGCCGCCGTCTAGTACAATTGGAATGTTCTTTGATTTGGCAATTCGAGCGATTTCTGTGCTGGCTGGGATTTGGTGTCCGTCCATCAGGATAATATTAACTGATGTTAAAATTTCCGGGTTGATTGTTTGACTGTAAACTTGCGATTTCGTAGCATTGATCGAAATTACCGATCGCCCTCCGGTTCCTTGAGTTACAATAATCGAAGAAACTGGTGGTGAGTCCGATCGCCCTGGTGACAAATCGACTATCCTCACATTATACCGATCCAAGTCATTTTTGATTAATTGGGCGATCGCATGAGTGCCCAAAACCCCAGCCCATATCGCCGCATTCCCCAAATAACCAAAAGTCACCGCAGCATTCGCCGCCGGCCCGCCCGCAGCAATGGTACAATCAGAAGCAACAACTTTCTGATTTTCACCAGGAGGCTGCTGCGCCAAATAAATTAAATCCAAAGTCGCTAATCCCAAAAACAATCCCGTTTTCATATCTGCGTTAATCCGCGTTCATCTGCGGTAAAAAAATCTAAATCTTAAAATGCAAGCAAATCCGAATACAGGAATACTTTACATCGTCGGAACCCCGATCGGCAACCTGGAAGACATGACATTTCGCGCCATCAAGATTTTGCAAGCAGTAGACTTCATCGCCGCCGAAGATACCCGCCATACGGGAAAACTGTTGCATCATTTTCAAATCAAAACGCCTCAAATCAGCTATCACGAACACAACCGACATCAACGATTACCAGAATTAATCGAAAAACTGCTTCTAGGAAAAAGTATAGCCCTCGTCACCGATGCTGGAATGCCTGGAATTTCCGACCCCGGATACGAGTTAGTCAAAGCTTGCGCCGATGCTAATATTAACATAATTCCCATTCCTGGTGCGTGTGCTTGTATAGTAGGAATCAGTGCATCGGGATTACCCACAGACAGATTTGTATTTGAAGGTTTCTTACCCGCGAAAGGTCAAGAACGCCAACTCCGTTTAGAAGCTTTCCAGATAGAATCTCGCACCATAATCTTATACGAATCTCCCCACCGATTGCGACAAACTTTACAAGATTTAGCAAATAGTCTGGGAATCGACAGACAGATTGTGTTGGCGAGGGAGTTGACAAAGATGCACGAAGAGTTTTGGCGTGGTAGTATCGAAAGTGCGATCGAGCTTTACACCACCCGCGAACCCAAAGGAGAATTTACCCTGGTAATCGCCGGTATCCAAACAGATGCACCAATTTTCTCCGAAGACGCCATCAAAGCCGAATTGCAAACATTAATCGACGAAGGCATAAGTCGTTCCCAAGCCAGCCGCCAACTAGCCCAACAAACATCCCTTCCCCGCCGCCAAATCTATCAACTCGCCCTCACCATAGGCGATAGTGAATCACTAGAATAACCTTTAAATGACTTGTGAAAAACTCTCTCTTCTCCTCTGCGCCCTCTGCGCCCTCTGCGGTTAAATAAAAAAAGTTAAATCATCATACTAAGAATTATATGGTACGCGGAAACTACGATCGACAAAAACCATATTTACGCAACCCCCACATCAACAAACCAATAGCCGAAATATATGCAGACTTAGACGCCTTTAGCTGGGAGATATTCGAGGATCAACCCCACCGCTTCGATACCGTCAGTTTCTACGTCTTGCTTCCCCCGCTATTTTACGAAGGAAAATTCATCAAAGGCATTTACTTCAGCGAAGCAGTAGAACTGATCAACAAATTATTTCCGCAACTTTCCTCAGTCTTTCATTCCTTTACTTATTCCCCCGGCGCTTCCTATTCCTGGGCTCCCATAGCCGATGCTTATTCCAGTTTATACAAAAATCCACAACGAGACAAGTGGTTTCGCGAGACTTATCCCGATCGCGCACACAAACCAATCATACCACTACAAGACACAGACTTTATCAACGAATACCTAATTTCCCCGCGAAACGTCCCTGAAAAAGACATCGACTTACTCGCCGTCGCCCGCATATCCGAAGAAAAAAACTTGCCGATAATAGCCAAAGCTTTAAAAGTTTACCGCCAAAAATACCCGCAAAAACAGATAAAATTAACAGTTGTCACCGGACACGACTTTGATGTCAACAATATCAACAGTCTCGACGAGTACGCCTTAAACGAATGGCGACAAATCGAGACAATTTTAACCAATCCTTTCGACTACATCAATTTATTGCCGAGAGTAGACTACTATAACGAAATGCCCGCTTATTATTCGCGGGCAAAAGCATTTGTCCTCGGTTCCCTCCTGGAAGGAAAAAACCGAGGCATTACCGAAGCCATGAGTTGCAATGTACCAGTAATTTGCTTCCAAGAGTTCAATCAATACGCCAGAGGAGACTCGCCTGTTTTCCCGGAAGGTGCAGGGCTTTATGCTAAATTTGATCCAGAATCTCTCGCCGACACTATATATACTGTATTGGAAAATCGGACAGAGTTTAAACCGCGACTACAATATTTAAAGCATTGCGGGCGCAAGAACTTCTTCAACACTTGCATTGACAGTTTTCCCTACTACCAGCACAACATCCTAGACTACAAACCGGGAGATGCAATTAACAATTTGTGGTTGGATTTGGCGGTACAGCAAAACTATCAAGTCAGCTTGAATAGCTTCTTGTATGGAGGTTCAACTCTGTCTCATCTACGGGGGATAAATGTGATTCAGCAAAATCTTGGTGAGTTGACAAAGTTCGGTAACGGATGAAGTTCGGCAACGGATTCTGTAACGGATTTAGCGGATTTAATGGATTGAAGTTTCCGGTTGCATCGAAATTATTAGTAACCGAAATTAGGAGACGGCAGTGCCGTCTCCTCCGTCATTCCGGTGCAACCGGAATTGTAGATATAAGAAGGAAAACAAACTATGGCAATTCCCTATTCCCTATTCCCTATTCCCTATTCCCTATTCCCTATTCCCTATTCCCAGTAATATCATCAAAGATCTTACCTGCTAAAACTCTAGCCAAATTTATGGGTACTGCATTACCAACCATTTTGTATCCGTCAATGATATACTTGTACTTGAAAATGAAGTCATCCGGGAAAGTTTGAACTCTCGCACATTCCCTGACAGACAATCTGCGGTAAGGTTGAGGTGAATTCGGGTCAAAAATGCGTTTATCCTTCGCAACCAAAATCATTTTAGTAGCTTGAGGATGCAGAGGTGCGTGTCGGCCGCCCGCCTGAATAGTAAAAGAAGGTTCCGACCAACTTCTAACTCGATTTCTCGACATATAAATACTCGAAAATCCCAAATCTGCACATTCGTGATTGGGAAGAGATGGGTGATAATTATCTACTTTACCCTTAACTGGAATTGGTGCGATCGCCCTTAAGTCAAAAATCGCATCTTTCAAAGTCAAAACCTCATCCCCAGATTCAGGAAACTCAAAGCCAAAACCCAGACTTTCCCGATAACCAACCACAATCACCCTTTTCCTATCCTGCGGTACCCCAAAATTTTTAGCATTCAACAACTTGAACGAAACTCGATAGCCAATTTGCTCGAATTGTGATAATATATAAGTGAAAGCATCCCGATTTCTGGGAGACAAAATGCCACTGACATTCTCAGCCAAGAAAAACAAAGGCTGCTTCTCTCGTACAATACGGATATAATCCCAAAAAAGTTGACCGCGAGAGTCATCAATCCCTCGCTTCGCACCAGCCGCACTCCAACTTTGACAAGGAGGGCCACCGATTATCCCCATACAATCAGGAACTTCATCAGAATAAATTTTTCGGATATCTCTTTGATCTAACAGAGTGTGAGTATGGTTAAATTGATATGTATCCCAAATAGTGCGATCGTACTCATTAGCCCAAACCGGATTAAACCCAGCCCGACGAAAACCCAAATCCAATCCACCGCAACCGGCAAACAGAGAAATAATATCCAAAGCCACCTTTTTTCACCAGCAATAAATATAATAAATCAATTATAAACCTCTATTTTCTTACCTATCTATCTCTTTCTTCTCTCACTCTGCGCCCTCTGCGGTTAATAAAAAAAATCCAATTCACACACAAACAGAATTTATTATCCTCAATGAATGCAGAATCCATCCTCAAATCATACCAACACTTCGGCATCCATCTCGGACTAGAAAGAATTAAACAACTTCTAGAGAAACTAGACAACCCCCAGCAAAAAGTCCCCGTCATCCACATTGCCGGTACAAATGGCAAAGGTTCAGTCTGCGCCTATCTATCATCCATACTCACAGCAGCAGGCTATCGAGTCGGGCGCTACACATCCCCGCACTTAATCGATTGGACAGAAAGAATTTGCATCAACCAAAAACCAATTTCCTCAACTGAACTGCAAGCATACCTCGAACGAGTCATCGCCGCCACTCAAAACGACACCGAAACTCCCACCCAATTTGAAATCATCACCGCCGTAGCTTGGCTGTATTTCGCCGAACAAAAAGCAGACATCGCCGTCATCGAAACCGGATTGGGCGGTAGATTAGACGCGACTAATGTTTGCGAAAATCCCCTGGTTAGCGTCATCACATCCATCAGTCTCGAACATTGGCAAATACTCGGCCCGACTGTTGCCGATATTGCTGGGGAAAAAGCCGGAATTCTCAAAGCAAAATGTCCGGTTGTTATTGGAGAATTGCCAGAATCGGCTAAAATAGTCATTGAGAAACGCATCCAAGAATTAGACTGTCCTGCAACTTGGGTAAAACTAGCCAGAGATTTAGGGAAAGGATTCGCAGAATATCAGTTAAACCAAAATGGTGCTAAAGTAAGATACAAATTGCCACTGCTGGGAAAAATCCAATTGATGAATTCGGCAATTGCGATCGCAACTATCGAAAACCTCCAAAACCAAGGATGGCAGATTTCCGAAACCGCCATCAAAAACGGTATCGCCAAAACTCAATGGCCCGGAAGACTCCAACAGACAACTTGGAAAAAACAGACAATATTAATAGATGGAGCTCACAATCCAGCCGCCGCCATTGCATTGCGCGAATATGTCGATAATCTTGGCAACTATCAACCAATCAACTGGGTAATCGGGATTCTCGCGACGAAAGACTGCGATGATATATTAACAGCATTACTCAAAAAGGGCGATCGGCTTTATCTAGTGCCCGTACCCGACCAAAATTCAACACCACCCGCAGAATTAGCCACCCTCGCCCAAAACATCTGTCCTGAATTAGCACTCTGCGAGACTTTCCCCGAATTAACAATAGCCTTAGATGCTGCTGTTGCAGAAGATAATTTAACAGTCCTTTGCGGTTCCCTTTATCTAGTCGGCCACTTTCTTCAACAACAAAAATCCTAAGTTTAAAAATATCTGTCTTCTATCTGCGTCCATCCGCGTTCATCAGCCATCATCTGCGGTTGAAATCCTCTTCAAACTTATTGCAGAACTAGCTTATATGGCCACACAGACTCCCATGATGCTATGCTACACCAAATTCATCTAAATTGCAATAGGAAAAACTAAAAAGATCCGGCAATTCTTGATCGCACATCCCAACCTAAAATATCCAGAATTCATCGGTGTCCATTTGTTACAATACAAGTGAGTTGAGAAAAGTTTAGAGTACAGAAGTTTATGAACAGCCTGATATCGGTACAAACACTAATTGAATATATAGAAGCTTTGCCAGCCCAAGAGCAAACTTTACTATTTGATGAGCTTTTTAGGCGAAAAATAATCAAGCAGCGTCAGGAACAAATCGCTCTTACAGTCACGTCAGATATTGACTTGCAGAGTGAGACAGCAATAGAAAAAGTAAACATGATGAAATTTCTTCAGGCGGTACTCGATACACCGCCTATTATGGAAAAAATAAAAAACTTGCCCCAGGAAAACACTACAGTCAAGACAAAAACACTCTTAACAGGTAACGCTACCTGCGACATTCGCTCAGCCGATCGCACTAACTTTGGGGGCGACCTCGACAGCTCAACTGCTCACATAATCATTAAAAACGAATCAGACAGAACAGTCAGTGCAGCGTTGCTGGGATGGCCCGAATGTAAAGCTTTTGGCGAGACCCGATCGCAAGCATTGCAAAACCTTCACGATTTAGTTAATTCCCAGCTAGCCGAAGCCGAAATCCTCTCTGTCAAACTCACTTCTAGTCGATCGAACAATCCTTGGGTAAGCTTGGCGGGCAAATATGAAAACGATCCGCAATACGATGAGGTATTGGCACACATAGAAGAATATCGCCGCGAACTCGATGCAGAAACGGAAGCTTATTATAGTCAAATTGACGCTGCGGTTGAGGCCAAATGAGCCGATACATACTTGATACGGATTGTTTCTCCCTTTGGCAGCAAAATCATCCAACAATGGTGCAGCGCGTTGAGGTTAATGCAGAAAATATTGCTGTGAGTATCGTAACAGTAGAGGAAGTAATTCGCGGCAGATTCAATGTTATTAAAAAAGCTTCCGAACCTTCGCAAACTGACAAATTAGTATTGGCTTACACTAGGTTATGGGATACATTAGATGATTTCAAATTTCTCAACATTCTGAAATTTGACCATAATGCTTGCACTGTTTACACAGAATTCCGTCGTCAAAGAATACGCATCGGCACACAAGATTTGCGGATTGCAGCTATTGTACTTGCCAATAATGCTATCCTCGTTACGCGCAACTACCGAGATTTTTCGCAAGTGCCTGGTTTAGTGCAGGAAGACTGGACAATTCAAAATTGAAAGCAAGGGCGATCGCCAAAAAAGATTCCCGCCCCAGCTTCAACTCAAAACTACCTTTGATCCCAAGCCGTCGCCGCATCAGCCACAGCCTGTTCTACAGATTTCTCATTCAACATCGCCGCTTGCAAATTGTCATAAATCGCCTTTTGTAGCTTCTTAACATCCTTGAGAGGCGGAATCAACAGCTCGGCGGAAGTTAACCCAGAAGCACTGATAATCCGAGCCCGATCGCCCGCCGTCGCATCAGCAGCTACACTCTTAAAATAACCATCCCCCAAAGTCTCAACCGTAGAAGGCAAAACATTAGCAGCCTTAGCAAAAGCCAATTGGTTTTGAGAGTTAGTCACGTACAAAGCAAACTTCACAGCATCGTCAGGGCGCTTACTGTCGCGAGGTACAACTAAATTCATCACCGCCACAGTTTTTTTGCCGCTTTCCCCGGTAATTTGTGGTGCAACAGCCGAAACAGCGCCTATACTAGGAGCATTCTCGGCGATCGCCTTCAAGAACTGAGGCCCAGAACCCAACAAAGCAGTTTCTCCAGATTGATAAAGCTCGATCGCCCGACGATGGCCTTGTACCAAAACATCCTGTGGCAAAAGTCCGCCCTTGTACAAATCAACCCAATACTGAAAAGCAGCTTTGCCTCGATCAGTATTAAAAGCCGCCTTTCCTTGAGCGTCAACCAAAGTAACACCCATCTGCACCAAAGATTGCAAAACTTCCCCCGAATCTTCCGGTACAAAAGTTACAAAAAAAGCAAACTTCCCACTCTTTTCCTTCACCTGTTTCGCAACTTGAGCTAACTCTGCATAAGTAGCAGGAGGTTTAGTAATTCCAGCCTTTTTAAACAAATCGGTATTGTAAATTGTCACCCCAGTTGTGAGATACCAAGGAATGCCAAAAGTTTTACCATCGAGGACACCAGCTTTCCAGATATTTGGGAGATAGGTTGATCGCACTTGCTCCGAAATCCGCGAGTCCAAATCCAGCCAAGCATTGCGCCCAGCCAACAACGAAGCAAAATCAGGATTTAGGTTTACCACATCCGGGGCAGTTTTCGCCGAAACAGCGCCCAAAATCTTGCTTTCCATCGCCGACCAAGGAACGTCCACCCAGCGCACCTTCACTCCCGGATTTTGGGCTTCAAAACCGGCGATCGTCTTGTTGAAATATTCAGTAAACTGAGGTTGCAGTTGCATAGTCCAGAATTCGATTTCCTCCGTATTCTTCGTTGTCTGGGAATTGACAGCAGGCCTGCTACAACTCACCACCGCAGCCAGGAGCAGCCCTACCAGCCCAAAAACAGCAAACAGTTGCCAAGATTTACGTTTCATAGGGATAAATTTGATAATCATGGGAACCGTTAGAGAAAAAAGCATCGAGTCCGAAACAGAGTCTTGTGCCCGGGCTCCCGAGGGAGAGAGTCCGTTTTGATGTAGAATCGATTGTTTTTAGGTCGATCGAGCTAAAATTTGTTGACATTTGCAGCAGAATAGCTATTGTCAAGTAAATTGGATAGCATAAAGTTCCGAACGGGCGATCGTGGAACACAAGCAGTTCCGCGCAGCTACGGCAGAATACCGAGATTACAGCACACCTGTGGTAGTTGAAAACCAATTCTCCAACACCCGGCATTACTGAATCAGGCCAGCCAATCACAAAATAAAAAAATAGCAATTACCCGCGACCCAATCACATGGTTAACTTTATTAAAGGTCTACTTGACAAACGCAAGCCAGGAATCGGGATTGAAATAGCCCCAGACCGCATCAACATCATTCAGCTCGAAAAGAAAACTCAGGGATTAAAACTAGCCACTTTGGCTTCAATAGAAGTTCCAGAAGACATGGTACAAGAAGGGCAAATAGTCGATCCGCCTGGAATTGCAGAACTAATACGTGCCGTCATGGCAGAAAACAAAATTAAAGCCAAGCGCGTAGCTACAGCCATTCCTGGTAGAGAAGCCGTCATCCGTTTAATTCCAGTTCCCGCAGAACTCAACGAAGAAGAATTGCGGGACTACATGAACGCAGAAGCAGGACTGTACTTGCCGTTTCCCAGAGAAGACGCTGATGTAGACTATCAAAAAATTGGCCTATTTGTAGATGGCGACGGCGTAGAAAAAGTACAAGTTGTGCTAGTAGCAACTCGTAGAGAAGTTACCGACACATACATCGAAACCTTCAGAGAAGCCGGACTGGATATAGACGTACTAGAAGTAACCAGCTTTGCCCTGATCCGCACCCTCAAAGACCAACTGCAACAATTTTCGTCCCAAGAGGCCGCAGTTCTGACCGCTATAGAATTTGACAGTACCGAGTTAGCTATAGTAGTGGACGGCATACCTCAATTCAACCGTACCATCCCGATCGGCACATACCAAATCCAGACCGCCCTCAACCAAGCCATGAACCTGCCACCATCCCGAGACACCAGTGAACTACAAGGCATGACCCTGCCTGTCACAGACACAATGGGCGCGTCGGGAGACACCAATCCCGGCACAAATGCGATGATTAAAGTATTGGGAGAACTAGCAGACGAACTGCGACGCTCAGTAGACTTTTATCTCAACCAGAGCGAAGAACTCGAAGTCGCACAACTGTTGTTAGCTGGGCCTGGAGCTGCGATCGGCAAACTAGACGAATTTTTTATGCAAAGATTAAGCTTGCCCGCATCTCAAGTCGATCCCATAGAAACCCTAGGACTCGAAATCAGCCAAGATATTACCCCAGAACAGCGAGCAGGTTTAGGAGTCGCCCTAGGTTTAGGACTGAGGGAAGTGCTTTGACCTATACAGTTTTAGATAGAAAAACCGATTTCAGAATTTTAGGTAAAAGCCACAACAATCCCTTCCCAAAGAATCAAGCAGAAGGCAGGAGGTAGAATATTTGAGGTAGAAAGTAGAAGGAAAAATGTAGAATATCGGAGACAGAAGCAGACCCTTCCTTCGGTAGAAGGCAGAAAGTTGTTTCTTTCTTCCCTAAATAAATCCTTCACTTGTACCAGCAATCTGGCGCTTTGTCTAAAATCTAAAATTTCAAATTTAAATCTAAAATCCAGTGAAGCCATGTACAGCCTAGATATTAATTTTCTCAACGACCGTCCCGACTACAAACCCGTCACAGCAGCTAAAAGCTCAGGTAGAAAGAGTTCCGGTGGAATCAAAGACCAAAGTGCCATGATTGGGGCGCTGCTCTTTGCCTTCGGCCTCAATGCCTTAGTCATGGGCGCGTGGTGGTGGTCTACCAACGAAAATACCAAGTTGGCTGGAGAACAAGCAGCCATTGAGCAAGAATTGGCGAAGTTAACCACTCAAGCCAACGTCATCAAAGCCATCAACAGCGAAACCGACAAAGTTACAGCCGAATACAAAGCATTAGCCGGAGTATTCGACCAAATTAAACCTTGGTCGGCGATGCTGCAAGACATCAGCGCCCGCACTCCCACCGGAGTACAAATTGCCAAAATCGAGCAAATCGACCCCAGTCCCGCCCCCGTTGCACCACCACCACCTCCACCCGCAGCAACTCCCGCCGCCTCCCCTGGGGCGAGTCCATCGCCAGCTAGCCCCACCCCTACCCCTGTGGCTGCTCCCCCACCAGTCGTCCCGCAGCCGTCCTCCGCAAAAGTACAAATTTCAGGCATTGCCGGTACATTTGCTCAAGTTAACGACTTTATGCTGCTAGTTGAGCGGTCTCCTTTTTTCCTCAACAGCAATACCAGACTGGTAGCGGCTACCTTAAAAGATGCCACACCATTCCGAGTGCGCAACCAAAACGCAGCAGCAGAAGTTCCCAAACCGCGGCCGGTGGTGGAATATAAAATTGAAACAACGCTCAGCCCGACTGGGGCCTCCCAGTTGCTCTCCGAGCTGCGGAGCAAGCAAGCAGACGGGCTAGCAATACGGATAGAAACACTTCAAGAAAAAGGAGTGCTAGAACCACAAAAAGCAGAGGTGAAAAAACCATGACAGCAGCAAATGAGTTTATTCCCAGCGGGGGACAAGCAGAAGAGCCAGGGACTGAAATATTCGGCATTAAGCTGACACCCCAAGTCCTAGCTATCAGCGTCGCGGTTCTAGGCCTCGGAATTGCCGGCTACATCGGCTCTCAGTTCGTGTTGCCAGAATTCCAAAAAAGCAGCGAAATTAAGCAAAAAATTACCGAAAGCAAGCAAACGCAACTGCAATTGCAAGCTCAAATTCAAAAAAAGGCAGAAGCGGAAGCAAAACAAGAAGAAGCAAAACAGCGCCGGGCCAATGTGACGGCAATGTTTGCCAGCGACGCAGGCGCTACCACGCTATTGCTTGACATGAACCAACTGGTTAATAGAATCAACGCCGGCGTTCCAGGAGACGAACTCAAGGCTAAAATTCTCAAATTTGAGCCGGATGTCCCAGTAGCAGGAGCAGCACCCGTGCCGGGAGCTCCAGACCCAGATATTCTGGCTGATACCTCCTTTGGCCCATCGCTGGTTGGCAAGCTCAGACGCAAAAAATATAAGGTAGAGTTTGAAGGCAATTTCGCTCAAACCCGCAATTTTATGCGTAACTTGGAGTTGATGCAGTCGCTGTTGGTAGTGAGAAATTTGAAATCTGAATTGCTCGCATCAACTCAGCCACCGAATGTCGATTTTCTGAAAGGAAAAATAGTCCCTGTGGAGCAGCCGCCAACTAAAATCAAAACGGCTTTTGACTTGCACGCGCTGCTGCCTTTGAAGCAAGAAGAAAAACTGCCAACTCCGGCTCCGAGTCCTGCTGCTCCGGCAACTCCGGCTCCGAGTCCTGCTAAATAGCCAAATTATTGCCGATATTAGCTATTGTTTGAAAGTCGCTGTTTCAGCAGAAGGGAGAATGTAGGATCAAAATAAATTATGAATGCCATAAAAAACATATGGCAATCTAAAATTAGGATTTCTACCGAATTTATTGTAACTTCTTCCTTCAAACATAGACTCGAATTGAGCATCTTTCATTCATTGCCAGAAGCTCGCGATTAAAGAGTGCGAACAACCAATAAATCACAAAGTTTAATTGAGGAGAGAACGTGAAACAGGATCTACATCTACGGTTATGTGGAGGACTCTTGGGCAGCATGACGATCGCACTAATCGCTCAAGCACCAGTCTTGGCAGCTCCTACTCAAGTCACAGGTGTGCAAGTAACTAAAGCCAATAATGGCGTAAGTATTGTGCTGGCTACTCAAAAGGGCGATCGCCCGCAAGTGATCGCCATCAATAGCGGCAATACCTACCAAGCCACAATTATCAACACTCAGCTCCGCTTGACCCAAGGCAATAGCTTCCGGCAAGATAACCCAGCTCCGGGCATTGCTTCGGTACAAGTTAGCCAAATAGATGCTAATAGCATCCGCGTGGTAGTGGCTGGCACGAATGGAGTCCCCAACGGACAAGTTGTTCCAGGACAAGGGCAAAGCATCGTCCTCAGCGTTGCCGGAGTTGGCGGGACTGTGCAGTCTAATGCGCAGTCGAACCAAGCTCAAATTGCCCAAGCTGCGCCCCCGCCACCTCCAGGACTGCCGCTGAGCCAAACACAAAATACTCCCCGGCCGGCTCCCCAAATTCGCACGTCACAAAACCCAGGCGTGCTGCTGCCAAATCCCGAAGTTACTGTTACTAGGAACGATCGCGCGCCCCTCCCCAGCGAAATTCAATCTCAGACCAATCAGGCTCCGCCTTTCCAGTCGCGGGCCGTACCGCCACCATTGGGAGATATCTCCGTATCTAACATCGCCCCGGCAGCGGGAAGTATTGAACTGAGTTCAGGAGAACGCATTCCCCGCTTGGTACTGCGGGATGCCCCAGTCAGAGACGTTTTAGCTCTGCTGGCCCGGGCTGCGGGACTTAACATTGCTTTTACAGGCGGTGGCGCTGCTCCGGGTCAACCGGGCCAAGCAGCTCCGGCGGCTCCGGGAGCGGCAGGTGCCGATGAAGGGCCGAAGATTTCCTTGGACATCGAAAATGAGTCGGTGCAAGATGTTTTTAATTACGTGCTGCGGATTAGCGGACTGCAAGCCAACCGCGTCGGGCGGACGATTTTTGTCGGGTCTAATTTGCCACTGGACTCGCGGAATATTATCATTCGGACTCTGCGCCTCAATCAAGTTCGGTCTACCGATGCAGCTAACTTTTTGAGCGCTCAAGGTGCGGAAACTCAACTGCCAATTACTCGAGTGACGATTCAAACCGTGGGCCAGGGAAATTCGGCGCGGGATGTGGAAATTCGGGAACCGGACATTAAGGCGATCGGCGCTAGAGATGGCAACGGGCCGCTGTTGCTGAGGGGACTGTCAGTGCTTGCCGATGCGAGGCTCAATTCCATCACTTTGGTGGGAGACCCGCGCAAAGTTGATATCGCCGTAGCTTTCTTGACGCAGCTAGATTTGCGTCGCCGTCAAGTGGCTGTCAACGTCAAGGTGATCGATATCAACTTGTCGGGAAACAACCAAAGTAGCAGCAGTTTCTCTTTCGGAATTAATAACAATTTCTTCGTCAATGACAATGGGGCGGCAAGTCTCAATTTTGGTGGCTTGAGGCCCGCTAGCGGAGAGGATGTCAGGAATTCCAACCTAGCTAGTCCGCCGATCGTCAATAACCCGATAGGAAGCCAGACTCCTCTCTACGATCCGAGCGGCAGGCTAATTAACGTGCCGTTGACAGCTCCTGGTGGCGGTTTGTTCGTCCAGCCGACAGCCGGAATTACTAATGACCCGACGCGAGTTGGGGTTAGGGATTACACGCCGTTTGCCAGAGACTTAACCACTGGAGCGCTGACGAGTTTCGGAAGTGCGACTTTCGGCTTGTTCCCGCTGTTGCAGTATCCGAGGAGGTTCCTGTCGGCGTTGCAGGCAACTATTACCAGCAACAATGCCAAAATTCTGACCGATCCGACTCTGGTGGTTCAAGAAGGCGAAACGGCGAATGTGAATATTACTGATGAGGTAATTGCTAACATCACACAGCAAACCCAGAGCACCGGAAATACAAGTACCACCACAACGACGGCCGTCAAAGATAAGGCGGGTTTGCTTTTAGGGGTGGCGGTCGATCGAATTGACGACAATGGTTTTGTCTCTCTGCGGGTGAACCCGGTGATCAGGACACCAAGTGGCAACCCTGTCGATCTTTCGACTGCTGGGAACACCAATCGGATCACACTGCTGGGCGAGCGATCTTTGCAATCCGGGCTGATTCGCCTGCGGGACGGTCAGACTTTGATTGTGTCGGGGATTATCCGGGACGAAGAACGGATTCAAGCGAATAAGATTCCGATTTTGGGAGATTTGCCGATTATCGGTTCGCTCTTCAGGCGGACTAATAAGACGAACCAGCGGGCGGAGTTGATTGTATTGCTGACGCCGCAGATTTTGGATGATAGCGATCGATCGAACTTTGGCTACCAAAACAACATCAGTCCTGACGCCCGCCAACTCTTGCAGCGGAGTCAGCCCGTCCAACCGAGACAGTAGTCCGACAGGGGTTGAAACCCCTGTCTCATAGCGAAAGTCCTCTTTTAGAGGACTAAAGAACTCATTAGTCCTCTGCAAAAAAACTATAAATGACTCTTTCAGTCGTCTTCAGACGACTTCAGCTCTCTCGACAGGGACTTAAGTCCCTGGCGGCCTTCGGGAGCATGAAACAGCCCTGCCACACGGGTGGAAAAAAAGAGGAAACAGAAAAAAACTTTTCCTTTTTCCCTTGACAAATGACATTTTATTCTTTCTGTTTTTCCTTTTTTCCTTATTTCAAATCCACCGAGGCGAGAAATTTGCTCTCTGAGGTGGTTTTTTTTTACCTAAATTTGGGTATTAATTAAAAAAGTTGGCAAGTTCCATATAAATTAAAGGTTCCACCGATCCATAAGGGTCGGCAAGACTTTAGAATAATGCAGTGAAAATTAGATGCTGTCGGGTTTTCAGCAATTAGCAACAAAAATTCCTTTTCTGACCAATTACCCTTGGGTAATTAGTATTCAGCAGGAGTTCTTAATTGGGGAAGCGGACAGGAGCGATCGGGAACTACCGAAACCTCTAAACCCAAACTCTAATACAGTTGATAACTCACAGCTCATAGTTGAACGGAGTCGGTGTAACGTGTTTTGCAAACCCAGAAGGAGTGCGCAATGAATAAAGGTGAATTAGTCGATGCAGTGGCGGAAAAGGCTAGCGTCACGAAAAAACAGGCAGATGCCGTTTTGAGTGCAGCCTTGGAATCAATCATGGAAGCTGTCTCCGAAGGCGACAAAGTGACGCTGGTTGGTTTTGGCTCGTTTGAGTCGCGGGAACGCAAGGCCCGGGAGGGTCGCAATCCCAAAACTGGTGACAAGATGGAAATCCCCGCAACCAGAGTTCCTGCATTTTCCGCAGGCAAGTTGTTCAAGGACAGAGTTGCGCCCCCGAAAGAACCCAAAATTTAATTGGTGAACTGAACGTTGATTAGACCTGTACACGGGGGGAACTTAGCTTGGGCAGCCACATTGGCTGGCTGCCCTGCTGCTGCTATTCTCGATTTTTCTGCGAGTATCAGTCCTTTAGGCCCTCCTGAGTCGGCTCTTGATGCGATTCGATCGCACCTAAGCAGTCTGACAGCTTACCCAGACCCGGATTATGGAGAGCTGAGGGCTGCTTTGGGTGAGGCTTTGAATGTTGACCCGGATTGGATTTTGCCGGGGAATGGTTCGGCGGAATTGTTGACTTGGGCGGCTCTTGATTTGTCGAAGCTGGAGGGGACTTATTTGGTGACTCCGGCTTTTGGCGATTACTCGCGGGCTCTTTTGGCTTTCGACGCCCAGGTGCTGGATTGTCCTTTGGATCTGAAATCGTTGGACGCTGGGACAGGAAACGGATTAGTAACGGATGATTTGTCGGTTTTTAACCGTTCCTTTGTCTCCCCTTCTTTGTCTCTCCCGGTTCCTCTGCTCAATGCCGATCAAGGTTTGCTACTGAACAACCCGCACAATCCTACGGGTTTGCTGTTCGGTAAGCAGGCGATACGGCCTTATTTGGAGCAGTTGCCTATGGTGGTGGTGGATGAGGCCTTTATGGACTTTCTACCGCCGTCTGAGCGGGAAAGTTTGATCGATGCTGTTGAGGAGTTTCCGAATTTGGTGATTTTACGATCGCTCACTAAATTCTATTCTCTGCCGGGACTGCGGATGGGTTGTGCGATCGGCCATCCCGATATCCTCCGCCGCTGGCAGTTGCAGCGCGATCCCTGGCCTGTGAATACTTTGGCGGCTGCGGCGGCTGCTGCTGTGGTGCGAGATACTGTTTTTGAGCAACAAACCTGGGATTGGCTACCTGTGGCTCGCCAAGAGCTGTTTGAGGGTTTGGCTAATTTACCTGGTTTGCGGCCGTTTCCCGGTGCGGCTAATTTCTTGTTAGTTGAGTCGTCAATCTCGGTTTCTCTGATTCAAAAAAGTCTGTTGCAACGTCATCGGATTTTGATTCGGGATTGTTTGAGTTTTCCTGAGTTGGGCGATCGGTTTTTTCGGGTTGCTGTGCGCTCAAGGGCGGATAATCTGCGACTGATTGCTGGACTTAAAGAAGTCATTAGTCAGTTGACTGTTAACTGTTAACTGTTAACTGTTGACTGTTGACTGTTGACTGTTGGCAGTTGGCAGTTGACAACAACTAATATCAATTCCGGCTACACTCCTTATGATAGAGGAGACGGCACTGCCGTTTCTGGCGCGCCAGATTAATTGTAGGGACACGGCACTGCCGTGTCCTGATTTCGGATAATATTAATTCCGATACTACTGGATTTGAGATAACTAACAACTAACCAATAACCAATAACAACTAACCAATAACAACTAACCAATAACAACTAACCAATAACAACTAACAACTGACTTTTTTATTTATGATTGATTATGATTTAGTGATTATTGGTGGAACTCCGGCCGGACGCTATGCTGCTTTGATTGCAACTAATTTCCCGGCTCGCGTTGCTTTGGTGGAACCACTAAGTAATTCGCAAGATTTGCCGACTGGGGAGAAAGAGTCGATCGACCTTGGTTTGAGATACACCCAAATTTTGAGCGAGGCTGCTCGTTTTGCGCAGCAGATCCGTCGCCAGCATTTCGGAGTTTGTCAGAAAGTGGCTAATTCAGAAATGCCGATCAAATTGCGGTTTGATGGGGCTCTGAAATGGGCCGATGGTGTTGTGGCTAATTTGTCAGAAATTGATGCTCTGGCGGTTTTGGCTGCTCGCGGTGTCGATGTGATTTTTGGCGATGGTGAGTTTGTTAGGAAACCAAATTTGGCTTTTGTGGTGGGCGATCGACAATTGCGATCGCTTTCTTATTTGCTAGCTTGTCCAACTTTGCCGGCAATTCCTAATATTGAAGGACTTTCTGCTGCTGGCTTTTTTACTTCGGAAACTGTCGCCCAATTGGCAAAACTTCCGCAGTTACCTCAAACTTTGGCTGTAATCGGTGGCGATCCTAGCGGTGTCGAAGTAGCTCAAACTATGGCTCGATTAGGGGTGGCTGTGACGCTTGTGGTGAAGAGTTCGCACATTTTGGCGAAAGAAGACCGAGAGGCTGCTGGCTTGGTTCAAGCTGCAATGGAAGCCGAAGGAGTGCGGATTCTGACTGCTACTGAGGTGACTCAAGCTCGGGTGATTGATGGTAAAAAATGGATTCAAGCTGGGCCAAGGGCGATCGAAGCTGAGGAGATTTTTCTCGCCGCCGGCCGCGGGCACAATTTTGGATCTTTAAATCTGGAAGCGGTTAGGGTAAAATTCAACAATCGATGGTTAATTTTAAATGACAAGCTGCAAACAACTAATTCTCGCATTTATGCGATCGGCGATGTTGCTGGAGGTTATTCGTTCCCTCACATCGCTAATTGCGAAGCTACGGTTGCTGTGAAAAATGCTTTGTTTTTGCCGATGTTTCAAATAGATTATCGCGGGATTCCTTGGGCGATTTTTTCAGATCCGCAGTTGGCTAGGGTTGGCTTGACTGAAGCGCAAGCAAGACGCCGTTTTGGAGATGATATTATTATTAGTCGGGAATATTTTAAGAATGTTGAAAGAGCTCAAATGTGTGGTGAGACAACTGGTTTTTGTAAGATTGTCGGGCGCCGCAACGGAGAGATTTTGGGAGCAAGTATTGTGGGCCCGCAAGCTGCTGAGTTGATTCATGCGATCGCCTTGGCTGTGCGTCACGGGATGAAGGTTGAGGCGATCGCGGAACTTCCTTATATTTGGTCGAGTTTTTCGGCAATTAGTGCTCAAACTGCTGCTGCTTTCGAGTTACAACGCGGACGCCGCAATACTTTTATGCAGAATTTGTCAGAGAATTTGTTTCACTGGCGCAGGTATTGGAATAGATAGTTTTGGGAATTGGGAATTGGGAATTGGGAATTGGGAATCGGAAATTGGGAAGTCTATTTTTATTCAAAGCCATTGATTTAGTAGTTAACTATGGGTATGATAACCAATATCAAAACTTGAAATACAGTCGAGATACACTACTACTACCCGAGGTTTGATTCATGGATTGCAAAACTGCTACTTTGGTTTACGAAACCGGAAATCCCCTGGAAAAATTTCGCGAATTTTTTCCTGAAGCTTGGAATTTTTTAACACATCAGGCTTTGGCTTTTGTTGCTGGGAAAGAGGATGAGTTTGATGCAGAAATTAAAAGGTCGATCGGCAAAACGCCTTTTCTGTTCAGAACTACTCACCGCGATGATACCGAACAGTTAACAAAGGATATTTCTGAACTGTTGGGCGATATTACTTCTCGGTTACTTTTAGAACAGCATTTTTCTCAAGTTGTCGGTCGTCCTCTTTATTTCAGCACGATTTGCTGTTCTAGTCACTTAACAGCCGATCGCGAATTGACTCTGGATGAAGTTCTGCCGATTCAGCGGGCTGCGGTTAAATTGCAATAAGCAGTCTCATATTGTTTGTAGTCAGGACTTTAGTCCTGATTCATTGAAAGCTAGAAAAAGGACTGAAGTCCTCACTAAAAACAAATTTTATGGCGATATAAAGCAAACCCTACGTTGAAGTTTGGAGGGTGTATCTCATTTTTGCAAATGTATTCGTAGGGGCGAAGCATTTCGGTAATAAATCTCTGATTCTCACTAATCAATTGTCTGCCGAAATGCTTCGCCCTTGCAAAATAGAGATACACCTAGTTTGGATGAACTACAAAGCGCGCACTCTACGTTAATTAGGTGCGCGCTTGGTACTTGATGCTTAGATATACGGAGAGGGTGGGATTTGAACCCACGTTAGGTCGCCCTAAAGTAGTTTTCGAGACTACCGCATTCAACCACTCTGCCACCTCTCCAATTCACATTTAGATGCGAGCTAAAAGTATTTTACCGCACAGTGCGCCACATTGTAAATCTTTATAAAAAAGAAGTTTGATTTTCTTCAGACTCCAGAGTTGTCTTAAATCCCCCGGCTGGCGTCCACTGGAGGGCTCCGTCGCGCCCTGTCCAGAAAATTTGGGTTTTGGTTTGGCGCAGTTGGGCGGAGGTTTCTGGATCGATTTCGTCAGCAGAGGCGATCGCCACTTGCGGCCCAACTGCGCCCAATAACTCCGCCGTCAGCGCTTTTCCCGACCACCATAGCACTTGAGCCGGCTTCAATGTTCCCGTTGCTGCCAATTTTTTCTGTGCTTCCGGTGTCATGTCACCGAGGAGTAACCAAGTTCGATTACCCACCAGCAATTCTACCACCGGAATCTCCGCATTTACGAACTGCAACTGTGTCGAACCCAGATCGACTTTACTGTTAGTTTCTAAAGGAAAGTAAACGCCTTGGCGAGATTGCACAGCCTTCATAAATTCCTGATTGGTGGCGCGGTGAATTTGTTTCGGAGCATTGTTATCATAAAATGTTTTAATTGGCAAGCGTTCTAGTAATTTTCCCCAACCTCCGCTCAAACCTAAATGACCGTGAGTGGCGATCGCAAAATTCACAGAATTAACTCCTTGCTGCTGCAAAAAAGGTAGCACTGTAAACCTCACAGTATTTTCGTCACCGGTATTAATTAGCACCACTTTTCCCTTATCTTGAATTACAAAAACAGGTTCATTAGCTGTCGCCAGCAAAGTAACTTGAAACAAAGATGCTTGAACGTGCCAAGCTGGCAAAACTACAATCCCAATTCCCATCATAACCGCCAGCGGTAAAATCCAAGCATCAGAAAAAGTCGGCAGCACAAAAACTCTACTTTTTCCCTTCTTCTTCTTCTTGAATTTCCCCCCTCGGGGGGGGCAGGGGGGGGTTGACTCTTGGGGGGGGCAGGGGGGGGTTGACTTCTGTTTTCCCCCGATCCAAACCCAGCAAATTAAACTATAAAGTGCGATTAGCTGAAACACCGATACTTGACCGACAGCTACCGAATTACCGGGTAATTGCGAGAAATATTGGGCGATCGCAATTAACCCCTTTGCCGGATAGTCCAGCAGTTGCGCTAAAACACTACCAGCGGGCCCAAAAATCAATCCAGCTAAAGCGCTAACCATCCCGCCAATACTCAAAATCCACAACAAAGGAGCGGCAATAATATTGACTAAAATACTATAAGGTGATACCACACTAAAAACGTAGAGTAGCAGTGGCAGCACCCAAACTGAAGCGGCGATCGGAACCACAACAATCGAAGCGATCGCAGGTGGCATCCAGTCCAACTTTGCCATCAGCGGCGGCGTTGTCACGATTAATCCCAAAGTCGCCAAAAAACTCAGTTGAAAACCTAAATCCCAAATCCACAAAGGGTTAACTAACAGTAAAATAGAAGCAGCAGTTAACAGCAATGCTAACGGTTTAACTTCGCGACTTAGCACCAAAGCAAATAGTGTGCCAAATCCCATCAAAGCGGCGCGGCATACTGAAGCTTCAAAGCCTGTTAATCCCACAAGTAAAAATAAAGCACCGACGCCAAAGCCAAATTGTAATTGTTTGGAAAAACGCCTAGTTAAAGCTAAAACTAAAGCCAAAACCATCGAAACTTGAGTGCCGGAAGCTGCGATCGCATGGGCTAATCCAGCCTGCACAAACGAGTCGCGGATGTTGTAAGGTAAATCTACCGCTTGTTTGCCAAGGGCGATCGCACTGATCAACGGCCCTTCGGGAACATTCAACTGCGATAGCTGCGATCGCACGATCCGCTGCCGCATCCCCTGAATCTTCGATGGCCGCATCCCTTTTGCATCCCAGAAAGCAGCCGTTTTGTTATTAAGTCGATTTACATCTGCGATCGCATTTTCTCTCTTCCAGTCAATCTGACGCCCTTTGAGCCCGACGAAAGCCCCTTCTCTGGCTAAATATGCTTGAAAATCAAAAGCCCCCGGATTCGACGGTGGCTGCGGTTTGTATAACGCTCCTACAACTGCGATCGTATTGTCTGCGTACAAGCCCGTTGCTTGCAGCAGAGGCACTGTCACGTAGAGTTTCCCGGAAACTTCGCGGTTGACGACTACTCCTCCCTCGCCGCCGTTGATTTCGCTCACTAAATCTGTGTCTAGCCAAAATTGCGATCGACCCGATCGAGTTAATCGAGGCGTACTCACAACTCTACCGCGAACTGTCACCGCCACTTCTTGAGTGTTGCCCCCAGCCGGAATCAGCTTGCTAATGTCATTAATTGCCGGTTGGGGCGATCGAACTGCAAAATAAACGCTAGCTAGAAATGCCAGCAAACCCGCCACTGCCCAAACCCATTTCGCCCTCGGCAGCATCTGCAACAAACTCAATTCTTCCCTTGTATCCAAGGGTTCTTCAAGAGCATTTTTTTGTTGTCTGCTGCGTCTTTTTTTAGTAGCTTTGACAGAATTTCGAGCAAATTTTCGCAACAATTTCGGCACAGCGACTGCGGTAACTATTCCCAAAGCAAGTATCCCGTACCTACCCCAAGAAACCGCTGTAGAAATCAATCCCAAAATGTAGGCAAGACATAAAATGACACCCGTTGCTTGATTCATTAATTAGTAATTGAGATCAATTCCGGTTGCACCGGAATGAGGGTTGACTGTTGACTGTTGACTGTTGACTGTTGACTGTTGGCTGTTGACTGTTGACTGTTTGGATAAGCTGTTACGCATTTAAAATAGTATTGTAGGGTGCCACGGCCCGCAGCGTTTCCCTTACCGATGAAAGCGATCAAGCTGACGCACCCTACAGGCCTGTTGACTGTTTGGATAAGCTGTTACGCATTTAAAATAGTATTGTAGGGTGCTACGGCCCGCAGCGTTTCCCTTACCGATGGAAGCGATCAAGCTGACGCACCCTACAGGCCTGGTGTACTTCATAAACGTGGAATCTGCTGTATGTACAGTGGCCGTGCTTGTGGCACACCGTACTAAGCTGTTTTGCATTTAAATTGTATGTTAAAAAATAATCAAACTATTGTGGGGTCGGCGTCTCGCCCGCCCTAAATATACAATTTAAATGCGCGACAGCTTACTTCCTCTTCTAAATAGACAGCCCCAATTTTATACCGAAAGCCGCGTGCAGCACCATAAGTGCTAAAGCCGTCGTACCTAAATAAGCGTGAACCGCGCGCAGTGCTAGCTTATTTCCCCCAAAACCAGTCAGTGAAATCAAGCTACCAACAGCTAGCAAAACCAGCACTGTCGAACCCGTCCAAAAATGCGGGCTTTCCATCACAGGCTGGTGCTGCATCACCAGCGACAGCAAGCCGCCTGTATAGCCCAAAGCTAGAAATAGAAACATCCACGGTGCAAGCTTGCGGTGATCCAAGCGACTTTTGAGTGCGACATCTTTATCGGCCGCCAAACGTCCTTGCCATCCCGTATACCCGACAAAACTGCCCATCGCCACAACCACGATTCCCATCATTACAGGATGTCCCCAATGGGTAATTGGTTCGGGAATTCCCAGACTGCGAAATTGGCTGGCAATGGGTTCTAGAAGTTCGCTTAAATTTACCATTTGATTGTGACTCCAAAGTTGGCGATAAATATTTTTGGACTAATTATTAAAATATTATAAAATGTTTAGTTTAGCAACTGCGTTAGCGAAGCCCTCGAAGAGGATCGCGCACTTCAAAGAACCGTTTAACCTAAGAGCCAAACATTGCCCCGAAGCATACATTTACACAAAACTTAGCCGGCTAAAGCCGGCTGTGAGATTTTTACAGCAGTGATGCTGTTTCAAGTTAATTTTTAGCTTTAGCTAAATCGAATAGCAAAAATAAAATGCAATTCGCCCGCAAGTCACACCCCGGGGCAGCCTTTCGCCCAATCTTCACAGCCTCATCCTCACTCTGGATGTTAAATTTTACTTACCTACTCAAAGTTAATTTCAATTCCTTGACTTTTGAATGCCAAAGACCGAAATTAACATCGCAGCCGACGAGCAGTCGCACTTCTAGGTTTTGCCAATTGCTCTCAAGGGAGAATCAACTGCTGCGAAAAACTAAAGGTTTCAAGCTTGACACTTTTGCATAAAGTGTGCCGTATGGCCGATGAGAGTTCGATCGACTCAGTGCTAGACTGAGCGCTTGAAGACACTCTGAAAGTATCCTTGTCTGTTGAGCCATCATCCAGTGCAACGGGTGAACCGTCTCAACTAACTCGCTGGGCATTCAGTTAAGTAGTCAAACAAAATTAATTACACAAAACAACTAATATGATATACTAAAAATATTAAGTTGTATTTAAATAGGTTTTATATGTTTTTACTTCGAGATATCAATCCACTTTCGTTGAAATTGCTAAACCGAATTTATCGCAAAAGCAGACATCATCAAGTGCGCCAAAGAGCACATTTTTTGATTTTGGTTTCACAAAATGTCAAAAATGAAAATCTGATAAAAATCTTTAAATTTAGTTATAAGACTATGTATAACTGGTTAAATCGATGGGAAAATGAGGGAATGCTCGGATTATATAAT
>ENA-OBIO01000327-OBIO01000327.1-metagenomes-genome-assembly--contig:-NODE-327-length-27003-cov-31.3017_pt1 | contig 27003 bp, 26 predicted proteins | sample MGYA00153383_OBIO01 | MGnify analysis MGYA00153383 | reverse complement strand
AGGGGGGTTAGGGGGGATCGAAATTCTATGCAGCCTCATAAAAAATTGGTATAACGCCTGTAATTATTTTAGGACTTGCCGAAGGGTTTTGAAAAATTCTAGCTTGAGATTGGTTCGAGATTTCTTGGCGGCTGGGTTTTGAGGTAATCGATCGATCTCTTCCACCAGAGTTTTTTGTTGGTAAGCTACGATTATCCTGTAGTTTCGGCAATTCTAGAATCCTGCGCCCGATCGATATACTTAACATTAGCCTCCCGCACCAAAGCATCCTCATCACCGTAGAAAAATGACAGCAAAGCAAACGGCTGGCCTCTAATCACTGGCGTCGCTTCATGCAGCAGAGAACACGAAAAAATAATCGCTGTCCCAGAATCCCCTTTATAACCGTGCGGCGCGTACTCCGGGAACCGCAAAAATCCCCCCGTGTACTCCCCCACATTCAAGTTGAGCGTCATCGCAAACCTGCGATGCAGTGTACCTTGGCTCGTATTGTCGCGGTGCGCCTGAAAATAACCGCCGTTGTCGGCATCGTAACAACCGATCAAATACCGTTCAAATCTGGTAATTGTAAACTGGAAAGCTTTTTCTACTTCCGGCTTCACTCGGCGCAGAATAATCATACTCAATTGTCGCTGCAAATTCTCCTCTCTAATCAAAAAATCTCGGCGCTGCTTGAAAGTATCATCGTGAATGCCAACTGTTTTCCCCTCCACTTGCCTCATAAAACCTGAAGGACTGCCGCCGTCAGCTTTATACATATCGATCAAACTGCGGCAAAATGCTTTGTCAAAAACGTTAGGAATTACCAACACGGGGGCGTGGGAAGTAATGGGTCGAGGTTCCTCAACAGAGGGCAAACTTTTGATAAAATCCCATACTTGCTGGGCGTGTTGATGTGGTTCGCCGATCGGCAAAATGTTAATTACCTGAAGGTTTTGGTTGAGAACAAAAGTTTGGGGTGCATAGTGAACTCCCGTAACTCCGTTTTGTTCGACATCTCGGCAAACACCATACTGCTGGCTGAGTTTTTTGTCGAAGTCCCAGAAATAGATAAATGATGGAGCAATTGTTGTCGGTCTATTTTGTGCTTTGTCTGCTGCATCAACGCTAACTCCGAACAGCAGGACTTGCAAGTTTTGGAATTCTGCTGAAAGCTCTTCAAAGCTTTTGAGCATAACTTGGATTTGTTCAAAAGCTGCACTACCAAAGAAAAACAGCACGACTGGCCGGCCAGCCACCGTCGAGAAATTAAATAAGGGGATATGTGTCGAAGCAATGGAAAACCAAGGAGCTGGATCTCCTATTTCAAGTAATGGCATTTTGCTGATTTGAGATTTGACATTTGAGACTCTTCTACTTTTGGTTAGTTCCGCAGGTTGTATTGCGTGCGATCGCACCTGATAACGGTTATTTTGCAAAATAATTTTATGATATAATTAAAAATTTTGCTAAAAGTTGATTGAATCCCAACTCCTAACTTATTTGCACTCTTGTCTTGCTAAAAATAGGATAAAATGCTAGAGAGTTCTGTTGGTCATTACAAAATAACTAAATCATGAAAAATCAATCTTATCTAAATTTGAAACCTTGTGAATTTTAACGTAGATTTGGTATCAAGATTCAAACCCTAAAAGCAATAGTTAACGCCTTAGAGATCTTTGCTATAGAAAATCCTAAAGACAGAAGAGGACGTCGCACCATTCTAACTCTCGAAGAACAGGTATTAGTCGCCTTGGAATATTGGCGAGAATATCGAACATATTTTCATATTGGGACAAGTTGGGGAGTATCTGAATCAACTATTTGCCGAATTGTAACTGATATCGAATCAACTTTAATGAAAACGGGAAAGTTCCGTATTCCTGGGAAAAAAGCATTACTCAAAAACTCTGATTATCCAGAGATCGTGGTGATGGATGTCACAGAAACAGCGATTGAACGACCCAAAAAAAAACAAAAAAGATATTACTCAGGCAAGAAAAAATGTCATACTCTAAAAACTCAATTGGTAATTAATCAAGAGACAAGAGAAATTATTTGCACTGCTTTTGGACCAGGGCATTGCCATGACTTTAACTTGTTTAAGAAAAGTAAAATTTATTTTCATCCCGAAACAAATAGCTTACAAGATAGTGGCTATCAAGGGATAAAGGATTATCACCCTAATAGTTATATCCCTAGAAAGAAACCTAAAAATGGGAAACTTTCTCTTCTAGAAAAAGACTATAATCGAGTTCTCGCACAGGAGCGAATTGTGGTTGAACACGTTAATCGGAGTCTCAAAATTTTTAAAATATTGTCGAGTCGTTATCGGAATCGCCGTCGCCGTTATGGTCTGCGTTGTAATTTGTTATCAGCAATTTACAATTATGAGTTAGCTTTGGGGGATTAAATTTAAAATCTTTGATTATAACATACAGCACTTTTCAGGTTAGTGAGGTACACAACAGAGGTAGGGACACGGCACTGCCGTGTCCCTACGGCAATAGAAGAGCAATCGGGGTGTACTTCATAAACGTGGAATCTGCTGTATATCTTTTTTGCAAGAGGTCTAATGGTTATTTTGCCAAACTAATCTTCACAAAATTAAGATTGTTTGTGGATGAATATAAATTATATTTTATTTTTATTTCCTGCATTACTCTGCATTTCAACTTGTATTTTATATTTATTTATACAACACAATGTCTGACAATAAGTAGATGGGCATCAATAAACGAAACTTGATTTTTTGCCTGGATGGCGCGAGAAATGTTTAGTTTCACCCACCTACTCATGTTTGCCTATTTGTCGAAATTAGGAGAATTATCCGGTTGGTCTTCCGGGTATTCTACTGGTCGATACTCCACGTAATCTGACGGCGGTGCTTCCACGTCACGGTTGCTGGGGCGAGACCTGGATGCTTCCGCAGGACGGGGTTTTTTGGTTCTCGGCGGTGCGTCAGAATTGCGGTTTTCCGAAGCGGGAGGACGGCTGCTACGACTGCGAGTCGGTCTATCTTCGGGGTTGTCTGAAACGTCCCAGTTGTCAGACCCTTGGGCGGGTGGGGCTTCTGGGCGGACGGGACGTTTGCGAGAGGTCGATCGGTCGATCGACTCTGGCGGCTTGGATGTGTTACTGCTACCGTTGCGATTTGAGGGACGGCGGCGGGGTTCGTCGTCGTAGCTTTCGCGGGAGGAACGGTTGTCTTGAGTACCTCTAATCCGGGCGCGCTGCGGGTAGTCTTCCTCTGGTTCTAGCCGCTCGATTTCGGAATCGTAGCCGTCGTAAGCGTAGGCGTTGCTGACGGGTCGTTCTTCATCTACATATTGGGCGCGACTTTTGGCCTGGGCTGTGGTTGCTCCCCGCAGTTTGACGCTTTCGGCTGCAAAAAATATGGCGGAACCGGTCAGCAGGAACTGACCGAATGCCAGAATTGGATCGAGCCGCCATCCTTGAAATAACAGAATACCGCCACACAGCAGGCCGACTGCTGCAAAAAAAATATCGTGGTCTCGTGCTAGTTTGGGACGCCACGATCGCAGAAAGTACAGTCCTGCCCCTGCTACTGCTAGGATGATCCCCAGCAGGCTGCTCCAGTTCAATCCTAAATTGACCATTAGTCTATCTCCTATTTCTGTCCTATATTAGCCAGTTAGATTTTACATTTTTACTTAAGTTTAGTATCCCGACTATGGTTTCTCAGGCAACTTCCGATCGCAGTTGCAGCTTTGAAAGTGACCTCCTAATAATGAGTTTAACGGGAAAAAACCTCAGCGAAAGCAGTCAACCGAAGGTTTTGCCTTCTGAGTTGCTCTGATCTGAGGTTTCTGGAACCGGGGAAATGCCCGACGTGTAGCCGAAAATTGACTTTCACGCCGGACTTAAATACCCGCCGACTTTTTAGGTGCGCTTGATTTTGTCTTTTTGGCTGATGAAGATCAGGGCGATCGTTCCTGGAATCACGATTAGCCCAACGCCCACCAGCAGGCTGTACAGAAAATTAGCGAGTGAAGGAGTCATAAATTCAAAGCCTTTGTTACAACAATTTGATTTTTCTTAATTTTATACTTTCGATCGCACCTGTGAAACGGTTAAAATTATGAAAGGCTGACTTAACAAAACTTAAGATTTCGAGATAAGACTCATGACTGGTATTACCGTTGCAAGTTGGATTCTGGGCTCTGTCCTAGTGGTGATGACTTTGCTGTTTATTTTTCGGATCGTTCTGACTTGGTATCCCGGCGTGAACCTCAGCAAACTGCCGTTGAGTCTGATTGCTTGGCCGACTGAACCCTTTTTAGTCCTAACCAGAAAAATTGTAGCGCCGATCGGCGGTGTGGACATTACACCGATTATTTGGGTCGGTATCTGTAGTTTGCTGCGAGAAATGATTCTCGGCCAGCAAGGGCTACTGACGATGTTGATGTAGGAATGGGGAATTGGGAATTGGGCAGTGGGAATTGGGCATTAACAACTGCCCACTGCCCACTGCCCACTGCCGACTGACTACTGACTATTTTGATTCATGAACTGTTCGACAAAGTTCGTGTAAACTTCGCCACTGAGAAATTCGGGGCTATCGAGGATTTTTTGGTGGAAACTGAGGGTGGTGGGGACGCCGGTAATCGCACATTCCCGCAATGCCCGTTTCATTCTACGAATGGCTGAAGGTCGATCGCGCCCCCATACAATCAATTTACCAATTAAAGAATCGTAGTAAGCCGGTATTTCGTAATCGGTGTAAACGTGGGAGTCCATCCGCACCCCAGGGCCACCAGGAGGCAAAAAGCCAGTGATTATGCCAGGATGGGGTCGGAAATTGCGATCGGGGTCTTCAGCATTGATCCGGCACTCGATCGCGTGGCCGCTGAGAATTACTTGATTCTGCTTAATTTGCAGTTTTTCACCTTGGGCGATCCGAATTTGTTCCGCGATCAAGTCAAGCCCCGTAATCATCTCCGTGACGGTATGTTCGACTTGAATCCGGGTGTTCATTTCCATGAAGTAGAACTTGCCCGATTTGTCAAGCAAAAATTCCACAGTTCCTGCACCGGTGTAGTTGATGGATTTGGCTGCGGCAATGGCGGCGTGACCCATTTGATCCCGCAGTTTCTGGCTGAGGGCTGGACTGGGGGCTTCTTCCAGAAGTTTCTGATGTCGGCGCTGAATCGAACAATCTCTTTCGCCGAGGTGGATGACGTTACCGTAGTTGTCGGCGAGGATTTGAATTTCGATGTGGCGCGGTTTTTCGATGAATTTTTCGAGGTAGACTCCGGGATTACCAAAGGCTGCATCGGCTTCGCCTTGGGCTGCTGAGAAGAGTTTGGGGAGTTCCGAGGGTTCTCTGACTAGCCTCATGCCGCGGCCTCCACCGCCGGCTGTGGCTTTGATCATCACAGGATAGCCGATTTCGCGGGCTATGGCTAGAGCTGCGCGATCGTCCGCCACCAATCCGACACTACCGGGAACTGTGGGGACTTTCACCCGCTGCATAGTTTCTTTGGCCGTGGATTTGTCGCCCATCGCCCGCATCGCAGCCGGAGTTGGGCCGATGAAGGTAATTTGATGATCCGCACAGATTTCGGCAAATCGCGCATTTTCGGCGAGGAAGCCATAGCCTGGGTGAATCGCGGCGGCGTTGCGCGTCAAGGCTGCGGAGATGATGTTGGGGATGTTTAAATAGCTTTTGCTGCTGGTGGGGGGGCCGATGCAAACGGCTTCGTCGGCTAACTGAACGTGTAGGGCGTGTTTATCTACAGTGGAGTGAACGGCGACTGTGGCAATCCCCATTTCCTCGCAGGTGCGCAGTATGCGGAGGGCGATTTCCCCCCGATTAGCGATTAAAATTTTTGAGAACCCCATCTTCGCTGCTTAATTCACTCAATATTCTGTAGAATAGTCCCTTTCGGTATGTTCTGGATAATGGTTTCCCATAAATTCTTAATAAAAATTTATTTTACATTTTGGTGGTAGTCGTGCTATGGTTTTAAATCGGCGGTCTAAAAGGGCTAGTCACAAGTTAAATTTCAGGAACCTCAACCTGTGAATCTTTAACTGGTAACGCAAAAAATCCCAGAGATTGTCAGAAAGAGCGGATGTGGCGGAATTGGTATACGCGCACGCTTGAGGTGCGTGTGGCATTATGTCCTTGCGAGTTCGAGTCTCGCCATCCGCATTGAATAGATGAAACAACTGTTGACAGTTTTGGCTGTTAGCAGTTGTTTTGTTTTTGATGGGTGGTTAGAAACCGGGTTTTTGAACCGCAGATGATGGCGGATGTACGCTGATGAACGCTGATGAATTTCAAGATTGTGGGTGGGTGGTTAGAAACCGGGTTTTTGCGAGAATACTTTGTTACAGGCGAAGAGATGGGAAAAAACCCGGTTTCTTAGATTTGATATTCAATATATCTATTTCGGTAGTGGTTCACCAAAATTAATTATTTGCTGTTTTGGTGTAGCTGGAACGACTGCGGGAACAACAGTTATCCCGCCGCCGCGCCGTTCTTGAACCGCAACCCTGACTAAAGGCACTGTTATCGGTCGGATTTGGTCGTTTTCGGTTGTCTGCTGCGAAGGATTTGTTCTGTAATCTGCCACCGGAGGTTCGACAGCGGTTGAGGGGGAGGCGGTTGTCGATCGATCCTGCGGTACTTCTGAGGTCGATCGAGGTGGCGTTGCTGCGGTTTGGGTCGAACTTGGGGCGATCGCGGGAACCAACACCCAGCGATTGGCGGCGCCGACTTTTTGGAATACAGTTCGATCGGCTGTTATCGCAAATCCGGGCGCTAAATCTAGCACAATTCTCGCCTTTGTGCCTTGAATTTGAGTGATTCCGACCGATCGCACCATGCCTTCAGGATATAACTGAGTTGCATCAATGCCGATTTCAGTATTGGGCAAATCCACAACAATCTGAGTGGAATTTAGCACGGAATACTTAGGCGTAGTTCCTTCTGGGAGGTTAATTACGAGCTCGTTTGTCGCCGGATCGAATTGCCAAGTTGGGGCTGTAGAAGCGTGGGCTGGCTGCTGTCCAATTTGCGCCGAAACTGCGGCGGCGACGGCTAGACTGAGAGTCAGTGACTTGCTAGCCAACAGTCGGGATGCTAGAGAATTAACAGTCAATTTTTGTAAATCTGCCCAAAATTTTTGGTATTGCATGGCTGCTGGGTGAAAGTTTTGATTTAAACTAGATTTTAAGAAGGATTTGCTAGGACATAGAAAAAAGTGTGTTGTTGGCTTGATGGTCGAATCAAAGTATTATAACCATGACTTAGGCAAAGGCAGTATTTGTAGGGTGCTTATGGCGCACCTTACGGCCACAGATCGTGAAAAAATTTATCTGCGCCTAGGACTAATACCAAATTTGGGCCAGAAAACCCCTTTATTATCCACGATTGCGTAGGGTGCGTCGCCACGAAAAACTCTTGCTGCTGGCAACTATTTTCGAGCGACGCACCCTACCACTGCCAATGTCTAAACCGCTATTGCATTAGCACCCAATGGCGAAATAGTTCGACAATAATGCGCCACTTGCCATCCGTTTCCCAAACTACATCGTGACGTGTCAAACAGTTAAGTGCTTGCTGTAAATTGGTCTCGTTCATGCCAGTAAATTCAGCTAGCGTATTGATATCGAGTCCTTCTCGGTGAGGTGCGATCGCTCTTAATACATCTTGCTGTCCGGGAGTACCCCGCGCCGCCTGACCCCAAACGCCATCGAAGTAGTAGCGTCCCCGCTGAAAGAATTCATGGTCATTAATGACTGCCCTCACATCTTCTACTGTAAAGACCGGATCGCGAGAATTTCCCATCTCAAAAACTTGATCATTGTAGCGGCGAACTAGCTGAAATCCCACTAGCTGAACTAAATAAGGCTGTCCAGTAGTCCAACTAAAGATTGCAGATAACGCTTCTGGCGCGTAGTCAAGAAGGAAATCTTCATGTGGATTAGCGAGAATCTGACGGGTAGCTGCACTTTCCATGAAGCTAACCTTGATATTAATAAAGCTACCAAAGAAAGGGTGAGAGTAATCCCCAGTCATCTCGTCTAAAGTATGCAAACCAGCAAAAGCAAAAGCTATTTTAGGACTCATTTGTACCATCCCGCGCAGAACCTCTATAAAATCATCGTCAATTCTTCCCTCCTCAATCAGTCTTTCAATCTTCTCAAACTCATCTAAAGCAATAATCAAACCCGTTTCACTCAGATTTGCCTCTACTTGTTTCAAATAGCGCCGAAAAGTAGGGTAGGGAAGATTCAGCAAATCTGCATCGGCAGGAGGTGGAATGTTGACAGCATCAAAAATTCCATCGCTAATTGCCATCAGCACCTCTCCAACTCCTTGAGGACTATCTCCCACTTGCAATAGATTGACATAGGCTACTTTTACCTGTGAACCTAGGGAATTAGCCACGTTAAGCAGAATAGAAGTTTTGCCCATGCGTCGATGACCGTAGATAACCACAGACTGAAGGTGCTGACTAAATATCCACACTTCTTTGAGCTGTTTGAGTATATCCTCTCGTCCAACAAACAGGTTCCCTTCAACAGGGTCGCCAACCACGTAAGGATTACGCACTCGCTCAGTAATAGAAACGTTCCCAACCTCACTAGCTACATCTAATATCGCTTGCGACCAATCCAAGGCAATTTTTCTAACTATTTCTCGCTCTGGTTGAGGTACAGCATCAGGCCGATCCCGCAAGTTTTTAAGTTCTCCTAAAGCATGGCTCAGAGCGAAGGCTCTGGCAGAACGAGACGAACTATTCTGAATAATTTGAATATCCCTTATAATGTCATACAAACTCTTGAGTGCTCTCCAAGTATTCAAACGCATCCAAGGTTTTTTAGGCAAATATATCGATAGCGTAGCAATATCGTTCAACTTTTTAGCCTGGTGATAGTAATACATATTTAGGCTGATCTTCCACATTTCGTCTCCATAAGGTAGAGAGCGCAATGTCTCAAATGCTTTCATTGCATGGTATGGCGACCGCTCATACAAACACAAAAAACCACGGGCAAAAGCGCGAGCATGAGGATCAAATTGAATAAAGTCTGTATACATAAAATCTGAAATTAAACGCACCCATTCCCATTGGTAAGGGGGAGCTGTTAAATGTGCTATACGAGAGACAAGTTGCTCTGGTTTCTCAGCAAGAACTTGCTTTAAAGCTTGAATTACAGGAATGAACTGGAGAGTATAAGTATAAATTTGATAAGCATTATGTATTCCTGTCTCCCAATCTTGTCGCAGCCATTCTGTTAATTGCTCGGTGAGATAGGGATTAGGCAGGACAGTTACACGAGGAAAAAGCAAGTCTAGATTATTTCTATAAGGCTTACGCATTTCAAAGACACAATCAGATGGCAATTCTTGAGACAGTGGAAGATGGGGAGATGAAGAAATTAGAAAATCAGGAAATCGGGAACTAAACTCATTACTTAAAACCCTTGGGCTGCTGTTTTCTTTAACTCTTTGCATAAGTCCTGTTTTAAATAATGTTTTGGTTATAGGTAATTTAATAAACCAGTTATCTGGGCGCAGCAATCCTAGAAATGAACCAATTACACAACCAACAAAAAAAACTGCGCGAACTAACAGGCTTTTTAGAACTACAAAAATATCTGTAACTTTGAACTCAATTGGCAGACTCAAGCAAAGCATTAATGACATTAATAAGACTCCACCAATAACTAATATAATAGCTAAGTCGTCCACCTCTAAAATGGCTAGTGTCGCAATACCTCCTACACCCAACCATATACCTGCTAATATACCTGAAATTAAGATAACTCCCAGGTGAGTATATCCTTCTTTTATAGCACTCACTGTAAAAAATGCCATATTTAAATTCAAGGTCAAAAGAATCATTATAGTTAGAGGTTTTGTTGTTTGTGAAAGGTTAAATTTAGATATATTTGTTTGAATTATTAGTAGTAGATAACCCAAGACCATGACACAGAAAATATTACTCAAGAAAAAGATGGCTAATATATGTTCAATTTTTACTGAAAAATTCATTAATTTAAGAATTACACTCCAAGTTAATAATGTCATAAATATGACTACCATTACTTGTGTCAGTAACCGAGATATGGAATTAAGCACTAATCCAAAATATTTTTTAGAATTTTTGTTTTTCTCTAGAATAGATCCTCTATTTTGGACATACCAACGCAAGGCTTGGGGAAAGAAAAACATCCAGTATAATAACCGCAAGTAATCGATGGGCTTTGATAATGAAAGAGATATCTTGAATTTAGGAGCTAAGTCTAAACGGGGAACGTCGGTATTGCGATCGCTCATTTTACATCCTCCACATATCGCGCATAATTTTGATAGCATAACTTCATCAGTCGTCGCGGATGACCGCCACTTTCTTGTATTAGCTGGCTGATTTCCTCTTCAGTAAAACGCACCAAAGTTACAGCAAGACGAGTTTCAATAAAGGCACGGGCAATTGCTTCATCCCAAGGCTTGATATTCTCTTCTTGGCAAATACCCGCAAGCGGAGATGTTTTCCCTTCATCCTGACTGTCATTAAAGAGTTTATCGAGGGGTTCGCTAGCAGCTAAAATCAGTTGTAAAGGTGCATTTTGCCCCTCAGCTAAACCCCGCAAGTGATCTCTCACTTGACGGGTAAAACCTTCCCAAGTCATCTTTCCGACATTATCTATAGCCAGCAGTACTCTATGCTTTTTCAAAGCACGAGTGAGCATATATCCATTACTTTTAGAGATGCCAACTTCTTCACACAAAGCTGTGTAGAAGTCATCTTCATCTCGCACTCCATTGAGGTCTAAGTAAATTGGTTGGCGTGGCGAGAATAGGAGATTTTCAGTCTGTTGACAAATAGCCGATAGCAGAGAAGATTTCCCGATGCCTTCTTCTCCTATTAAAGCTACACTGTCATTGCTGTTAAGAACCTCGAATACTCGCCTAATTTCCCGTTCTCTGCCGAAAAACAGTTGCGGGTCGTCAACTTTACCAGTCTGAGGAATAAAAGGGTTAGAGGAAATAGCAGGGGTACGATCGCCTGTACTGAATGCACTCCCTTGACTCGATCGCCATTTTTCATACTGTGGTTTCAGCCAAGCTAGAAATGCAGTATCTTTCGCAGAACTACTTCTGTCGTTACAACCCGAAAAACCTTCGCGATTTTCTTGTGGACAGAAACGCTTATTGTATATCGTCCACATTTGCCTCCGAACATTCTCAGGGTCGATCAGAATGTCAGAATTTTCTTCTGTGATTCCTCCATCTGCCACCTCTTTATTGCTCTTGACCGTGTTTTCATCGGGAAACTTAGCCAGAAAAATAGCTGTCTCTGTCGGAGTCAAGCCATAAACAGTAACTATCTCTAATCTTAAAAAGCTTTGCCATAAGTTCACAGTCCCAGTCACCTCAACCCCTCTCAGAACTTGGTGTCTCTCTTGTTGACTTTATCATAACTAGCGCGCCACTTGAAAATTTTTCCGCTTTTTTGAACAATCGGAAAAATTTTTCCGGTTATTTTTATGATACCGGAAATAATTTTCTGGGACTTTTTTGAAAGTAGCTTATAAGCTGTTATTTAGTGGTAAGCCTTCCACCGCAAACTTTGAAAAAGCCAAGAGATAGATATGACACAACTAATTGAGTACATCCAGACAGCTAAAGAATTTGCTGATGCTTATGGCATAGCACATCTAGATCGCCTGCTGACATTAGCTGAAGCTGCCCCCAATTCCCCGAAAACTCAACCATCGACTTTTAAAGTTATGTCTAATACAATTTTGGAGGAAGTGGAAATGGCTGGATTTCATCTTAACCCTTGGCTAAAGACTTTGATCCTAAGTAGCAATGTTGAAGTAGTTCGAGATGCGATCGCTGTAGTTGAGGAAAATCGCCGCCAGGGAATAGTGCGGAACGGCGAAGGGCTGTTAGTACAAGCTATCCGCAACCAATGGAAACCCAAGATTTCAGCTTAAATAGTTGACACGACTTATGCACTCCGACCAAAGAAACCGGGTTTTTTCAGTTTTTACGACCTGTAACGAAGTATTCTCGAAAAAACCCAGTTTATTTGATGCTGTGCGAGTGGCTAATGAAGGACTGAAGTCCTCACTACGAACCTAATTTTGCTCTAATTCCGGCGGCCGTCCCATCAAGCCAGTCATCAATCGCAATGCTAAAAACCTCACCGGGGGAATTGTCCGCAAACACCACAATCCGAAGCGCCGAAATGCGACAATTGGCATCCAAGTATTGGAAAACAATCGATCGAGAAAATCGGTAAATCCCAACACGATTAAGTTTTCTTTTTTGCGCCAGTTGTGATACCGTTTCAAGACTCGCAAATCGCCGATGTCTTCGCCTTTTTGGTGCGCTTGCTGCAAGATTTGGGCGATCGCACCTGCGTCTCGAATGCCCATATTCAATCCCTGTCCGCCCACGGGATGGCAGCAATGGGCGGCATCGCCAATGAGTGCTAATCTGGGCAACACGTAGCGATCGCTCTGCATTAACTGCACTGGGAATAAAAAGCGATCGCTCTCCAATTCCAAGCGCCCTAATAGCCCGCCGGTGCGCTGTTCCAACAAAGCTAAAAACTCTGTTTTATCCATTGACTGCAAAGCTTTTGCTTCCGCATGGGGTGCTGTCCAAACTACTTGACAGCGGTTCCCTGGTAATGGTAATACTCCCATCGGGCCGCTCGGCCAAAATCGCTCAAAGGCGATATCATTGTGCGGTTTTTCTGCTTTAATGGTGATCGCAACACAGGATTGCCAGTATTTCCAGCCGCGAGTGCCGATCTTTGCTGCTGTGCGGATTTGCGATCGCGAACCGTCAGCAGCAACTAACAATCTAGTCCGAATTGTCCGAGTTTCGCCGTTTTGTTTGACTGCTATTTCGGCGCAATCGGTTAAATATTTTACTTCGATTACTTCCGCCGGACAAACCCAACTGAAATTTGGGTTTTTTGCCAAACATTCGTGCAAAGCTGACAGCATAACTCGGTGCTCGCCGACATAACCTAAAGCCTCTTTTGGTACGGGTAATTTGCCAGTATTTCCTAAGTCGGGGCGGTGGAATTCGACGACACCGGGATAGTCGCCGTCGCAGAGGCTAATTTGCTCGAAGGTGGTGATTTGCGGCAAGATTTGTTCCCACACGCCGATGCTTTCTAAAATCATTCCCGACAGCAAGGTGACTGCGTAAGCTTGTTTTTTGGCTGCTGCGGCTGCGGGGATTTGGGTTTCAATTATGGCGATTTTTAAGCCGGAATCTTTGAGGGCGCACGCTAAGGTGGCACCGACTATCCCGCCGCCGACGATCGCGATGTCATAGTCTAGTGCGGGGGTTTGCGTGGGGGCTGCGGTTCGAGAAAGTTGGTTTACAGGCATTTTTTAAGGGAGTTGTTTAAGTCGATCGACACATTTACTCTTTTATTGTAAATAATTATTGCGATTTTGGGCAGTTTTGAGGCAGAGTCATATCAATTCCGGCTGGGCCGGAATGACAAGCAAGGATACGGCAGTGCCGTTTCCCTACGATTAATCTGGCGTAGGGACACGGCAGTGCCGTGTCCTGATTTCGGGTAATATTAATTCCGGCTGGGCCGGAATAATATAGAGGAGACTGCACGTGCCGTTTCCCTACGATTAATCTGGCGTAGGGATACGGCACTGCCGTTTCCTGATTTCGGGTAATATTAATTCCGATGCCACCAATCACAACTAACAATTAACTACCAACTGCTGCTAATTGATTATTTTCCGAGACTAGAGGCGATACTTGCTGAGCAATGGGAATTTCAATTACAAACTCTGCACCCTCCCCGGGAACGGAGAAACATTGCAACTTTCCTCTGTGTTTTTCGACAATTTGATAGCTAATTGACAGTCCCAATCCGGTACCTTTGCCGACAGGTTTAGTCGTAAAAAATGGATCGAATAAATTACGGATTACTTCTTGAGTTATTCCCAGTCCGTTGTCAGAAATCCGAATTGATACGGTGTTTGAATTCGTACTGGTGGTAATCCGAATTGTATTAGGACAAGCATAGATGTCCTTTGCAGAACGCTGGCTGTTGTATTCTTCTAGGGCGTCGATCGCATTTGCAATCAGATTCATAAATACTTGATTGAGCTGGCCTGCATAGCACTCGATCTTTGGGAAGTCGCCGTATTCTTTGATAATTTCAATCGCTGGACGAGATGCAGTAGCTTTCAGCCTGTGCTGCAAAATTAGCAACGTGCTTTCGATTCCTTCGTGAATATCCACTCGCTTCATCTGCGATTCGTCGAGTCTGGAAAAGTTGCGTAAGGAGACAACTAAGTCGCGGATGCGCTCGGCTCCTACTTTCATTGATTCCAAAATCTTGGGAAAGTCTTCTATTAAGAAATCGACTTCAATATCTTCGGCTGCTTCGGCAATTTCCGGCAGGGGATTTGGATATTTTTCTTGGTAAAGGTGGAGTAAATCTAGCAAGTCTCTGGCGTATTGGCTGGCGTGGGTGATGTTGCCATAGATGAAGTTAATCGGGTTGTTAATTTCGTGGGCGACTCCGGCGACTAGCTGTCCGAGAGAGGAGATTTTTTCGGTTTGAATCAGTTGAGTTTGAGTTTCGTGCAAGTCGCGGAAAGCTTTTTCGAGTTGGGTTGCTTGCGATCGATATTGTGCTGCTGATTGCTTGAGTGCTTCCAAAACTTGGACGCGATCGCTAATATCCGTGTGCGTACCCACCCATTCGCGAATGCTGCCGTCTGTCGCTAACACTGGCACTGCGCGTACCCAGAAGTGTCTGTAACTGCCATCTGCGGCCCGCAAGCGGTGCTCGACTTCATAGAGATTTTTGGTTTCGACTGCGCGCATCCAAGCTTGCAGCGTGAGATCGCGATCGTCTGGGTGAATTGCCGAAAACCAGTTGTTTGTGGCTTCCTCCAAACCTTGGCCTGTATATGCCATCCAGTCTGTGGGCGCGATCGGCTTTCCGTCAGCATCTGTCATCCATACGAGTTGCGCGGTAGCTGCGATCAGCGATCGGTATCTTTGCTCGCTCAGACGCAGGGCTGTTTCGGCTTGAAAGCGATCGCTGATGTCGCGGGCGATCGTCGAAATGTATTCGGGTTTGCCATCGGTTGCTCCGTGGGAGATGATGACTTGGCTGACAGGAATTTCGATGCCGGATGCTGACACAAAGGCTGTTTCTCCACTCCAAACACCCTCGGAAACAGCGGTGGCGATCGCCAGTTGCAGAATGCTGCGGGCTGATGCTGACGAGAATTCTGCAACTTGTCGGTGGGATATATCTTCATTTTCATCAATACCCAGCATTTTTCTGCCTGCTTTGTTGATGTAAACAGCCTGTCCTTCGAGGTCGCAAATACCGACAAAATCCGGCGTTGCTTCCAGAATTGCTGCTAGACTTCTGTTGGCGACTTCGGCTTGTTTGCGATCGGTAATATCCCGCGCAATGCTAACTATACCGCCGATTTTGCCTTGCCCGTCCCGATAAACGTTTTTTGTAGACAGAAATGTCCGCAATTTTCCTTGAACTGGCAGTTCTTCTTCCATGACTTGGGTTTTTCCCGCTGTCACGATTTGGCGATCGCTTTTCCTGATATTCTCCGCAATTTCCGGCGAAAATAACTCACTGTCATCTCTGCCGATAATCTCGTCAAAAGACTTACCAATTATGCTAGCTCCCGCAGCATTGAGCATCATGTAGCAGCCCTCAATATCTTTGACAAAAAGTGCTGTCGGCGTACTGTTGATGACTGTCAGCAACAAATTGTAGTTTTTTTGGAGTACCTGCTCTGTTGCTTGAGAGTCGAGAATTTGCTGCTGCAATTGTTCGTTGACGAGTTGCAGTTGGAGAGTCCGTTTTTCAACTTCAGTTTCTAAGTCTGCTTTCGCTTTTCTGAGTCCCAGTTCCGCTCGATAGCGCTTCCGGTCTGCGGTGCAAAGAGTTTTCGCATTCTGCCAAATCAAGAATGTAAAAATAATTACATTCAATACGCTTAACAGCGATATTCCTACCTCCGATGTGTAGGCTTGCAACCGCTCTCCCGACATGATGAAATAACCCACTAAAGGCGGGATAATTATTGCCGGTGGCAACAGACGCCTCGCCATAATTCCGCCCGCGCGATCGCTCGCAACTACAGCTATAAATCCCTTATCTGGACTGACAAATAAAATGCCGAAGCTCAGCAACAAAAATGCTACAGACGTGTTCAAAGACATTCCTGTCTGATTGCCAATTGTGTAAAAGAAAGCTTTACCGTAGATGTAGCCGATCAAACTCAGAAATGCAATTAAAAATGCACAACAGCTTAATATTTGAACCCGCAGGTATTTGGGGCGCTTTACTGACAGCAGCAGCAGGGCTGCTCCCAGCAATAAAAAAGCAGCAGCAGTATTCGGCGCCATCCGTCCCGGTGCTAAGGGGATTGTCAAAATAGAACTGTCTTTAAATAGCAGTTGGTCGATGCCCAAGTCTAAATTAAAGCTATATTGAACTAGGGTGATGAGGCTAATTAATATAATTAAAAATGAAGCACTAAAAGTTAAATAGTTATAAATTTTTTGATGTTTGATTGTTGTTAATTCGGCACGCCACTGGTGTTGAAATAGTAGGGAAAATCCGCCTAAAATAAAGCAGGTCGCAGTATTGAATTTCATGCTCGGAAGTCCGGGCAGAATGCTCTTTAAGAGTTGCAGGTCGAATATCCAACCCAAAATGACTGTACAGCCGATCGCGATTACTGCAATACCAGCTTTTTGGGAAAAAGACTGGAGTGCAGCAATTGGGGTTGAGGGCGGCTGTATTTGTGGCGATCGTTCCAAAAGTTCCAATTTCTCGCTCCCTCAAATTATGTGGGTTTGTAGGTGTCCAAGGTAACAACAAACACTGTACTTGTATTGTTGCCAGCTATACAAAGCTGCTTAAGATATTCTAAAAATTGTTTGGTATAAAATACTAATTATTTTATCTAACTTGAGAGAGAGCGTCAATCGATTTTAGATTTGAGAGTTGAGATTTTAGAATTGAAGAAAGCGACCCCACTGAGGATGTCGGAAATTCGCGCTCGCCCTCCCCCATCCTCAAGGTAGAGTATTTTTACTCGTCGTTAGAGGGGTAATCGTAGCGGATTAGCACAAAATTTCGGACTCGGCGATTTCTAAGAGACTGTTGGCGAATGTCTGAGGGTAAAACCCATCAGGCATCGCCGTCCTGAATAGGCAGAATGATTATGTAATCACGCACCAGATTAAATAATTTATGATGACTCTTCACCCCCGCGGATGGTCGTCAATTCCAGAAATGACAGCCACGCCGGGTACGAACCTCGTTTCCCGTCAGGAAATCCGGCGTTGCTGATTTATGGTATGAACGACTCAATCTGCCAAAAATGAAATAAGCGCGTCAGAACATCTTCGGAATTTCCAACTTATCTATTTTCATAAGCTGATTCAGCAACGCCCAAAAAGCCAAGCTGGGCTTTGCTCTTTTTTGTTTTACGGTTGATTGGGAGCATCGCCATGCGGTAGTGGTAGCAAGGCCACATCAGCCAACTCTTGAAAATCGCCGATTGATGCACCGATTGATGCGCGGCAACTTATTTCAGAGGATGGTGGTCAGCGAGAATTTTCTCAACTCTAGCTTCATCAATTCTCGCAGTCAATCTAGTAGCCTCATTGTTATCTCGAATGGTTTTTGCTAAAGTAAAAGACGAACCAACCGAAAAAGTTAAACCCATACCGACAAAACTTTTTACCCAGATATCTACGGGCAGATAAATGACACCTACAGCCGTAGTGGAAATGGCTAAAATAAAGGAAACCCAGCACTGTAAAATCCAAGCATTAGTATCTTTTTGACGTACGATTTGCTGTGCCATAATCTCTCCTGTTTAAATATATCTTTTGGTTGATTAATTTTAAGAATAGAGAGGATAGATGAAGCGATCGGGAGAGATCGGGACAGTTTGGATAAGTGCACAGGGCGATCGGGCTTTTGACTAAAAAGGCGATCGCTACAAATAGGGTTTCAGCCTCAACCAGCCCAGATGGGAGTAGACAGTTGGGAAACTGAACTAAGGGAGATTGATTTGGGATAATTTACTACTGGTTTTAGGGAGCATTCTCAAAAGTTCTTTTTGGTTCTTGCAGGGCTTTACCAAACCGGACTGGTACACCTTAGCGATGAAAGGTGCTTGATTCCCCCGAATAAATCGTTGCATATTTTCTAAGGCATTTACAAAAGCTTGTGCGACTACAACTCCAGGAACATCGCCGCCCACAAATGCAAAAAGCCGTACATCGCCTTGAGCCACGGCTAATAACTCCAAACGACGGGTAGCGATTTTCTTGTCCTTTGTTAATACCACCCAATTGCGCTCTCCAACTATCCTCAGCTAATCCTCATCATTCATTTTTGGATGAAAATGATCGTCGTGAATTTCTACTGTAGCCCCCACATTTCGTAGTGAATCTGCCAGTTTATTTCCTAAACATCTGTCTATGAAAAATATCTCATTCATGCTGCTACTAGCTGAAGTTCGCAGCGAATACCTTCCTCTATTTGGAGCCGATCGCAATTGTAGTCTTCGGCAAGTTCATCGATGGAATCCCCAGCTTTGTAACGTTCCGCCAGCATAGCTGTGGGAATGCCAATTCCAGCTAAAACTGGGCGGCAAAAGGAGATTCTGGGGTCAATCATCACTGTTTTAGGTTCGTCGGAACCTGATAACTTGGTAAAAGGGAAGAGTTTGATAGGTAATCCAGCTTCATCTCGTACAATGCGATCGAAATAAGTTTTTAGAATCTGCCTTGCTTCCTATTTCCTGTCGAATGCTGCAAGCTTCTGTCCGAATCTCTCAAATAAAAGAGCTATTCCCTCGATTTGAAACTCAATTCCAGCGTATAATTGAGGAGTCGAAAGATGACGGTTGATGTAGTCGAGTTCAGCGCTAAGTTGCTTTTGGTCAAATCGTGCAGCCTTAACAATAGCAATCAACACATGAGCCTCTACCAAATTTGTGAAAGAAAGTAGCGTAGTTTTGGACTGGGGCCATAGTTCAAAAGTGTTGTGGTATAACTTAATCAGCGGTTCAAAGAAGCGCTTTTCCGCTTTTGTTTCCGAAAACCGGCCCTTAACCCAATATCGCAACCTATCCTTCGGCAGCCTGAGATATTGCGCTGCTTGAGGGATAGAATATATAGGAATGTCGCGCGGATCGAAGTTGTTAGTATCAAGCATAGCAGTTGTCCTAATCCTAAATACTTATATTTTTGCACGGGAAGCGGGCGATCGCAAAAATCTCTCCCTTCAATACTCAGATACCCGACTTCTTCAAGAAACCGGGTATCTAAAGCGACCTAATTAACTTTTCAAAACGCTGCGAATTACTTATTTTTTTGCTGAGTCTTAGCTTGCTCGATCGCAATTTCCCTCACTGCTTGGAAAGAACTCAAATTCGACGAACCTTCAATCGCCTTCACCGCCAAATCTTGAACCTGTTTCAAAGCAGAATCAAGCTGTTTTGACAAGCTAGCAATCCGCGCATCTTGATTTTGCATAGTCTGCAACATCCCTTGAATTTGCAGTTCGTAATTTTGCTTTTGACCTTCCATGTCTTTCAGCAACAAATCAGACTTGATTTTAGCTTGATAATTGCCAATATTGCGACCGTTATCTTTCCCGTTCTTAATATTAGCTTCCAGTTCCTTCGGGAAAGCCTCAACCTTAGCTTTAACTTCCGCAGAAACTTTTTCTCGTTCCGCAATTAATTTTTCCCGTTCCGCCCACTGCTTCTCCTGTTCGCGTTCAGACTCTTCGATGTCTTTATGCAGCCTATCCTGGCGCTGGTCATATTCCTCGATGTCCAGATTTCGCTGGAGTTCCAAATCGTAATTATACAACTCTTCATCCCGATTGCGAGTTTTTTGCTGATTCTCATTACGTTCTTTAACTGCCAACTTTTGCAGTTCCTGCTCTTTTTCCCAAGCTTGGCGCTGTTCCAACAATTCCTGTTCAACAGTTTCGCGCTGTTCGCTGAGCTCGTTAGTAAATGTTTTCGCGCTTTCTTCGTACTGTTGAATTAAATTGTCCAGCGTATCTTCCGCAACATCTTCTAAACTGTGCAACTCTTGCAGTTGTTGAACTTCCTCGCCCACAGTCCGGCGCAATTCTCCGAGTTTAGCAGCTTCAGAAGTTAATTTTTCAGACAACTCGCTGACAGCGCCGCCAAAGCCAAATTGCAGCAAAATTAAATTATCGATTGTAGACTGCATTTTTTGTTGATTTTGAGTTAAAGCCATTGGTTTTTGTGCCTCCACAATCGGCTTTTCTGGGACTGCTGTTTGCTTCACAGAAGCATTTGCTGGTTGATTATTATTAACCTGTTTCAGTTGCGATTCCAAAGCAGCCTTTGCTTCTGCTGCTTCCTTGTACGCTTCCAATATTTCAGCCTTGGTACTCTTGTCACTTACTTTTCTGTTCACAACTTTTCATCTCTTAATAGTTGGGCAAATTTTGTCTGCTTTCAATTTGAATTCTTAGTCTGCGGAGGCAGACTTCGTTTGTTTAGTCGCGGTTTCAACCGCCGAGTAGTCTTTAAGCTTTGCTAGCAAAAGCTTTCATTGCCAAATCTTGCGCTTGCTTCATCGTGGCTTGCAGTTGCGCGGATATTTCGGCGATTTGTTCGGTTTGCAGCGAGATTGTCTGCTGTAAAGACTGCACTTTCAATTCATATCCCTGCTTACTTCCTTCCCATTCTTTCTCCACTAAATCTGCCTTGACTTTAGCTTCACGAGAAACTTCTTGAATTGCTTCTTCTTTGGCTTTAGTATAAGCCTGTTTGAGTTCTTCTTCAAACCCTGCGGCTTTGGTTTGATTATTTTCAAACTCCGCTTGATTATCGCTGAGTAATTTTTCTCGTTCTGCCCAATTCTTGTCTTTTTCGCGGGTAGATTCTTGCAATTCCCGTTCTGATGTGCGCTTCGTTTCTTCGTAGGCGTCGGTTTCGATTTTCCGTTCCCGCTGTAAATCGTATTGGTAATCGGCTGCTTCACCCTGGCGCTGTTTAATTGTGAATGCAGTCTTTTCTTGAACTGTGGCATCAAATTCTTGCTGTTCTTTCCCCCAAATTTTACGTTTTTGGGTGGTGTCTTTTTCGATAATTTCGTGCTGGTTTGTGGCGTTTTGTTCCAGCACAGTCAATTTTTCTTGGTGCTCTTGAGTTAAGATGTGGAAGGCGTCTGCGACAACTCGTATTTGCTGTAACTGTTGTAGTTGTTCGGCTTCTATTTCGATCGCGCGTTTTAATTCGTCTAATTTTGAAGATTCCGCCTTCAGTTTTTCGGAAAGTCCGCTAGTGATGCTACCGAAATCTAATTGCAAGTCGGCTAAGCCTTTGACGATGCTGTCAATTGTGTAGGTAGAAGCGACTTCGAGGAGTTGTTTGTTTTTGGCTTTTTCGGCTGACTGTTCTTTGGTCTCGACTTTCGATTCTATCTTTTTCTTGTCAGCTAAAATCTGCTGAAAGTTTTGCAAAATTTGGGCTTTGCTATCTTTGGCAGTTGCTAGTATCATAATTTTTTTTGCTCCTGATTCTAATTTTTTGATACTTTTTTCTGAGACGTTCTTAGTTATCCTAAGTTCCGCAGTTGGCTGAGAATTCCTCGATATTTTCTGGCTGCATCGGGTTTTTGTTCCGAATAATCGCTGGCGATAATTTTGAGAATTTGCTGACAGCGATCGCACCGATTTTGTGGCCAGCATTCGCATTCGTCAACTATACTCAAAAGCGTGTCTTTTAGCAATTGATTTTGGGCTAATAAAGCTCGGTAGTTCCGACGGATAGATTCGGCAACCAAAGTCATATGTTGGAAGTCTTCGGTGAGACTTTCGATGTCGTTAACTGCATCTGCTCGAATTTGGTCGAGCATCTCAAAATTTTCTCTCAGACGGTTTTCTTGCAGGTTTAGTTTGGTTCTTAGTTTCGTTAGTTTCTTCATTTTACTCTCTTGTAACAGTTATGGTAAAGGCGCGATTCAATCGCGCCTTTACAGCCTTTTCTGTTTCTGATTCTGTCTTTCCTAAAAATCGATCCGTTCAATGGGTTACAGGTTCAGTTGTCGAACTTCCTGCCATTTTCGATCGCCGAATCAGATGTTTTGTCGCTTTTGGTTCTGGATATGTATAATCGAGCATCGCCTCTTGTTGAGCTTGAATAATCCGCAGCGCGGCGAGCAAATTCTCCAACGTTTCTAAGTGCGCTGGAGTGAAATGGATGCTGAAGCCTTCGCCATCCCGCGCGTAGCCCGGACAAACCAGTGAGGCTGAGCTTTGTTCTTCGTGGGTGGCGATGTATAGCCAGTCCTCGTCTTCGAGCTTGTAATGCGTGTCTGTCCAGGTTCTTAGCATTTGCTGTCTCCTCCTTTTTATTTGCTGCGTACAAGCGTTTTGATGCGCGACGCCGATCGCTCTTCTTTCCATTGACGGTGCTATATATAGTGTTGTATTTGCCTGATTTACATTTTATGCCACAGCAGTGTGGTTAAACTGGTTGATTAATCTGTCAACTTATCTCATGGTAGCGTATGTTGATTTTGTAGTCAAGTATTTTGTTGAACTTTTGATCAAAACAGGCTAGAATGCTTGTCAGGAGGCAAAAAACCGTGGAACAAACATTTGGAAGACTGATCCGTCAAGCTCGCAAGGACAAAGCTTACTCACAACGTGAGCTAGCAGGTATGCTAAGTGTGGACTTTACTTATTTGTCGAAGTTGGAGAACGATCGAGCTGATTACGCGCCAAAAGAGGAGGTAATTCGATCGCTAGCGCGGAATCTAGACATAAACGAAGAGGAATTGATTTTTTTGGCGGGGAGACTGCCGCAGCAGTACGAAGCGCTGCTGAAGCAGAATCCGAAGGAAATGCAGGCTCTTTTCCGCCGGATGCAAGAAAATCCAGATTGGCTCAAACAATCTTTTGAAGCGTAAGAGAGGCCCCTCATAGTGAGTATTTTTAAACCGTATTGCTTCTATCCCAAAGAAACGATCGAGCGTTTGGCTTCCGACATCTTGATGCAGATGCAGAAAACGCAAAATTTTGCTCCGAGATGGCCAATTGATGCGACAACGGTTGCTGATTTTCTGGACTTGGGCGTAGTTTGGGAGTGCATTGAACCAGACTCTGAAGGTGCGATCGCCGCGAGGATTTTGCCGCAGCAGCGGTTAATCGAAATCAACGAACAGATTCTCGAAAAACCACCTGGTTTCATCGAATCGACGATCGCCCACGAAATCGGCCACTGGGTGCTGCACATCAATCAAGACGAAGCAGACGGCACTGTCGAACAGTTGGAACTAAACTTAGGCAATCTAGAAAAAACTGCCCACGATGTCGAGGAACCGTTTGTGTGTCGAGGTGCGATCGCCAATACCAAGATTGCATCGATCGAATGGCAAGCGCAATATTTTGCAAGCTGTTTGTTGATGCCTCGGTGTATTTTGGAGGATAAAAGACAAGGAAAAGATTTAACCAAGTGGTCGCATTTATACAAAATTAGAGACGAATTGGGAGTGAGTATTTCCAATTTAACCAATCGCTTGCAAGAATTCGGTTGGATTTACATTCCCAAGGGAACCCGCGAGATTTATGCAGGGAAAGATGCTGCAAACGGACAGCAGCGGTTGTTCGGATAGAATAGAATTTAATTTGAGATTCGAGAGAGATTCTCGAATCTCAGATATTTTAAATTAGTTTCTAGCAATGAGGCAAGAAAATGGAAACAAAATTAGTAGCAGATTTGACAGTTGAAGAACTGCAAGCGATCCTTCTCAAAACCCAACGAGTATCGGACTTGACCGTTGGATAATTGAAAGAGATAATTGCGGAAGTAGTAGATATACGGTTGAATTATTGGGTAAATTTAGTCAATAAAAATTCATCCCCTGTGCTTCCTTCGCGAACTAAAGAAGAACAAATGGAGATAAATCTAGCTGCAATCGAGTGGTTAGATCAATAGGCAGAAGAAGGAGACGCGGAGGAACAAACAGAGACATTTGAATACTTGCAAAAAGCCTTAGATGAAAAATAATAAAAATTAAAATTTACCAGTTCAATTGCATTTAATGCTAACCAATATTGAAATCCTGCTGGAAGCTTGTCAAGAATTAAATATCCCTTACGAAATTCTGCATCCTTCCCAAAACTTGATTAGAATCAGACATGGTGGCGAAGATTATTTTTTTGTCAATTACATGACGGCATTTGATAGTGGGTCATTAGCACAAATTTTTAAAGACAAAGAATATACTTATCAACTTTTAAAACACCAGATAAATACTCCCAAAACTCTCAGTTTCGTCTCGCCTCACTGCGAGGATAAGTATCAAAAATATTTGATTTTCCCCGATATTGAATCAATAGTTTTAGAAGTTAACAAAAATTTCGCTTTCCCGGTGATTATCAAAAGAAATCGCGGTTCTGGCGGCAACAATGTTTTTTTGTGTGAAAGTGGAGAGCAAATTCAAGTAGCTCTCGAAATTATATTTAACGTCAATAGCAAAGATTATGACTATGTGGCGCTAGCTCAAGAATATATCGAAATCGAACACGAATATCGGGCGGTATTTTGCAAAAGAAAGCTCGTTTTGCTGTACGCAAAAGACAAGTCTCAGGCTGAATTTGCGGGCAATCTGAGCCCGCTGCACTGGGAAGGTGCAAAAGCTCAACATATAACTAATTCAAGGGTTATTGCGGAAATAGAAGATTTCGTGAGGCCTGTTTTTGCGGAAATGGCGATCGACTATGCTGGCTTTGACATCGCGCTGGATACAAAAGGAGCATATTGGTTGATTGAAATTAACTCAAGTCCCAACTACGATATATTTGTCAGAGATAACGATCGCCAAATTGTCGTAACCATATTTAAAGACATCTTGGAGAGCTTGATTGTTAACAAAACACCTTATTTGAAATGAAGAGTTGAGTAACGAGAACCTCAACCCAACTACATATTTTAAACTTCACTCCATGCCTTGAAAATACCAGTAAAGATTAGCAACAGTTAAATCATTGACTTCTTGCCAACTTGAGGGGGCTAAAGCTTTATAGCCAGAAGTATTGGCTTTTTGACTGATATAAGATTCGTGTTTTTCACGCAAGCTAGGTTTGATCAAAAATCGTAATTGATCCACTAACGATTTGAAGTGGGATTTTTGTTGCAAGTTTTGGTAGAGCGCAATTTCTGCTGGTTCTGCTACTATACCAACTTCTTCTTTAGTGGTTGAAACTGGTGTCTTTTCCATATTTAAACTAGCCAATTGTTGGCGCTCATCAGCCGATAAACTTAGCATCCAATCTACCTGATTTTGCCAAGAGTTCAAAACTGCTAGATCCTGATTATAAATTCGTGTGATTTCTGGAAATATAAAATCAATTTCATCTTTTGTACAGCGCTCAATCACGGTGAGAATGTCTTGGCGTATTCTTTCTTGGAGGTGGGAAAGGGAATTACTTACAGACGCAGGCTCGTTCAGCAATTGATAAGTTAATGAAATTGTCTGCTCAATTGCCCAAGCACATTCAACTCTACGAAGATAGCCAACTGCACAAGTGGCTTTGAATAATTCAGGATTATTATAGTCAGCTAAAGCAGTAGCTAAAATGTGTTGTGCGCTTGTTAAGGTAGAATTTCTGGTATGTTTATCTTTCATTAATAAAGCACTTTGAATTAGTTTCTGTGCCATCGCAAATTTCCCATAAGCTTGACTTAAGATTAAACGATGGTGCTCAAAATTAATGCTTTCAGCTAACAGTTTGATTTCAGCAATAACATCTGCTTTATGGTCTTTCAGCAGTGCCCCTATACTAATAAAGCCATGTGTAACTGTTAGCTTCAATTCCTTAATATCTTCCCTCATTTTCAAAGTCTGATGAAGATTAACGGCTGACATTGCAGCTATGGCCACCACGCCGACACCAATGACGGCAGTAGATGCTGACAGAATGCCCACATTAGCCGAGAGAGAGTTTAAGCCATACTGAATCACATCTAGTCTTTTGTAAGTTTCTTTAAAACCCAGATCGGTTTGAACCATTTGCGCTACACCTAACACAAAATCTGGAATAGCGAACAAAGGCTCGGCAACCATACCAATTGCCGAACCTACAAAGCGATCTGTTGCCAAGTCTCTAGCTATTCCCAATAATACTCCTGCACTATCTGGAATAGCGAACAACGGCTCGGCAACCATACCAATTGCCGAACCTACAAAGCGACCTGTTTCCGTATCTCTAGCTATTCCCAATAATACTCCTGCACTATTCTTCACGACTTCATGAGTGCCGGAGATGATACCAGCCTGTATGTGAGGAGGAAACACAAAAATCATATTTTTTACCTGAATAGCGATTTATGTTACACATTATAATATATTATATGATTATGGTTAACTCTGTCAGTCTACAGTGGAATTACTTAGATGAACGAATTCATGCAAGCATTTCAGAACATCGCCCAATCTGCGGCTGTCGTCGCGGCGGATGATTATAAATCCTTAGAGATTCAGGAATCTGCTGCAACCATTATTAAGTCTGTCCAGCCTGGGTTCGATGAATTGAGGAAATCAGCCACCAGACTTGAGAAAGTTGTGCAAAAATGCCGGAACGATATCGATCATGCTGAAGACGTTTGGAATTGCAAAGTTGGGATTGTCCAAGCTTCAAAACAGGAAATATGGCAACAGCTTGGGGAACTGAGCGGCTGTCATGTCAGAATTAATGAACTAGGTCGTCAATGTCAAAGTTCGGCGATCGAAAAAGCTCAAGATTGTTGGCATAAAATATTTAACTATAGTGTGAGAGAAAAGTGGTTTATTGATGCAGCGCAAAAACCCAAAAAAGGAATTGGCTGGGGGGAAAAAGATGATTTTATTAAAAGACATCTCCGAAAATAGTCAAAGCCTCTGTGTAGTTAAGCTCTAGGACGTAAATGTAATCATCCTAAATT
>ENA-OBIO01000326-OBIO01000326.1-metagenomes-genome-assembly--contig:-NODE-326-length-27039-cov-5.70275_pt1 | contig 27039 bp, 16 predicted proteins | sample MGYA00153383_OBIO01 | MGnify analysis MGYA00153383 | reverse complement strand
GGAGTTTGTGGAACGCAATGCGCCCGATCGGAAGCCGCCTGAAGTGGTGAAAGCGGTGAAGATTAAGCATGAATGGAATAGCATTCGGGAGAGTCATTCAGCGGCAACCTGGAGGGCGTGGGGAAAAACGGCGCAGAATCCAACAGGGATGGTGGCGAATGTTGGGATGACGTTGCAATCCTTGGCGATGGAAACGATTTATGTTAGGGACGATCGGAAAGAAGCGTTACTAGAAGAAATCTCGGCACATCACCGGAAGATTTTGGCAAGGGTGCAGTCGGGAAAGGTGGTGATTCCAGAGGGAGTTTTGGGGTATGACGTAAAAGAGAGGATAGAGTCGATCGCCTCTTCCAGTCATGATTTGACGAAGGTGAAGGATAAAGCTGGGTTTGTAGACGATCGGTTGAATTTAGTGAATGAATTGCTCAATGACATGGTGAATGGTCCGAATGCCGTGAACTTGCAAACAGCAGTGGATACAGCGAAAAGTAGTCGAGGGATTGATTTGGAAGTGCAGGCGTTGATGCAGGCATTGGCGCATCGCAAACACTTGTTGAGAGCCAATCAGAAGAATCCGGAGATTTATACTCATGGGCAGGTTTTGCCAACGAATACTCAAGAACCGATTGGTTGGGCGGTGGAGGTTGCCAATCAGATTTATGTTGAGAGTGCGTTGCCAGAACTGAAGCATGAAGTGTTTCGCGATCTGTTTCCCAAGGATAATTTTAGCGTTGACATTCAGAATCGGGCCATGACGATCGCCCATGCTTATCAAGGAATGGTAAAAGAGGCGAGAGTGATGGACGATCGGTTGAGGCAACGAAAACCAGAAGACCAACAGCCCACCGTAAAAATGACAACGCTGAAGGGAGCAGGGTTGACTATTCAGCGAATGTTGGATGTGGAGCAGAATGATGAGATTTGGCGATCGGAGGGAGTACAAAAAGATTGGGTATTAGAGATTGAACGGGATGCGAAGAGTCCGGAGGGATTGAGGGCGGCGATCGTCACTCCAAGAGGAAAACAGGCGATCGGGTTTGTGACTCCAGAGTCGATTGAGCAATATCAGTTGGATCAGCGAGTGGGGATTTCGGGTTTACGGATTGCATCGCCGACGATCGAGGTGATTCCGCCGTTGAGAATTCAGCATGATCTAGATGACCGGATTCGGGAGGCAAGGGTTTATTTGGAAGGGGCGATCGGCCAGATTCCAGAAGAGGAGCGCATGGCTTATGCGTCGGCACTTTGGCATCACAGCGATGGGATGGGGATTGTGTTGAAGGGGTTTATGCCAGAGGTGACGCAGCAGCTTCAGAACTTGCCTAATATTAAATTGACCGGGCTTCAGCAGGATGTAAATCAGGTAGGGACGATCGCTGATGGAAGTTATGAGGTGCTATTTACAACGCATCGGTATGAGAAGAATGAGGAATGGCGATCGGTTCCGACCATCGCACGGGCTGACATCGTGGCGGGGGAGAAGGTGGCGCAGGTTCAGGTAACGGAAATTTTGAGAGTTCAAAAAAATCAGGGGTATTCGCCGTCACGATCGGAGTTACGGGATTGGTATTTGGCGGTAAAGGAACAAGGGAATGGAGAAGAGTTGGGGAGGATTGAGGCGATCGGCAGGCGGTTGAATGAGGCTTATTGTGATGAAGTTGGGGCGGCGAGGGCGGCGATCGGGCAGGCAGCGGTCACTCAAACGCCGATGGAGTTTCGGAGCGATCGGGTGACGATTACGAAAGAGGAACTGGGGGCGATTCGAGCGGGATGCCAACAACGACCAGCAGTCAAGGGGATCGAGCGGTAAGACGATCGGGTGAGATGAAGTGATGGCCCCGCTTAAGGCTTGGGGAATGCGACTGCCAGCGGGTAAATCAGTCCAGTTGGGCGACTGAAGTTCGGGGGGAGCCAGAATTTGAGGGCGGTTTGCCAGAATTTGAGGATGGCGGCTTTGGCGGTGGGCACATCTTGGCCAAAGGCCACTCTAGCTTCAGCAGAAAGCATGGTGGCGGTGTATTGTCCGCTGGCGGTAAGCTGTCGGGCCAGGGTCATCTTGGCAGTGGTTCTGCTGACTTAGCGCGGAGCGTGGATGACAAAGTAGCTGCGCTAGGCAATGGGTCGCTCTAAGGTAAGCAGCCGACGAGTGAGTGGCAGGATATAGTTGATATCTTCCTGGCAAGGGCCAGCAGTATTGAACGAGCGGGACATAGGAGAGATAACAGTTGAATTCAGCATCATTTTTCTGGATTCATTGCACGAGTTGTTTTTTGAATTTCATCAATCAGAATCATAGCGGCTTCAAAAATTGCTTCGTCAGTGGTGAATTTCCCAATGCCGATACGTAAGGCTCCTTCAATGACAGCTTCGGGTAACTTCAGTGCTTGTAGAACATGGGACGGTGCTTCAACACCAGATGAGCAGGCAGAACCTGTGGAGATGGCAAGTCGATGGCGGATACGGGAGATGATGGCGCTGTTGGGAATACCAGGGATGGAAATATGCAGATTGCCAGCGAGGCGGTTAGTGGCATCGCCATTGATTACTAGATTAGGAATCTGTTGCAACAGCATTTGTTGTAGTCTGTCTCGTCTAAGCGCGATCGCCTGTTCATCTTCCACCATTTCTAATTGTCGTAGTCGGCAGGCTTCCCCCAATCCAGCAATACCGGGGACGTTGAGAGTGCCCGATCGCATTCCCTGCTGATGTCCACCGCCAAATATGAGGGGTTCTAGCTGATAGCCTCGGCGGACGATTAAGGCTCCCACGCCTTTTGGCCCATAGAGCTTGTGGGCGGAGATGGCGAGGTAAGTGATGCCCCATTCAAAATCAAGGGGGATTTTGCCGACAGCTTGGGATGCGTCGCAGAGAAAAGGGATATTATGGCGCTGGGCTATTTGTCCAATCGTTTGGATGGGATAAATGTTGCCAATCTCATTATTTGCGGCCATCACGCAAAGCAGTGCTAGACCATTCTGACACACCTGTTCTAAATGATTGAGGTCGAGGTGGCCTTGGGAATCAATATTGAGATATACAAGTTCTGCCCAGCCCCGTTTTTCTAGGGCTTGGCAGGTATCGAGGACGGCTTTGTGTTCGAGCGGGAGTAATGCAATCCGGTGAGGATTTGCTGGATTTGCGGTTAGACTGCCTTGGATGGCAAGGTTGATGCTTTCGGTGGCACCGGATGTCCAGATAATTTCTTGTGGGGTGGCGTTGATGAGGGTGACGACGTGGTTGGCTGCTTGTTTGATAGCGGCTTCGGCACGATCGCCATATTCGTGATCGGTACTACTGGCATTGCCAAACTCTTCAGTCATGTATTGATAAACGAGATTGGCAACTCGACGATCTACAGGAGTTGTAGCATGGTAATCCAAGTAAATCTTTTGTGTTGGTGGAATCACTTGACCTCTGTGTAAATCTCTCGCCCAAGCTGATTGAATTCATCATCTAGATAATACAGCGAGGCGCGAATTGCCTGACGTAGTAGACGAGCTGGCTCTAGGCAATCTCTCTGGAAGTCCATCAGAGTCAGTTCTAGATGTGGGTAAAGAATTTTGAGGAACCCTGCGGCTGACTTAAGAATGGCATTTTGGTCTCGCACTGTTGCATTTTTGTCAAATTTTGTATGCTCCTGAACATAGGAAAAGAATCGATTATCTTGACGTAGGGAAAGAAGTGCTTCACCAAAAAAATCCATCTTTAATCCAACTTGAGAAGCTGCCATCTCTCGCTGAAACTTGGGAATTTGCCAACCTGGAATGATTCCAGCAAAGCGATCAAGAAAGGCAGTCTCAGCAAGAAACTTGGGCAGGTCGCCAACTAAGTAATCCTCGTTACGAGGACGCAGGTATTCGTCTAGCTCAATGTTTGCCAACATGACCAGAGAACAATCACTTGCAACATCTTGAAAGCCAGCTCGATTATAACGACCACTTGCCAAATAATTTTTGAGAGGACCAATTACCTCATCAGGGTTATCAAAACTAAGGCTCTGCACCTCATCTAAAACTACGACATCATGCCGACCTAGTAATCCGATTTCCTTGGTTTTTCCATTAATAAAAAGCTGCGCTGGAGTAACTTTTCCGCCACTGATCAGAGCGACCTTACTGCTGATATTCTCAAATACGAAACTCTTACCTGTTCCTTTAGGAGCCAGTTCCATAATGTGAAAGTTGGATTCCACTAGCGGTAACAATCGAGCAAGTACCCAGGTTTTTGCTTCTGTCGTGTAGCTGGGGTGATCAGGATTGAATCCGATCGAGCAGAAAAGTAAGTCGCGCCACTGTTCAGTTGTAAATTTTGCCCGACACTCTGCATAAGTCTCAAGATCAACTCTTGAGCATTGAAAAGGATCAAGATCTATAACTTCAACTTTGCCATCGGACTGCATGGCAAGGCTAATTTTCCCCCATACTCCTTGGCGTAGGAGCATCTTATTTCGCTCAATCAAACTGAGTGGAATTGTACAGTCTGATAGGTTGAGAACTGGAATGCGAGCAAAGGGATCAGGAATCTCCCCTGATCCTGGTGACAGTTTGACTCGTACCTGCACCAGCGCAATCACTTTGCGGACTTCGCCCTGAGTTAAATCAAAAATAATTTCGTTGCGATCGTCTTTTCGAGGAAAAGCTTTTTTGACGAAGGCACTAACTTTTTCTAGCTCAGTGGAAGTCAGCCCTCCAGATCCAGGCACGATCTTATCTAACAGCCATTCAGCAACAAAACTAGGCACTCCAACAGCAGTCAGACCACTTGATGGCAGCCGAGTTTTATCAATACTCAGACTGCCAAAGACTTCTTGAACTAAAACACTGTTATAGGAAGTCATCAATATCTAACCCACTGCTGAACAATTGCTTCACGATTACTAAAGATTCTGTACTTAAAATAGCGGTGCCCGCTTCGATACCAGCAAATTGAAATTTGAGTTCTCCTGTTAAAGATAATTGGTTTCCTTCGTGACTGGGAGGAAGTGAGGGGAAATTGGAGATTGGAATCGGAATCGAAACTTTCTTCCCTGCTGGAATCTCAGTATCCAGGACATAACCTGTCTTCAGATCGGACATTTCATTAGTATACAAGCAAAGCTGTGTCAGAGGCACTGAGTTTAAGTTGTCAACTGTCAAAATCAGTTCTCCGCTTTGTCCTGATGTTCCTTCCCCTTGACAGTGAGCTTGAATCGGAAGACGCGCTATAAACTGGCGCAGTACCGACACTCCTACCACTACCTCCTCCGGGAAAAGTCCACCGTGAGAACCTATAATTTCATTTTTTTCAGTGTAGCTGAAAGCATTCAGGCAAGCTGCACCGCGTACAATACTTAGGTCATGGGGCAACCCATATCGCTCTGCCTCCAAGATGACAAAGCGAGAATCGTCGGTTTTGCCGATCGCCATTCGACCTTTCAAATCTAACCCATCTGGGCAATTGGACAAGTGTTCCACTTCTCCAATCATTTGACCATGATCGCTGGCAATCACAATTCTGAGATGCTCAGGGTTGGGGTGCTGATTCAGGCAATATTCAATATCCCCAGCGATTCCTTTTAGAACATGGGAGCGCTGAACTTTATAGAGATTCTGCCAGTCTTGTTCAGTGTGGTAAAGGTGGTCAAACTTGTCTGTATCCCAGCAATAGAGTTGATGAGCGTTTTTCTTCAAATCTTGATGGAGTGTACCCTTTTTATAGTTGCGATCGGTATAGCGTTTTCCAGTCCCCATCATCACAAACCCTTTACCTGCATCAGGAACCCAGGCAGAATGGCTAGGGGGAAGTTGAGTATAGAGGCTCCACTTCGCATACTCAGTTTTTGTGGGCAGAATGCTAATCCGGGGTTGGATGTCAGTTTCGATCGAGAGCCTCTGGTTTTGGGTCAAATACCTCAGAAGTTCCTGATGATCAAGCCAGCCTAATCCATCAACAACGACCCATAAAACAGGGCTTTTTTGGCAAAGATCTTGAACAAAAGATGCCACACTGTCGTTTAGAACAGAGCTAGTAAACCTGAGTTCTGGATAGTGTTTGAGTATCCAACTTACGAAGGAATCAGCCAAGCGATCGCTGATCCTGGGTCGAGTTGACGAAGGATTGATAGCAGCATCCCAACGGCGAAAGGGTAAATATTCGTCAATGACCCATCGCATTGCATCTTTGGGACTTGCCTCCAAATTCAGATTTTTCGGCTGAAGGGGCGGTTGTAGGCTATCTAGATCCTGAAGTTCTTGATAATTGAGATAGGAGGAAAGCTTTCTTTTTTTCTCTTTAGTAATCCAGTTAGGACGATTCTTAAAAATTGTGTAGGCAAGAGACGCGATCTGTTCCATTCCAGACTGCTGATTTGGAGCTAATTCATCTATCACTCTGCCTTCGTCACGAAGAAGCTGGCACTCCCAAAAGGAGCGAAACTCACTAGCAAGAAATTGAGGTATGGGTAATGGGTAACGCCCTAGTGCTTTAACTTTTTCTGAGGGCGGGATGATTCCTGTCCATTGTCGGAGAAGTTGCAGTTTGTCTTCTGTCTGATAGTAATCTGCTAGCTCCGCATCCTGCTCCGCAGCTTGGTTTTGCCAAATGCGTTCTAAGGTTTTGTAGGCATCTGGGACTTGAATAGAAAGCCATTGAGCTAAGTGGTAAACACAAGGTGACTCAAACCAGACTTGTCGAACTGACAAGTTTGTGCTGTCGCTATCGCTTCCAACTAAATCTGCCAACAAACGAGCAATAGGGTTTTCTGGAGAATAAGCATCAATCGCTATAGCAAGCTGAAGAATTTGTTGATCAGTCCATTCTTGCGGAACGGGAACAGAGCCAAACAGGAATTGGAGTCGAACGCGAGGGTGCTGCTTCTCTTCCAAAATCGCGTTTAACTGATTCCAAACACGCAACCATTCGCGCGTCCAATCGCACAATCGCTTAGCTTGTCCTGCTCGACCTGTGACCCAGTAGAGATTATCTGTTTGGAAAAAAGATTGCGTCCACTCCACTTCTGTTCTGATCTCAACGTATCCAGAAGGAGGTGAATAGAGACCTGTAGGATCAAGCACAACTGATTTGCTAAGCGACCTGTCTCTTTCAGAGACAGAGTGTGTTGGAGGCAGTGGAGGCAGACAATCAAGCCAGGGTGATTGAACACTGTCTTCGGCTGCACTCGACGGGCTAGTAACTCTGTAGCCAGAAGTTTCAAACGTAGACTCAAACTCCAAACTATCAAGCTGTTCTGGAAGAGACGCTTCTACAGGTAGCTCTACTGGTAACGCGACGAGTGTTTGGGATTGGTCTTCAATATCTGCATCATTAGATATAACGTCACTTAGCAGGATTGTTGAGTCAGGCTCGTCAGCTTTTCTCAGGCTACTAAGACCCACGATCGCCTTTAAAAACTCTTCTGCGGTCACGAACCGATCTTCTTTTTTGGGTGAGATCGCTTTTAGAAGAACCTGAACCAACTCATCGCTTAATGTTTCTAGTTCCTGAACTTGATTAGGGTTTCTAGGAAGTTTTCCCAGAGGGGGACTTGGTTCTTCAAATGGATAGCAGCCCGTCACGCATTCGTAGAAGGTAATTCCTAAAGCATAGAGGTCGCGATCGATCTTCTCAACTGTTGTTAGGTCAAGTCTTGGCTTGAAGTCTGGAGGTAAGTATTTTCGGGTTCCTGCACTAACAGTGACTTCATCGTGATCAGAAACTGCAATGTTGAAATCAATGATCCGAATACCTTGGTCAGTCAGCAACAAGTTAGAAGGCTTAATATCTTGATGATAAACGCCAGACTGATGTAGATGTGCCAAGCCGATCGCAGTTTGTTGGGCAATCTGAACAGCTTCTTCTAATAAGAGAGAATTTGAATTCAAACGCTGTTCAACATCTCTCCCTTCTACATATGCGAAAATAATAAAGGGCGTGTCGTCCTTCAGAAGACCTGCAAAGATTACTTCAACAATATGAGGATGTTTTGGAACTTTTAGAAGCGTTGCATACTCTTGCTGGAGTCGTTCATAGACAGAACGACGATCGCGAGTGACTAATTTTAGGACTCGTTCAATTTTTCCTAAACTATCAAAAACCTTGTAAGCAACTGCAAAGCTGCCAGAATGCCCCAATTTCTCAATCACAGTGAACCGATCGTCGATGGGAGTGTTGAGAGGTAAGTTGGCTAGATCAATATTCTGTAGGGTGGCTAGCATACTCCATTCCTGCAAGGCGTTATCTGCGCTAGGAGAGCGATCACTAGGTTCAAAAGCACAAAGTTTTTGCAACCAGTTATCAATTCCATCGGAGAGGTCAGGCTGTAAGATAGAAGGCTTAATCGGGAAAGTAGCTGCGCGATCACAGACTTGCTCTGCGCTCTCAAATGCTGGGTTGCCCGTGAGTAACTCATAGAACGTTGATCCTGCCGAAAATAAGTCAGATCTTTCAGTTGCTGTTGCAGGATTACGGTAGCATTCTGTTGCTTGATAAATTGCGTCAATCTCTAGGTCATCTATGGGAATGACCTGGGTAATTGAGTTGGTACGATCGACGACACGAGCGTAGTCAAACCCGATCAAACGAACCTGCCCATCAACCCCAATCAGAATGTTGTCAGGAGTTAAGTTGCGATGAATGACACCATGTTTATGAGCATGGTCAAGGGCGATCAAAACTTGTTCGATCCAGCCGAATCTTTGGTTGAGCGGCACAGTTTGTTTTTTAATGTGTTGCCGCAGCGATTGCCCCGGAATATCTTCAGTCACTAAGACAAAGCAATCCCCATCTTCAGCCTCAAAGAAATCCTTTACACTCAGAATGTTGGGATGACTGGGAACTTGATAAACCGACTGGAAGGCGTTGCTAATTAGTCTTTTTTCAATCTCGCGATCGGCTTGGTCTTGATAGGGGTCGGTGCGATAAACTCGCAGTCGGGCTGTCCAACCCCCTGCGCCCATGAGTAAATGGCGAGCGCGATACTCAATGTAGCGATCGGTGCGACCCAATTCTTCCTCAACCTGCCAGTCTCGATAGCGAGGCGGAGCGCTCTTTGGACGCGCCTTGCCCTGGAGCGCTCGTCTGATATCTGGAAAGAAGGCAGAGATACTGGTGAGGCGATGATCTGGAATGCAGTTGCGGCTTTGGAAGTAGGTGATACATCTTTCATCACAGTAGGTAATGTGATTGCTATCTCTCCCATCCAGGTCGATAATGCTCACATCTTCGGCAACCATTAGCGTTACAGCTTGGACATGAACTTTTCCCAACTCTGGCTTTATTCTGTTGGAGTCTTTGAACAGCGTATTCAGAACTTTAGCAATATTTCTCAGTTTGGCAACAGGAGACCCATAAGCCTGCCGATTTTCTGGATACCACCGCGATCCAATCACCGCGATTTGCCCATGAGTCCCTTTTACGTCTACTACAAACACGCATTGAGGCGCGAGGATAACAAGATCTACCTCAAAGGTTTCCTTATTTTGCTTGATCTCTAGATTGTGAAAGATTTCAAAAGTATCGGGCAGACGGCTTAAATAATAGATCGCACCTCGCTCTCCATCATTAGCAGGTTGTCCATAGGCAGTGATTTTAGCCATTAAATTCCTCCGTTGGGTCTGACAGATACGCCTCTAACTGACGGTGTAAGATCATTCGCTGAGCGCGTGGAAGCTGCTGAAATAGAACTTTGATTTGGTTCTCGCGATCGCGATCCATCTCTATTTCACATTGACGTTCAATAGTCCTCAAAGAATCTTGGTAAACAGCACTCAATTTGTCAACGTGTTGATCTTGCTCACGCTGGATTTTTTGCAGCAGCTTGTTTGCAAGCTTTCTTTTTTCGGTTTCATCCGTTGAGCTTTGCAGCTCTGCTGCCTGATTTTCTAAGTTTTTCAGCCATCTTTCTGTATCCCCTTGTTGTCGTTGAAGCAGACGTGTTTCAGCCTGTTTTGTTGCTTGATGAATCGCCTCAAAACGTTCTTGGAGTGTAGAAGCTAAAATATCTATATTTTCTCTCCATTGAGTCAGTTTCTCTAACTGAGATTGACAGGCTTCAAGGGTTTTGATGTTGTCTGCTTCAGAAATTTGGAATAACTCACTTAGGAGTAGAAGGCTAGTGCTGATGGTTTCGTAGTGATCACTTAATTCAGACTCAGCATAAAGAGCGGATTGCTTGAGCAAATTCTCGCGTATCTTTTGAGCCACCTTCGCTGTGGTTGCTTGCTCTAAGCTATGTTCAAAATCATCTAGCTCTTGAGTGTAGGTTTGCACCTTATGCTGTAGATTACTCTCTAGTTCAGTGAGCTTTTGCTGGAATCGCTCAGGATAATGCAGCGTACTCTGTTCAGTGCTGAGTGCTGCCAATGCTTGGTGACAGTTTGCGATCGATACAGCCGATTGACTGCGGGTTTCTAGAGCTTGCAGCGTCTCTAGGTCGCCTTTGAGATATTCAAACTGCTGCTGAAGCGATTGATAAATAGAATATTGTGATGAGTCTTTGAAAATGAACTCTAATCGGATATGTTCGGTTTGAACCTGCTCTAAATCTTTGAGAGTGACAATGGAAATTAGGCGATCGCGCAGCGCTTCCAGGGTTTTGCTGTGATTAACAATTTTGTCTTGGAGGGCGTTCACAATTTGCTCAATTTCTGAGGCAAAGGGTTCTGCCTCGTGAAGTCTAGACTGGCAGCTTTGGATCTCTTCTATTCCATCTTCTAGAAATTGAATTGTGATCGTTTTAGGTAGCTTGTACTTGCCCCGAATAGAGCGGATGATTTCATCGTCATCTGCCTTCCTTTGCTGCTCCTGTTGTTCGTGTTGAAGCTCTGTATTGCGAATCTCCAAATTTTGAAGTGCCTGCTCAAGGCTGGCTTTCACGTCTGTAAAATCCTCGTGAGCAACGATAAAATCTAGAAGTTGCTGAAGGCGAGTTTTTAGTTGTGCGTAATCTTCCAGTCGCTTCAAATCACGGCTGTAGTCTTTAGCAAAACCTTCTGAGATCAGCGCACTTCGTCCTTTAGTTTTGAAGCTTTCGAGTTCTTGCTGATATTCTTCGATCGAGACCGAAGAAGCTGCTGCTGGCAGTTTGGCTTCGATTAATTCTTGGTAGATCTGGAATGATTCAGACAACTTATTTGATGCGAGATCGCGGATGCGCTCTAGCTTGTGGTTTGCGGTAAAGAGGGTAGCTTTAATTGCTTTGACTACCTCATCCTTATTACGACCACTATCTAATCCTTGTTTCAAGCGTTCTAGCAGTCTAGCAATTCTCTGATCGCTCAAGTCTTCAGTAAAACTGAATCGCCGACCGTTGATTTCCCCTATGAGTGCGTGAATTTGATCAGAAGAGACTAAGCCCGCAGATTTCTCTTCCCAAGTTTCTACTTGTCGAGTCAAATCGTTCAAACGTTGATCTAGCTCTTGCAAGATTTGTTCGTAGGCTTCGTCTTGCTTTACAGACGGAGCTGCTTGAGCGAGTGTCTCGATCGCTTCACGAGTTAAGAAATAATCTTGTTGTGTTGGGGATTTCCCCAGAGATTGATAACGATTTTGGATTTTAGACAAGCAATCTCCCACTTTCGCCGCTTCTTTAAGTTCAAGCTGCCGACGATCGACAGCTTGAAGCGAATAGGTTAAAGCATCAGTCAGGTGAGGTGGCAAGCTCGTTACTTGAGCAATCTGAGTCAGGAGTCTCTGAATTTCGCCTTTGTACTCGCTGCAAGCTTCCTCAGTTGCCAAGGTTTCTGATCTCTCACTCTGCTCAGTTACAAGCTGTTCAATCTTCTCGCTGACAGTCTGTGATGCCTGAGCTTGACGATCGCGCTGCTGCAGGGTTGGCTGAACAGAAATGACATCATCCCTAAGAACGAGTGTGGGAAGCGGTAATAGCAGTTTTGGGTAAACCTCTAGCAATGATTCTAAGAGAGCAGTCTCAGCGAGTTCTTCTGCTGCTTCTACAGGTTGAAACCACTCCTTGATCTGGGTAACGCCTGCATAAACCTGATCTCTGCTTTTGGTGACTGCGCTGATTTCAGTCGGATCGGGTTCACCTGCTTCCAGATAGGTGGCAACTTCTAGGAGATACTGCTCTGCTTGTCTATAGTTGATGGAAGCTTGAGGTTGGGAAGGTGGGAGAACTCTCTTGCGGCGAATTAGTTTGGCGTTGCCTGTGACAATCCACTTCTTGACGAACTCATCTGGTTTTTCTAGGATGTTGTTTGTCTCCGCCCCCGCCCAGTCTTGCAATGACTTGGTTACAGTGGAAACCGAAGCTGCGCCTCTCCTGCCAGCAGAAGGAATGGTTTCATCTCCTCTTAGAGAAACTTCCTTCCGGTGGTAAGACAGCCATCCTGCCAAAAGCATAGTGAAGTTGTACTCGCTATAGCCATAGGGAGGCTCAGACAGAGCTTTCCAAACTTTCTGAAGGTCGATTATCTTCTCTGGCTGCTCACCCAGATCCGCCATTTTAGAAATTACATCCCAAGCAGCTTTGATTCGCTCGTGGGTAGGCTCTTGGGCTGAATAGCGTTGAGAAGTTTTTTTGAGTAGCTTCCAACGGCTAACAAACACGGGATCAACGAAACTATAAGTGTTGTCGCCTAAGGGTGACATAAGATTTTCTGCTAAAAGCCTTCGAGAGATAGATCCAACAACAGCACGTCCTGTCTTGTGGTTTGATCGCAGTTTATCGATTCCATCGATCGGCGGTACGAATGGGTATAGATTTTCCAACAAGAGGCTGACTACTCGCTGGGGTTCTTCTCGTTTAGCTGGCGGAATTTTATCAATGCCCACACAGTGATAGGTACAAGATTGCAGTAGATTTCTAGATTGAGTGCTGACCTGACCTAACCAACGGTTTAACAGTTCCTCGTAGGCTTGACCCAAACTGCGCCGTTCTGCTGTTTCCTTATTCTTCAAAGTCTTAATTCTTAACAAGACGGTAGCTATCTCACTCGCTTCATCAGAGGGGATGGCAACAGCGATGCGATCGCGAATGGGAGATTTAGCCAAGAGTGTATCTACCTCTCGTCGAAAATCTTGTAAATCTGCTTGAGTCTCTGCCACAACGTATGCCAAAATGCCTCGTTGTTCAGTCATTCTCAAGGTCTGATCGCTGGTCAAGGCTTTGGTGAAACCATCGATCGTATAAACCTTGTGTTCAAACTGCCAGTCTTCTAAAACAAGCTTGTTTGTCTCGATAAAATGTTTAGCGGCTAATGTTTTGCTGCCCAGGAATTTTTCACTGTTAGCATTGCAGAAAGCAACAACCGCATCGATTGATGGGACGAGTTTTTTCTTTTCGATCTCTTCTCTAACCTCTTCCTCAATCCCAGTAGGCGCGACCCCTGCCCAGAAGCGATAAAGTTTCACTTCTGGCTTGTAGAATATGATGTCTCTGGATGTGGTCAGTTTGTTTAGGGTAGCCTTGACTTGTGGCTCTGATAAGCCTGTGAGCGTCATCAATATTTCTTCGTGGGATTCTCGATCGTTCTTGGGAAGGCGATCGCTGGCATGAAAGAGAAATAGTGCTTTGACGACAAGCAATTCGTTGGGATCGTCTGAACCAGCAAGCGCAACTTCAGCCTCTTTGTATTTGCTGTAGTTAGAATCGTCGGCAAAGTTTTCAAGGAAGGTGTCGATCAGTGCGATCGGACGAATCCAGTTCAATTGGTCTTGAGCCTCAAGCGGCTGATTTTGGATAAACTCTTTGACGTGCTTCTTGATGAACTGAAGTGCTGTTCGGTCTTGGGTGAATGCAAGATTACATAGCAAATAGCTCGTGAGGGGATGAAGCGGAAAGCAGCCGATCGTGAGAGTGTTGTGAAACTTGTCGCGTGTCCAACCTTTCTGCTTATAGATAGCAATTCGCTTCTCATAAGCATTGTTTGTTTCAGCAAGTAGCACATTGTCCCATGTTGCTCTAAATGCTTTCCAGTCGGGAGAATCTTTTTTTTGTAAGATTAGATTATCCATCACCAGTTCTAGGCTAGAGGCAACCTTCTGGTAAGTATTTCCCTTGGGAGCGAGACGACCCACAAGTTTTCGATGATCTTCTAAAGCAACTGCGGGAATACCTACTCCTATTGCTGGATCAATCTGCGTGAAGCTCAGTAGAGCAACTTTGCTTTTGTAGTTTTCACAGATATTGGTGATGTTTTGTAGCGCAGTTCCCCCAGCACCGATCGGATCTTTTGCCCAACTTTGGAGATAGAAGTTGAGTTCATCGAACAGAATGAGAATGCCTTGAAAACGAGAATTTTCACCTGAGCAGTGGGTTTGGATCAGATCTTTGAGAATTTCTTCAAGGTCTATAGTGACGTTCCAATCAGGAACAAACCCTACGAGGTGTTTGGCAAGGTCTTTGAGGGTAGGGATAACCGCAGGGTTGCTCTTTCGTAGTTGTTGCATGATGGAGTCTAAGTCACCGTCGGGGCTGCTAATGCGTTCTAGATAGGCTTCAGCGCGATCTCGCTCCTGTGGATTTGCGTACAAGCCTTGTAGATACTTTAGCGGCTCACTACAAATGTGTTGGGCGATCGAATCGGTGATGCCTTCGCATTTTAGAACTTTAAGCAAGGTTTGAAGGAACTGTTTTCTAATGTCGCCTGCCCGATCGCCGCTTAAACACAGCACCAGATGTCTGCCGTATTTTTTGTAGGATCGCAGTCTTTGAGCGATCGCGCTGTTTTCTCCCGTTGAATTTTCAACTTTACGCAAGATGCTTTCGACTTCGACGCTATCGGCGGGTTTGCTGAAGTAGTTAGAGATCGCGACTGCAAAGTGAGATTTGCCCTTACCGTATTGCTGAATGAGGAGATGGACGTTTGCCTGGTTGCGGCTGTCGTAGCTGCTCCGCAAAGCTTCTAGTACGCCAACGGTCGATTCTTCGGGCTTAATTTTGTCGTAGTTAAAAACAAAGCCTTCGCAGAGTCTCTGATTGGTGTCTTGCTCATCCATCAAGCCAAAGTTGACAGAATCAGCGACAATTCCAGTTTCATCAATTGTGACCAGTTGGTTGAGAAGCATGGCTAGGTGGTAAGTGAGGGAATACGAATCAGGCGGGTTTCAGACCAGGTTTTGGGGGCGAGCTTGTGGGGCAGGATGATCCAGAGCAGAGATTCCAGTTTGCGGGTGTTTTCTAGATTGCTCCAGAAAAGGGTGGTGTGATTGCCGGGTTGTACGTTGAGGTAGGTGATTAGGCAATCTAGCCCTTCGAGTAGGACAACGGGCTTAACGGTTTGCTTGCAGAGGGTTTGCAGTTCTGCCAGTTCTTCGTCTACTCGATGATGCAGAGTCAGAAATTTGGCAGTGGGGTCGGTGCGTTGTAGCAGGTTGTCTCTATAGTTGACTCGTTGGGCGTTGTTGTATCGGGTGATTTGATCGAGTTCAAAGGGGTTGGGGGTGTCCCATAGCAATAGGTGTACGCGATCGCTGGGTCGGGCATCGCGCAGGAGGAGACTAGCGATCGCTGTCATAGGCTTTCTCCAGTAGGGTGAGCGGGGCATCCCAGCGAGGAATGATTTGGAAGGGGGGGACGGCTCGACGCTGCTCGATGATGCCGTGTGATTCTAAGGTGTTGAGTTGTTCTTGGGTGGCGGTGTCTGATAGACCTAAGACGGGGACGAGTCCCATGGGATGGTTTAGGATTGACTCGGTGAGAACGGATTCTTGATTGGGGAAGTCGCGTTCCCAGAGCTTTGCTAAGAAGTAGCCGACTAGGTAAGGGTTGGGCAGGTTGGATTGTCCGGCGACGTATTGATCGTTTTCTTGGGTGAGAAATTTGCAGTTGGCGATCGCTTGTTCTTCGGTGTAGGCTCGCAGAACGAATTTGAAGTTTTTGGTGAGGCTTTTGATGGGTTCTTGCTCAAAGACTAGAGCGCTGGTGTGAACGAGATCATCGCTGGTGAAGGTGCGGTAGTTGGGCAGGAATGTGTAGACGAAGTATGTCCAGCCGCCCCAATCGGCGGGATCTGTGGGAGGAGTTTGGAGTCCTCTGTCGCCAAGGCTGAGATAGAAGTGCATCAGCCAGTTGGTGACAGGAGACTCTAAATAGGGATCTTTTTCGAGAGCAAGTTTGCCTTCAGGACTGAGAAAGTCATTTGCAACTAAACCCGATCGAGTTGCCCAGCCTTTCATAGGGACAACTTTTTTATTGCCTAGACCTGTTCTTTCCATCAAGTTCTCTAAGGTGTCACCTAAGCCTTGATCGCTAGCCGCCGCTTCAAGAATTCTGAGGATCTCTTCTTTTTTGAGGGGAAAAGTTGTGTGAAAGCCTAACTGCAATTTGGGCATGAGAGTTACATCACGTAATAAGGGGCAAGACAGCGTCCACTTATGGAAGTTTCTGGAGTTCGGTGCGTAAGCCATCTGACTAGGCAAGTTATGAATCAGTGGCAAATCTCTGGTTCGTTCTGGTGAATGTCTACAAGTGACACGCTAAACAAGGTAAGGGAACATCTTCACTATCAAGAACTGATTCCAAAACCTCAACGAGAGATTGATTAACACGCTTTATAGCTTGCTTAGACATAGATCTTTCATGGTCTGAAATAATTTGGTCTTTACGCTCCAATAACTGGGCTAACGTTTCGCCCTGAGTCCATGTATAAGTTCTACCATCACTATGTTCCTGTTCATATCGAACAGCTTCAGCAAACAGATCAGGATGCTCCTGTGCAAGCATCACCCACTCATACTTACGTTGGAAAAAACAGAAAAAACACCCTGATCGACTACGCCAGCGATAGTAGTCAGGCATTCCAATGCCACTATCTTCCAGAAGGCGAATAATATCGGCTTTGATTAGCCCTTGTTCTTTGAAGGGAAAAACAGGAGTAATGTTAGGCTTTGTAGAAATATAACCATCCCGATTTTCATCAGCCCGAATTCCTACATAGCTAACAGCCTCATCGTCGCCAATAAATTTTTCTAAAGGAATAATTTTCATTTGCTTGGTACACCAGCGACTCTTTGGAGAGGGGAGGAAGCCACCGTATACATCAAGCCAATGGTCGAAACCTCTTTCAGCACTAAGTCGCTGGATCTTAATACCTAGCCGAGCCTCGATTCGATCGAGATACTCGTAGGTCTCAGGCAGTTCCTTATGGGTATCGCAGAAAAAATACTCCATTTGTGGGATTGACTTATGGAGTAGGACTGCGAGGGCAGTGCTATCTTTCCCTCCGGACAGCCCTAGAATATATCTGGTTTCCTTTTTGGTCATTTTTCTGACCTTTTGGTCTAGTGGGTAAATTTACAGGCTTCTCTTTAGATTCTACTCCTAAAAATTGCTCTGCGATCATTGCAGCTATAACTTGTTGGAACCGGATGTCACCGTAGGCACCTATAATCTCCGTAATTTCTCGTACTACTACTTCTGCTTTTTCTTTTTGGTCATGTCCTAACCAAACCATTTGATTGATTTCTTGTCCATCAGGTTTTGTAATTGTCACTCGACGAGCTTCAAAGCCTTTATCTTGTGATGAAGCTGAGACTTCTGAGCGGAGTGCCTCAAGATTCTTAAACTTTCTTGCAAGATCACCAAGTTTAATTTGGAAAGCCGTTGCATCCTCATCAGACCAAGATTCCGCTGGTTTATCAGCCACAATCATAATCAAAGCTTCGAGCCATTCACGGTCGGATTTAGACTCTTCAATGGCCGCTAGGGTAAATCGATTCAGCAAGGGATCAATGCACTGCCCAGCTAAATATCTGGATCGTACCCTGAGATCTTCTCTTAAACGCTCTTCATTACCCAAACCAAAGACACTATAAAGTAAAGACTTACATTCACTTAGTAGACCATCATAGGCACCTTGAATTTCTTGGAGTGCCTGCACTAACTTTTTACGTAGGGTCTCAGCCGTGGAACCATCATCTACCTGCTCAGATGCAATGGGCTTCAGCCCACAAGCTATAGGTAAGGCATGAAAGAGGAGGTCATCCGGCTCTTGTGCATTACGCAAGGTGGTCAGTACATCATGGGCTTGCTTACTCAAACGCTTTGTTCTCAGTGTGTAAGCTGGGAGGCGACGGGCAAACTGGAATAGAGGCTTCACCACGGAGAGCAGTGTCGTGTTCCGGATTTTGGGCAGTTCTTTTGAGGCCGTTCCTCTCAAAACTGATTCTAACTCTCGGAAAACCTCTGCCCGCAGTCCAGCTACTGCAATGTGCTTAATTCCATAGCGTGATGGATCTTTGACCAAGAGTTCAAAATGCTCCGAACTCAGAATCGGAATGAATGTACCGTCTTTATAAACGCTGACATCATCAAAGTGGTAAGACAAAACCGCTGCTAAAATAACCGGAATTACACCTTGCTTAATCCCATAGGGTGGCGCCTCTAAGCAGCGATAGAGTTGATCTAGCGTCTGGATACGATCGGTTGCGCCCAAACAAAAGTCTTCGACTGCTAACCAAATGGGCACAATTCCTGACTTCTCTTTCGGGACTTGGAAGCTCCATTCTTTTCCATCTAACCGATGAATGCCTGGTTCACTCAAAACAGAGTAATATATAGACACTTCTGGCCCATATCCTTCAAGGCCAAGGCGTTCAACTGTAGGACGCTCTAAAATTGCCTCAATCAGTTCGCGTCGAGCTTTTGCACCTTGAGATGTCAATTCGCGGCGGTTTATCAGTTCGTTCCATAGAATTGGCGTTTTGCTGTAGACACGATCGCAAATTTCAGACAGCTTTGTATTAAAGTCCGTTGTGTGGTGGATGATTTGTTGCTTCCCATGAATCCAACAGACTGTCTCTTCCTCAGTCATCCTAAAAGTTTGACTCAATGATTCATCAAGGAGGCGTTTAGCCTGTACAAGCCGATGTCGAACTTCACGCCGCGCTACTCCGTCACTCTGAAGCTGAGTTGCATTAGATTGGATCTTCTTCAATGCTGAGAATTCTTGAGCACGGGCCTTGAGTATGTTGAAGTTAGATGCAGCGAGCAAGATGAGTGGCTTTCCATCTTTAGTAGCAGTCGGTACTTTTTCAGGATGTTCTTGATTCAGCCAATATCCAATTAAGCCATCACAATTACTTTCCTTACAGGAGAGGCTATCTAACTGTTCAAATGTTTCGAGGTACTGCCGCTCAAAGTATCGCAGTGTACCAGTACGGTAACTATGACGCTGGGCAATCATTGGCTTGAGAGGACTGATTGCAGTCAAAATTCCGGCAAGCGGGGATCGATCGATTTCAACCTGAGTTGACATTTCTTGTTCAACATCAAAGTCGGAACCTTCCCAAATCCTCAATTCGTCCAATTGCTTACGATGGGTAATTAGCCCCTTGTCCAGAATCCTTTCAATAACCTGTCCCCAGTATTTTTGGGCTTTTTTCTCACCAACACAACTCATTAGGGCTAGTTTCACCATAGTCCGAGTTGCCCTAAAAGCACCTGTAGAAGTAATCAGGTTTAGGATTCCGATCGTCTTCAAGACAATCTGAGCATCTTCATCAAGGTGCTTTGCATCTGAAATTAACCCCTGAATCTCAATCCACCGTTGAAGGTTCAGACGCGATCCCATCCCTGACCCTACGGACTCAACAAAATAGTCGTATACCTGATGCAATTTCAAAGTAGGAACATAATCGCCTTGAATCTCTTCCTTATCTAAAAATTGAGTGAATGAATGGGGTTCAGAACTGGTCAGAAATGTAAATAAGGATCGATCGTTTTGTGCATAACGAATACACAGCATTGGCAGCACAAGTGCGGCAATCGGATGCAATGGATATGCTGTCGCCAAGACTGACGGAGAAATTTCTGGCAAATCTGTTGCTGACTGGAGAATGTCACTCCATTCTTCTGCCTGAGTCTTAATGATGAACTCATAATCACCGAGCTTGCTACGATCAATAGCTTGACCAATCAAGCGTGTCATTTGCTCGGTTGATTCTGTAAATGGTATATCCTCAAAACGACCTTGAATTTTTGCCCATTCATTTTTTTCTGCCGAGGCTAGTCGTTGGCTGTACTCCGCGAATGATTGGTGGAGTAGAGCAATAACGTAAACCTGGAATTTACTTTTCTTTGGTAGCTCTGCTAGCTGTTGTAAAAGATAAAGATCATCACCACCAGGATTATGCGCAGCAAATTCTAGGTTCTTCCCCAGTTCGTCAATGATTAATAAAACATCTGTTTTAGCTGCCTCAGCAACAGCTTTAACAGCACTCAGAACTTGAGCATTCGTTACATTTGTTTTGCGATCAGTCTCGATTTCTGTTACCCAATCTGTCAATTGACGAATGATTTCAGGCTGGCGATCTTTGCTCCAAAAAGCCTCAGCCCCACGACCGAGAGCACGAATGATAGTGTAGCGTAGCGGCTCTCGCTGACCGACAGCGATTGCTCTGAAAAAGCCTTTCTCTGGCAGCGATGCTTCTAATTCTTTATACTCTTTACTTCTCTTCCCTAAAGATTTTTGGGCAATCTCCAAAGCATGGTGGCGCATTGGATGACTTGCTGGGGCACTCAAAGATGTGAGGTAATGCGCGAATGCCGATTTCCCTGTACCGTATACGCCTGTTAATGTCCAGGCATGAGATCCTGATTTACACTCTCCCTCAGCAGTATGTGAGGTCACAATTGAACCAAAAATCCGGCGGAAAGCATCAATTGCCCGTTCCGTCAGAACATAGCCTAAAACAGTATTGGGCAATTCAAAATCACGCTCCAAATTAATTGAACGTGAATAGCGCCGATTCAGGCTGAAGTAGTTTGACAGGAGTTGCTTATCCACGATGCCCTCTTACCTAATTAGAACGAGCCGATTTTGAACGTTTTTGTTTAGCTTGCTTTTGGCGATTCTCATAATAGTCTTCTAAAATGTCGATCGCCAATTCTTTAGGATCATCTCTATATGATAATTGTAGCAATCCAGCCGCATCTGATAAAGCGATTTCCCATTCATGAGAAACTCGTTCGATCGCTTCAGAGATAGCACTCTCAGAAAGCTTGAAAATTAGGCCGGGACTACCAGTATCAAAAGCAAGGCGTGAAAGCCCAATTGTTTTTTGTCCTTTAGTGACTCGACTAGCAAAATCGAGGCAAGCATACACAACTACTTCGGCTGATAAATTTTCCTTGGGGCCAACCTGAAACTCATACTGCTTTGAATCACCTGCGGCATAGATGAGCCTTAAATCGGTAAAGGGGCAATCCACCAAATCTTCATTGAAACCACCTTTGCCTTCCTGTTCCGCATACATCCTCAAAATACAGGTAATGTCCTTACGCAGTGAAGATTCAGCGACCCGAACTGACTGTCCATTTAAATAGTCACAGAGCGCAACGAACAAATCCTCGGCAGAAAATTCAGTTTGCCGGAACTGGTTAAAGATAAAATCCCAGGCTGTGGCATAGCAGGGAGGGGTCAATAAAGTCCAGTGCAATAACCATAATGATGCTGGATCTTCTAAAAATGGGTCCCATCCATCATCTTCAAGCAGCATCGAACCTAAATCGGTCGGCGCAATACCATCCATTTCATCTAAGACTTTAAATGCCATACACCAGTACCGGATCGATCGCACCATATTTTTTCCTACGCCTAGGCGAACAGGCGCATCTTCAGCAAGAAAAACATGCGGATCTTCCACAGCGCGGTCAAACCCCTTCTTAATCCATCCAAAACGAGGATGGAATGTCTCATGGCGAGCGAAGACATTCAGTTTTTTGGTATCTACTTGTAGACTGAGTTTAGTTTGCTTCACTATAAGACCAATAGAACTAACGTACTTTATGCTACGAGGATCTTCTGAAAAATAAGTATCCTCCCAAAGGGTGAAGCAGTTGAACTGCTCCGATAGATACACATGTAGCGTTTTGGTATTTACTCTACGCTAGGTATTGAGCAGAGGTTGGCCACGACATTGTACAGCTTATTTTCTCTAAAGCAGCATGAATTTTAACTGAGTCAGGAGAGTTTTTAAGCATGGCATATTTGCTAGCATAATAGGCTACGCGAAACTAGTAGACACAATCCAACATCTTTGGTCGATGACTCTCATTCTTAACGATTTCAGTCAGATCGTGGCTCTTTGTCAACGCAGCCAAATTGGCAAGCTGCTGCCGGATGCTTTGTATGTTCATGTGTCAGCCCTAACATCGTTAGATGCGACGATTCAGAGCTATGAGCAGGAAGCGCGGCAAGTTGCGGATGTGATGGCAGATATCACATTGGTGAAATTCAGCCTTGAGAAGCCCAGTCTTTCCTATTTGGTATATGCCGATTTTGATGATGATCCACACCCTGCGCTGCAAAACAGCATTCAAGTGAACTTGGTGAGTCGTGAATCAATCTGTCGTAATTATAGCAATACTGATAATCCGTTTGTTCTACATCGCAAGGAAACATTCGTCACTGCTGATTATCCACTCTACCAACAGTTTGCTGCTTTGACCCGGCAAGAGGAAGCCCTGGGTCTATTGAGTAATGCCCGATCGATTGGCACTCGGCGAGCATGGGAAGAACGGCTGGCACAGTTTCGTGTTGCCTTCAAGGGGCACACCCTGATTCATCGGTCGCTACTTGATTCTCAATCGTCTCAAGTCAAGGTCGATCGCCACAAAGCGGCCATCAGTCGGAATGACTTTTCCAAACCCGTGCGACTCGCCCTAGAAGCGGGACTGATTCATGGGGCCGTAACTTTCTTTGACTATGGTTGTGGACAGGGTGGCGACCTCGATCGGATGGCGAAACTCGGCTACGAATGTACTGGTTGGGATCCCCACTATCGACCCGATCGGTCATTGGTTGAGGCGGATGTCGTGAATTTGGGCTACATCATCAACGTGATCGAATTCCAGGCGGAACGGCGTGAGGCTCTCGTCAACGCATGGAACCTGACCCGCCAAGTGCTGATCGTGGCTGCACAGGTCTTGATTGCCCAGGGAAATAGCCAAATTGCCTATGGCGATGGGGTGATCACCAGCCGCAACACCTTCCAGAAATACTATGACCAGGAAGAGTTGAAGCTATATATTGATCAGGCCTTGGGTGTGGATGCGGTGCCTGTGGCCCTGGGGATTTACTTTATCTTTCGGGATGAGGCGCAGGCACAGAGTTTTCGGGCAGCGCGATTCCGATCGCGGGTCACAGTGCCCAGGATTCAGCTTCAGAACAAACGGTTCGAGGACTACAAGGAACAACTGGCTCCCCTGATGGACTTCTTTGCCGATCGGGGACGATTGCCCACGATCGAGGAACTCCCGGAAACCACTGCTCTCACCAGTGAATTCGGCAACCTGAAGCGGGCTTTCCAGATTGTGCTGCAAGCAACGAATCCACAGGAATGGGATGCGATTAGTGATCGACGACGGCAGGATTTGCTGGTGTATTTGGCTTTGAGTCACTTTGGGCATCGCCCCAAGATGCGGGACTTGGCTCTGGTGGTACAGAACGACATCAAGAGTCTGTTCGGGAGCTATCAGCAGGCTTGTGCGGCGGCAGACCTGATGCTGATGAGCTTGAGTAATTTGGCGATGATTGAGGAGCGGTGCCGACATAGCCCGATCGGGCAGCAGCGTCCGAATTCGCTGTGGGTGCATGTGTCAGCGATCGAGCGGCTTGATCCGTTGCTGCGCCTGTATGAGGGTTGTGCGTCGCGGACGATCGGGCGGCCCCAGGAGGCTAATGTCATCAAGTTCCATTGCCGCAAGCCTAAGATTTCGTACATGGTCTATCCCAATTTTGACAATGATCCCCATCCGGCTTTGCATACTTCTGTGCAAGTTGACCTACCGGATTTGCATGTGCATTACCGAGACTTTGACCCGGAAGAGAATCCACCGATTTTGCATCAGAAGGATTATCTGGTGGGGTCAGATTATCCTCTGTATGAGAAGTTTGCCAAGCTGACTCGGCAGGAGGAAAATTGGGGGCTGTTGAATGCGGTAAAGCAGATTAGCGATCGGCGGGGGTGGCTGAAATGTCTGGAGGAGAATTGTGCAGAGTTGAAGGGGCATCGAGTGGTTTGGCGGAAGGATGCTGACCCTTATCAGGTAAAGTTGGTGCGATCGAAGATTCGGGCGAAGCAGGCGGGCCGAAAAGGCTGTGAGAGATAACAAGTCTAGATTGCAGGAGTAAAGTAAAGATTTAAAATACCTGTATCAAGGTTTCCGTCGCCCCGGTCCCGGTCGTCAGAAAACTTATGATGGCAAGGTTGACCCCTTGGAGCGCTCGTTAAAATATTTCACCTTGGCTGAGATGGCACGCAGCTTTGGACGGCAGTGGTCTGGTCTCTGTCCCTGAAACGGAGAATTCGGCTGGTCTGTTTAGTTCGTATTGTCGAAGGGAAAGAGCGCTATATTTTGCTGTTTTCCACGGATGTGAATCTGACGGCCCGCTCTATTTTGGACTATTACCGTGCGAGATTTCAGATTGAGTTCATTTTTCGTGATGCAAGGCAATATACCGGAATGCTCGATAGCCAGTCTCGCAATCTGGATGCGGTCAATGCCCAAGTGAACGGGAGTCTGACGGCCTTAAATTTGGCCAAGGCAACGCTCCGACAAGACTGCTCAGTTGAGACAGAATCAACCCCCGGAGTGGTCTCATTTTCGATTGCATCGTTCAAATGAAAGGCACTCAATGAGCATTTATTGGAATTATTTATCGCAATGTTTGGGTTGGACCCGACTTTGATTAAATCAAATCCAAACTATCAAAGACTCCTAGAATACGGTTCTCCCAGGGCTTGACCCACCGGAAATCTGTCCGGACTGATGTTATATAAGATACATTTTTTACGGGCAAAAAGCCGAAATCTCGATCGATTCTCCGCAAATTCTGGCGGCTCATAACGCATCCTTAGTACTTGTTTGCTATTCCTCCACAAAGCAAGCCGAAATAACTACAAACAGAAATATTTAAAGAAGGAGAAGATTGAAGCAGCGCACTAATCCAGAAATAGATTTTGTCCAAAATTGAGATCCTCCTTACCAAATAATAGTTATGAGCATCCAGCAGCATCGATCGCAATATTGCGATCGCCTAGAATGAAGCTCTGACCGTCAGCGATCGAATCAACGACTAGATAGCAATTTCAGCTAGGATGGAAGCAGCGAAGGTTGAAGGATAAGTAGTCAGTATGATTGTTCTATGCACACACAATGATGGAGGCGTTGGTAAAACGACCCTTGCACTGCACATTGTCGAATGCCTCCAGACCAAACTCAGTCGAATTTTACTGATTGACTGCGATGACCAGGCCGATTCCTGGCAGTTTCACAGCAACTCACTCCCTAAGCAAAATAAAGATATCTTTTTAGGAAATGATGTTTCGGTCATTTGGAACCGGAAACGAGAGCCAATTCGGCGCTTGGTCAAGCCGGAACAATATGACCATATTATTTTGGACATGGACAGCGCCTTGCAGCATTCAGTGGAAATGATTCTGGGGAGTCAGCCCGATTTAGTGTTGGTCCCCGTTAATGCTTCTCAAAAAATTAAAGCCCTTCGGAATTTATCCAGAACCCTCAACGTGGTTGCACAGCTTGCCGAGAAAACCGGGCATTCACCCAAAACCATCATCGTCCCCTTGGGTGTACCGATTGAAGACATTCAGGTAGTCCTACAGCAGACCGATTTACAAAATCTCAACTGGAGCCTTGCCCCCGCGATGCCCAATCTACAAGATCTCATGCAGCTTGCCCTCTATCAAGACCGACGATACATCTGGCAATATCCCGGCTATGAATATCTGTTGAATTATTTCTCAAATTTACTCACCCTTTAGGAGGAACCCGATCGATGGCTAACGTTCAATTTCACACCCTAGACCCCTTAGGCCAATCTGCGATCGAACTTGGCTTAGACTCCATCAATGCGCTCAGTCCGATCGAAGATCTGACCCTAGAACTGGATGAACTCACAAAACAAAAGTTGAAACGCTTATCTAGCAGCATGTCACTCTCCATTCGGACTCTCATTGAATCGGCGATTAACTACACCTACGCCTACGCGATCGAAACGCATAAGACCTCGGCTGAATTACAAACCCTGATGCCCGCGCCCGGTACCTTTCCAGTACAGATCAGCCTTTCACTCGAAACCACGAGCAAACTAGAACGGCTGGACATGAGTCAGTTTGTCAGTGGCTGCGCCATCATTGGTATTAACCTGTTGTACGATCGCCTGATTGCACCGGAGATCCCGATTCATGACTGATTTCCTGGCGATCGAAGCACTTGTGAATGGTATTCTCTATGCCGATGCTTACGGGACATCTTCGAGGAGACAGAAGCCTTTCAAAATGCTGTTCTCGACCTTCCTCCGCTGAGAAATCTGAGCCAGGTTATTTCCCAATAATATCCCGATAGAATCTGAACAAACCCGCATTGAACACGAATCATGAGGCGATCGGCGTCAATCTGAGAATTCATTGGCACTGTACTATCGCTAGAAGACGTTGAAGAGGTAGCAGTGAGTTTCCAAGCCCAACTTCGGGGACGCCTGGAACGTCAGAGTTCACGTCGGCGATCGGCTTAAAAGGTCCGGCGATCGGGGACCAGCTTTGTTATCATGCTAAGGCTTTCCATGCCGCGTTCAACCGATGCCACGTCACTTTAATACGGCGGGTCCGTGCGATCCAGATATCCACTATATGTTGCCGCCTTTGACACGGTTGCCGTCGTTGATTGATTTGGTGGAGCAACGGACTTATTTTGTGATTCATGCACCTCGGCAAACGGGGAAGACGACTGCGATGTTGGCGTTGGCGAAACAGTTGACCCAGACGGGGAAGTTTGCGGCAGTGATGGTGTCGGCGGAGCTGGGTTCGCCGTTTTCGCAAGATGCGGGGAAGGCGGAGTTGGCGATTCTGTCGTTTTGGCGGCGGGCGACGCGCGTACGACTGCCGATCGAGCTTCAGCCGCCTGAATGGGCGATGGGTGAGGCAGGCGGGCGGATTCAGATGGCGTTGCAGGATTGGGCTATTGCTTGTCCTCGTCCATTGGTGGTGTTGATTGATGAGATTGATTGTTGCAGGATGAGGCGTTATTGTCGGTGTTGCGACAGTTGCGTGAGGGGTTTCCCGATCGTCCTCATGCGTTTC
>ENA-OBIO01000325-OBIO01000325.1-metagenomes-genome-assembly--contig:-NODE-325-length-27046-cov-50.4205_pt1 | contig 27046 bp, 24 predicted proteins | sample MGYA00153383_OBIO01 | MGnify analysis MGYA00153383 | reverse complement strand
TAAGAGCTATGAGGCTTATTCTATCAGCGTTATAGGCGACTTGTCGCCCCGACAGCTTTAGGACTAAGCTGTTGCGCATTTAAATTATATTTTTTGTGCGGGCTCTTAGGCCCACCCCACAAGAGTTTGATTGTTTTTTAATATGCAATTTAAATGCAGAACAGCTTACTGCTATATTAAGCCAAATGTCTAATGACAAACACCAACAGCTAGTGCAATATTAGAGATAAATTACTCTAGATATGTCGGCTTATGAAAAAATACGCACCAGCTAAAAATAGATTACTTGCTAACTCCGTAAATACACTTAAGCATCTCAACGATCTGTAGTGACAGGGCTAGCACTGCGCACCCTACGAGTAGAGTTTTTGCGTAAGTTCTATTTTAAAATCATAGATTTCGCAAACAAGTCAAACTATACATTAGTATTTAAACATCTTAATTAAGGTTGTACTAGCAAAAAAGAGTAAATTAATGAAATAAAAAAATAAAAAATTCACTAGAAATGCCAGCAATATTTAAAACAGCAGATAAGTTGATTTTGTCAAAAACATTCCCGGAATATTTATGTCGCTAGTACACGGAAAACAGCAGTTGTTAGACAGAATTAAGACTAAAAAAAACTTCAACATAGCTAAAAGTATACCTAGTAGTTTACTTTTATCTCTGATAATTATGCTGTTTTTATGCAACTGGTTTTGGGGAAAAACTAACGGCTACGATTTCTACCGAATTAAGCTACTAATTGCAATTTTGGGAGTAGCAACTATTGTGCTTTTGGCGCTATCGGAGCGGTGGAATACTGCTGCGGGTAACGATCGCGACTCTAGGATACCAGACGAGGGCGATCGCTTTTTTAGCCTCTCGCCAGATATGCTGTGCGTCGTTGGTTTTGACGGTTGTTTCAAACGCATTAACCCAGCAGCCGAAAAAATCCTCGGCTATTCTCCAGCAGAAATGGTTGGCAAACTATTTATTGAATTTGTGCATCCAGACGATCGCGAAGCTACTCTAAAAGAAGCTGAAAGTATTGCTGCGGGGAATAATACCGTTGGGCTTGAAAATCGCTGGCGGTGTCGAAACGAATCCTACAAGTGGATAGCCTGGACAGTTAGCCCTTGCTGTGAGGAAGAATTGATCTATGGTATTGGCCGCGAAATTACGGATCGCAAAGAAATAGAAGCAGCGCTACTAGAGAGCAACATCCTGTTTGAAAACGTAATCGAAAGTACAGGCGACAGCATTTTTGTCAAAGATACTCAGAGCCGCTACCTATTGCTCAATTCTACGGCGGCGAGCATTATTGGCTTGCCAAAATCAGAAATTATTGGCAAAAAAGATGCAGAATTATTTCCGCTGGAGATTGCAGATATGCTGGTGGAAAATGACCGCCGGATCTGGCAATCTGGTATTGAGGAAACCCTCGAGGAAGTAGTAAAAGATAGCGAGGGCAACATCCTGACATTTCTTTCTACCAAAAGTCCTTTGCGCGATCGAGCTGGAAACATCACGGGTGTAGTGGGAGTTGCTCGCGATATTAGCGATCGCAAACAAGCCGAAATTGCCCTTCAACAAAGCGAAGAAAAATATCGGTGTTTAATTGAAGCCACCTCCCAAATTATTTGGGATACGAATGCCAACGGCGAAGTCGTCACCGAACAGCCCGGATGGAGTGCATTTACTGGAAGAACTTACGAGGAAATGAAAGGATGGAAATGGCTCAATGATATCCATCCAGACGACAGAGAAGAGACTGCAAGGATTTGGTCCCAAGCAGTTACCAACCGCACTATATACAAAATAGAACATCGCTTGCGCAGGTACGACGGCGAATATAGGTATATGAGCGTGCGTGCTGTGCCAATATTGAACGCCGACAGTAGCATCCGCGAGTGGGTGGGAGTACACGCTGACATTACCCCTAGAAAGCGTGCCGAAGCAGAACTGCGGCAGCAAAAAGAATTTCTGAGCAGCATTTATGACAGCGTGGACTACAGCATTTTCGTACTAGATATCGGCGCAGACGGAGAGTTTCGCTACAGTGGCTGGAATCGAGGAGCAGAGTTACTCAGCGGCATCAGCAGTGAGTTCGGGCGCGGCAAAACTCCCGAAGAGATTTTGTCAGAGTCTACGGCAGCATTTTTCCGAAATAAATTAAGAGAATGTGTGCTAGAAAATAGCTCAATTTTCTACGAACGAGCTATTAGTTTTGGTACGACAGAAACGTGGTCGATCACAACTCTGACTCCGCTGCGAGACGAATCTGGGAAAATTTGTCGCATTGTTGGTAGTGCTACTAATATTACCGATCGCAAAAAAGCCGAACAAGCTTTAGCCGAACAATTAAAACTTTCTGTATTCACAGCAGATGTGGGAATTGCTCTGACTCAAAACCACACTTTGCCTGCAACTTTACAAAACTGCACCCATGCAGTTGTGCGCCATTTGGATGCTGCGTTTGCTCGGATTTGGACGCTGAACGAACAGGAAAATGTATTGGAGCTGCAAGCAAGCGCGGGGATGTACACTCACATTGACGGCGCTCACAGTCGCGTTGTTGTCGGCGAGTTTAAGATTGGTTTAATAGCTAAAGATCGACAACCCTACTTGACTAATGATGTTCTAGAAGATGCCCGTGTCAGCGATCGAGAATGGGCGGCGCGAGAAGGGATGGTGGCTTTTGCGGGATATCCGCTAATTGTGGACGATCAGTTGGTGGGAGTAATCGCGATGTTTGCTCGCTATGAGTTGAACGAATCAACGCTGATTGCTTTGGCTTCAATTGCGGATGCGATCGCCCTGGGAATTAAGCGCAAACAAACAGAAGAAGCTCTCGCCAGACAACAACAAACCTTGAGGGGAATTATTGACAACGCTCCGATCTGGGTATGGATGGCCAATGCTAGCGGGCGGATGTTATTAGTTAACAAAACTTTCTGCCAAGATGTAGCTATATCTGAAGAAAATTTTTTAGCAGCATCTCACTATTCCGAAGTTCTGGGATTAGAGGCATCTGCTAACTGCATGGGATCTGACGTGCAAGCCTGGAGTCAAGATACACCCTTTTATGCTGAAGAAGTTCTGCAACTTGCTGACGGTGAATATCACCATTTAGAGACAATCAAAACTCAGGTAAAAGATGCTTCTGGCAATGCGATCGGCTTAATCGGTTTGGGTTTGGATGTGACCCAGGAAAGAGAATCTAAAAGAAAGTTGCAAGACTCAGAAGCGAAATTCCGTAAATTAGCTGAGCAGGAAGCGCTGCTGAACCAACTAGCGAGCAATATCCGCGCTTCTCTGGATTTGGATACTATTTTAGCAACTACTGTGCGCCAGATTCGCGAGTTGCTGCAACTCGATCGGTGTTTATTTATTTGGTATCAGCCAGAGGCTGCGCCGCCTGTTTGGAATATCACATATGAGGCAAAGAATCCCGATCTGCCCTCAATGTTAGGTTTATATCCTACTGATATAACTGGTTCTCATGCTGCACATATTGCGAATTTGGAAATAATTCGGATCGATGATTTTGAGACTGTTGCCGATCGCGTAGAACGGAATTTTTTCATCTCTACAGGATTCAAGTCTCTGCTGAACATTCCCCTGCAAACACAGTCAGGTAAAATTGGCGTAATTGCTTGTGTTACTTGTGGCGTAGTGCGGCACTGGAGTGACGAAGAAGTGGAACTGTTAATGGCAGTCGGGAATCAATTAACTATTGCGATCAACCAATCCGAACTCTACACTCAAAGCGTCGATTCAGCTCGCATAGCGCAAGAACAAACTAAACAGCTAGAATTGGCTCTGTGCGAACTTAAGCTTGCTCAAACCCAGCTCATTCAAGCCGAGAAAATGTCTAGTCTCGGTCAAATGGTAGCAGGAATTGCCCACGAAATTAATAACCCTGTCAGCTTTATTTTCGGCAATCTTACCTACACACAAGAATACACCGGCAACCTGATGAAACTACTGCAAATGTATCGCGATGAATACCCGGAACCTCCTCAAGCTATTCAGGAGAACATAGACGCGTTAGAGCTAGATTTCTTGCTAGACGACTTGCCGAAAATGCTGTCTTCGATGCAGGTGGGAGCAACTCGGATTCGGGATATCGTGCGCAGTTTGCGGAATTTTTCTCGTCTTGATGAATCGGAGATGAAAAAAGTTAATATTCACGAAGGCATTGATAGCACACTGATGATTTTAGAACACCGACTGAAAGCTCAGTCCGTTAGCAGAGCGGGCACGGAGCACCATTGCCCAATAATTCAAGTTGTCAAAGAATACGGAGAATTGCCGCTAGTGGAGTGCTACGCCGGATTGTTGAATCAAGTGTTTATGAATATTATCGCTAACGCCATTGATGTTTTACAAGAACCGCTCCAAAATCCGGGAATCATCTGCATTCGTACAGAGGTAGAAGGTAGTTTCGCTGCGATCGCGATTTCTGACAACGGTGCAGGTATCACCGATAAAGTCAAGCAGCGGATATTTGACCCATTTTATACTACAAAGGCGATCGGTTCGGGGACTGGAATGGGTTTGGCGATTTCCCATTCAATTATTGTCGAAAAACATAAGGGTGAAATTAATTGTATTTCCGCTGTGGGAAAAGGAACTGAATTTGTAATTAAGATTCCGATTGTTAGTCATTAGTTATTAAGCTGTTACGCATTTAAACCACTAACGAGGCCTGTAGGGTGCGTTAGCTCGATCGCTTACTAGGCAAGGGAAACGTTGCGGGCTGACGCACCCTACAATACTGAATTTGTAATTAAGATTCCGATTGTTAGTCATTAATTATGTGTTATGTATTATTAGTTCTTGGTTATTAGGAAAGAAGAAGATACGGCAGTGCCGTGTCCCTACAAATAATCAGGGTAGGGAAACGGCACTGCCGTCTCCTCTATATTATTCCGGTGCAGTTATTTGTTTCAATTTAACGTCAAACCCGCAGGGAAAGAAGAGGAGACGGCAGTGCCGTGTCCCTACAAATAATCAGGGTAGGGAAACGGCACTGCCGTCTCCTCTATATTATTCCGGTGCAGCAGGAATTGATATTAATCAACATCCAATTGTATCGGCCCCAAATACTTAGTTAAATAAGGAGAAAACACCTCATAAATCAGAGTCAATGGTTTACCGTGATGCCAAAACAAATAGTGTCGCCCCCAAAAAGGCCCCGGCTGTCCAAACGCTGATTCCAAAGCAGCCGAATTGCCCAGATAAATGCCTTGTACATCCCGATACAACTCCGTCCGCAGTCGTGCTAAACTTGCCCAAATTGGCAAAGATTTATTTTCCAAATATTCATCTACGTGACTCGCTTCCCACCAAGAAGCTGCATAGGCCAAACGCTGTCCAGAAGCAGTCCGCAGCCACACTTGTCGGCGTAGGTGCGGCCCGGGAACCACGATAATCTGTTCCGGCGCGCCGTCTGCATCTGCACCCACTAAGGACATATCTATTACGTCAACTTCTGTCGGTTCCCTTGTCAACAGTTGCAGGTGACGGGTGGGGGAACCGTCGCCTAGGAGCAGTATTTGCCATGCTGGTGCTAGCTTGGTGTGGGGTAAACCCTTCTTTACTACGTCTTCTGCTCCTTGCCACAGGGGGTTGAGAGCGTGCCAGGTGAGGCTGTTTTTGGGTGTGAGTGTTGCAGTCAAGGGTCTTTACAAAACTTAATTTTTTGTTTATTATAGCTCTTCTCTAATCTAAAATCTATAATCTAAAGTCGATTCGGGATTTTTCCTTCTTCCTTCTTCCTTCTTCCTTCTTCCTTCTTCTGCTATATGTTAAGAATAACTGAAATAAAACTCCCCCTCGATCATCCCGTAGATGCGATCGCGATTGCTATTCTCAAAAAACTGCAAATTCCCCCCGAAGAATTGATCGGCTATTCCATCTTCAAACGCAGCTATGATGCTCGCAGAAAATCAGAAATTCTGCTTGTCTATATTCTGGATGTGGAGACGACACAGGAAAAGCAAATTCTGGCGCGTCTCAAAAAAGACCCTCATGTTATCGTCACGCCAGACATGAGTTATCGCTATGTAGCCGAAGCTCCCAGAAATTCGACGATTCAGCCCATTGTGATTGGCACAGGGCCTTGTGGGATGTTTGCAGGGCTGATGCTAGCACAAATGGGATTTCGTCCTATCTTGTTAGAACGTGGCAAAGCGGTGCGCGATCGTACGGTTGATACCTTTGGATTTTGGAAGAAAAAAGCAGAATTCAACCCAGAATCAAACGCCCAGTTTGGGGAAGGTGGTGCGGGTACTTTTTCCGATGGCAAACTCTACAGCCAAGTTAAAGACACTCAACATTATGGACGCAAAGTGTTGACGGAACTTGTGAATGCGGGAGCTTCACCGGAAATTTTATATATCAACAAACCGCATATCGGCACTTTTAAACTGGTGGGAATTGTCCAAAGTATCCGCGCCCAGATTGAATCTTTAGGCGGTGAAATTCGGTTTCAAACTCGTGTGGAAGATATCCATATCGAAAATGGAAAAGTGCAGGGACTTACCACCGCCAGTGGAGAATATATTGCTAGTAATTATATAGTTTTGGCGGTGGGACATAGCGCCCGCGATACTTTTGAAATGTTGTTTTCGCGCGGGGTTTACATCGAAGCTAAACCGTTTTCCATTGGTTTTCGGGTGGAACATCCCCAAAGTACGATCGATCGCTGCCGTTTTGGCGATCGCCCCAGCCATAAACTTTTGGGTGCTGCCGATTACAAACTGGTTCACCATTGTCAAAATGGTCGTTCTGTCTATAGTTTCTGTATGTGTCCCGGTGGATTGGTGGTGGCGGCGGCCTCCGAACCAGGGCGACTTGTGACTAATGGGATGAGTCAATATTCTCGCAATGAACGCAATGCTAATAGCGGGATTGTGGTGGGAATTACGCCGGAGGATTATCCGGGTCATCCTTTGGCAGGAATTGAGTTTCAACGTCGCTTAGAAGAACGGGCATTTGAGTTAGGAGGTGGCACTTACAACGCCCCAGGACAGCTTGTTGGGGATTTTTTAGCAAATCGACCTTCGACGGTACTAGGGAGTGTACAGCCATCTTATACGCCGGGAGTTTGTTTGACTGATTTGAGTGAAAGTTTGCCGGATTATGCGATCGCAGCTATCCGCGAAGCACTTCCGGCTTTTGACAAACAGATTAAAGGATTTGCGATGGATGATGCGGTTTTGACTGGGGTGGAAACGCGGACTTCTTCACCGATTCGGATTAAACGCAAGGATGATTTTCAGAGTTTGAATACAGAAGGCCTTTATCCGGCTGGGGAAGGTGCGGGATATGCGGGTGGAATTCTGTCGGCGGGGATTGATGGGATTAAGGTGGCGGAGGCTGTGGCTTTGAGTATTTTGGGTATTTCAGGTTGATGAAGTAGGGACACGGCACTACCGTCTCCTCATTTCGAGTAATATTAATATCGATAAATCATGATTAGGTCAAAATCATGTTAGTTTTTGAGGCAAGTAGGGTGCGTCGCCATCAACAATCTGTCGCGTTATATCCAAGATATCGTAGCGACGCACCCTACAGATTAACTCGATCAACCAACTGCAAATTCGGTGTATTGTCGGACATGAGGTGCATGATAGGCTAGCACAATTTCCTGGGATGGGACACCTCGTGCTATTAACTGATTGGCGATCGCCTCTTCAGTCCCATCATGCTGTACCCAAATTTTTCCATCTTTAATGTCTACATGGATTATGCAGCCATAAATCCGAGTATTACTATCTTTCCAACCAACATGAACCAGTTGATAGCGATCGCTTACCAGATCAAAAATCGTCTCACTGGAAACTGGATCGTGAGGCGATCGCCTTTGAGCTCGTTCAGTTAGTAACTCCTGAATGTGTTGACGATACAAACTTACTTTATCCATCGAGAAATCTCCTTTTTTTCGGTATCGTAAACTAAAAGCGGAATTTGATTACGTTCAATTACCGTTTGAATAAATGAATATTTGAAAAATTTTCTGTGAATACCTAATGGAATTGCCAGGTAAAGAGTTCTCTCTGGATCGTCAAATTCTAATGCAATCCGATAGTTGATAAATTGTCCCACTGCGGTATGAAACTCTGAAATCGTCGATGGTGCCAAAAACGTTTTGATTTTAACCGCAATTTTTTCATTATCCTTGGTCGCTGCTAATAACTGTTCTGCACCCAGGTCGATATAAAAATCAACAAATCCCAGATCAATATGATAAGGGTCATCGGTAATTGTCCAACCCTGATTTTCGAGGGCAGTCTTGACGAGTTCGTGAAACTTATCTTTGGCTGGCATACTTAAACTGTAGCTAATTGCGATCGAACTTGAGTATCCGTATACTCCGGTGTCCAACCAGTCATAGTGGTAAAATATCGCACAGCTTTAACTTTCCGGGCTGCTGTCAAATAAAACCAGTGTTCTGTATTCGCCGGCACGTTGATAAACTCTTCAGGCTGTACAGTCACTTCCACTTGACTACCGTCTGGACGCACAAAACCGAAAATTCCCTCTCCTGCTACGATATAGCGGACTTCATCGTCAGCGTGAATGTGACACTTATCGAATTTGGACAGCAGAACATCGAGGTTGGGAATGTCTGGGTGCAGTACAATTAGGTCTCGCGACTGATAGCCTGCGGTTTCTTTTAGTTGTTGGAAGTAGCCGTCTAGGGCTTGCAGGACTTGTTCTTTTTGATTGTCGTCGATCGCATCGAGAGCCAGCAATTCCCGAATTTCTGGGTTGTCTCCCACGGGCCAACTGTTGAGTTGAATGTTTAAGGGAGCAAGTTCGCGGGTAATATCGCTCAGTTGAGTATAGGTTCTACCGTCTTCGAGTCGCAGGATAGCCATTTTTGCAAGTTCCAATTTTTGATTAACAGACACATCGAAAGGCGTTGGTCGATCGCGCCTGTAGCAGGAAAACCATTTTAACGCTAATTTGAACAGGCAAGATGCCTGTTCCACAATAGTTCAAGATTTGAACAGGCAAGATGCCTGTTCCACAAGAGATAATATTAATAAGTCAGATGCTTGCTAGCAACCGCTGCGATCGCCCACACTGACATCTTAAATGTAACTTTTGCAACAACTATGCCAACTTATACTGGAATTTCTAGCGAAGCTTTTCAGCATCCCCTCGATCGCCAAGCCGAGGCAGCATTACGCAGCGTACCTGGATTTGACTTGATTGCCAGCAAATTTGTAGAATTTGTCTACGAACGGCCGCAATTCGTTTACCTAATGGGAAATAGCATTCAAGTCGGGCCGCGCCAATATGCCAGTATCTATCATATTTTTCGGGAATGCGTCCAGGCTTTAGATGTTTTTCCAGAACCCGGTTTGTTCGTCTCTCAAAATCCCTCAGTCAACAGCTATGCCCTAGGGAAAAACCAGCCCTATGTCGTATTAAATACTGGTCTTTTAGACTTATTGGACGAGGCAGAAATCAGAGTAGTCTTGGCTCACGAGTTGGGACATATTAAATGCGGTCATCCAACTTTAAATCAAATGGCGATGTGGGCAATGAGCATCGCTTCGACAATTGGCGAAATGACTTTCGGCTTCGGGAATGTGGTCAGTAGCGGTTTAATTTACGCTTTTTATGAGTGGCGGCGGAAGGCTGAATTATCGGCAGATCGAGCCGCTTTGTTAGTAACAGATGATTTGAATAATGTGATGACTGCGATGATGAAACTAGCAGGAGTTAGCAGTAAATATGCTAGTGAATGTAGTTTGCAAGAATTTATCCGCCAGTCTGATAATTATCAAGAGCTCGATCGAGATAACCTCAATCAAGTGTATAAATTTTTACTTTACAACGGCGGGCAAGGCGTGATGCTGAGTCACCCGTTTCCAGTGGAGCGGCTGCGGTATTTGCGAGACTGGGCAAGTTCCGAGGAATATCGCCAAATCAAGCTGGGTAACTACAAGCGGGCTGTATCTGAGGGTGCTGTTGATGTGAAGTCCCAAGCGCCTAACAGCGAGACGGATGCTTTGCGGCGTCAGATTGAGGAATTGCAACGGGAGATTGATCGGCAAAAATCGCGCTAAGATCCTCGTCCTCGTTCCCAGGCAGAGCCTAGGAACCAGTTAATACTGTAGGGACACGGCACTGCCGTGTCCTAATTTCTTACTCCAGTGTCCTAATTTCTCACTCCTTTCCAATCTAAAAACTGTCCTCTTCTTTCTGAAATCTGCTTCTGAGGAGTGTAGTTTAAATCAAGAGAAGCTTATAACTCAACCGGGATAAGAAAAAAATGATTATTGATAACACAATGAATACTCACAAGCCAACTTCTAATTTTTTCGGTAATGTAGGCAAAGTGGCGATCGCCCTGACTGTCCTAGCAGCCGGCATGGGATTTACCAATCCTGGGAGAGATAAATACCTAACTTATGCTTCCGGCACACTGGAAAAGGAACTGGAAACCACTGTGTGCAAGGATTCTCGCGTGCCTCAAGCTTTGAGTGGCGTTGCAGAGACTTTGATCGGCAGTTGCAAGAATTTGCTGACTTCGCAGCGCGACACGATCGAACGCTTGCTCGACAATACAACCCAGCGTCAGAACTTAGGCGTTGTCAGCATTTACACAACTGAACTTGGCAAAAAAAGCTATCAAACGGTTGGAGCTTTTGGGAGTTTCGTTACCCTGCCACCTAGTTCTAAAGATGCTCAAAAGTAGGGTAAAATTAATTCAGATTCTAAAAACCGGGTTTTGGAGAAAGCCCGGTTTTTGATTTGATAATTATACATCAATACGCTTGGGTTAACACTGTTAATTCGCCGGAGATCCCCCTAAATCCCCCTTAGGTCGGGGGACTTTGAGTAACTTCTTGTCCCCCCCTTTTTAAGGGGGGCTAGGGGGGATCTGTCTTATCTGAACCGTATTGAATTATACACAACTAAAACTCAATAAGTAATGGAATTAACTAAGGGTGAGAGATTTAATATTTCTCAAGAAGCACCGGGTTTAAAAAAAATGGCGATCGCCCTCGGTTGGCAAGTGACAGATGCTGGACAAAGTTACGACATTGATGTTTCTGCATTTATGCTAGGTGCTGACGGCAAAATACCTAACGATCAATATTTTATTTTTTACAATAATCTGCAATCCTTTGACAGTTCGGTACTACAATCGATTCCTGACAAAAACAATCCAAGTCAAGAAAACAAGACTATTTACGGGATAATCTTAGAAAGAGTTAATTCTGAAATTGAGGAAATAACTTTTGTGGTCACTATTCATGAAGCACAAGAAGTTAATGCAAATTTTAGCAATATCAGAAATAGTTTTATCAAAATTTCTAATTTGGACACGGGAAGCGAACTTTTGCGGTATGAATTAACAGAGAATTTTTCGCGAGAGACTGCTATAGAATTTGGTCGTTTATACAGAAAGAATGGAGAGTGGAGATTTCAGGCCGTAGGACAAGGATATCAGGCAGGATTGCAGAGTTTTGTTGACAAGTATTGCAGCTAAAATAGCAAATAATCTCGATCCAATTACTAACTTTTTGCTATGGATGACAAAATGTGCTGGTAAGCATCAATGGTTTGTTGGGCGATCGCCTCCCAATTATAATGCTTTTTGGCATATTCTTTCGCATTCAGCCCCCGCCGTTGACGCTCCTGTGGATCGAGAAGTGCTGATTTGATTGAATCGGCGATCGCATCTACTTCCAATGGCCCCACCCAACCAGCTTCTGCTTGCCGTATATCTTCCGAAATATGGACGCGATCGGAAATTGCCACAGGTACACCAGCAGCCATCGCTTCCGCCACAGCAATCCCAAAGTTTTCGTAATAAGAAGGCAATACAAATAAGTCGGCGTTTGTCAAGAGTTCATTTTTGCGATCGCCGCTCACAAATCCAGTTATTGTTGTATATTTTGCTAAGCTTGAATGCTGTATTTTTACCTTTATTCCTGCTTCATAATCAGCATCTTGGGGATTTGAGCCAGCTAAGATAAACTGAAACTCTATTCCCGATTCTAAAATACTTTCCAATGCTGGAATGAGCAAATCAAGTCCTTTTTTTGGTTCAATTCGCGACATAAATAATACGATCGGTACTTGAGATTCTCGCAATCTCTTAGCAAACGAACCTGCTGTCGTCACCCCTAATGGAATGATCAAATCTTGTGGCACGGGCATCTTGCCTGTGCAATCTTGTGACCCAAAATCTTGTGGTACGGGCATCTTGCCTGTGCTATTTTGTGCTCCAAAATCCTGTGGCACGGGCATCTTGCCTGTGCTATTTTGTACCCCAAAATCCTGTGGCACAGGCATCTTGCCCGTGATCTCCAAACCAAATCTTTCTGAGATTCTAGCTTCTTCTTTACTCGTGAAATGAATCGCTGCTGCACCCGCTAAATTAGGACTTTCTAAAAGTGCTGCATATATCTGTTTTAACTGCCTTTTTTTCTGCAAATCTGCCGGATCGAGCATACCACAGGGACGGATAATATACGGTAAATTGTGCCCTCTAGCAATGGTAGCAGCGAGGGTAGTTACTGGTGAGAAAATAGCGTGAATGTGAGCGAGGTCAAATTGTCGCGCATTTGCATTTAACCACTGCAATAACGACACTGAAAACTTATATCTGCGCCAGGGAGAACAGCGGAAATAAATAATTTGATAGCCGTTTTGTTTTATGGGTTGATTGAGGGGAACATCTAAGGGAAGTTGACCGATATCTCCGTTAGAATTTGTCGTGATAATTGTGACATCAATACCTTGGGAAGCGAGGGCGGCCGAAAGTCCGAGTACCATTTGACTGGGCCCGCCGTAGACCAGGGAAATTGAGGGAATAATTTGGAGAATTCGCATGGGCGATTGTTCTTTAAATCAACATACCAACATCTCCCCTTACAAATTTAATTATCTGCAAAAGGCTGTCCGTTTAGCTGTTCAGCTTCCTCTCTCTTTGTTGCAGTAATTTGGGTATTGTGAGATATTTTCTTGGAAAATTCATACATTTCACTGGCTTTGGTTTCTGCGGCTTTCACCATTTCAAGGATTTCCAGGAGTTGGCTTTCATCTGGTAATTGTTTCATTGCAATACTTCTAATCTCTCAACTACTTTTTCGATCATAAGTTTAGATTCGGGAGCAATATGTAGCAAAGCTGCTAAATAATCTCCTGCTTTTTGCACATCTTCATCGGGCACACCATCCAGCAATATATTGCCCACAATGTGCTCTGCTTGTACGCGAACACCTGCTATGCAGAACTGAAAATTACTGAGCGAAGAAAAGTATTGCATCAGTATTTCATTTTCGGGAAAAAGAGACATTGCTCTTCTGAGTGCAAAAAGTCCCTGCATTGCTTGGCGATCTGTATCGTCTAGTACCTGGTAGAGTTCGTCAACCAAAGGTCGTATGTCGGAAGGAATAGACATTACCACAGTTTTTATTTAACACTTGCATTATACTGCCAAAAGTTACAACAACTCTTTATAAAATTCCAATAACTGTTCAGCTAAAGCTTGATTTGTATAATTGACCGCAACTCGATGATAACCCCGATCGCCCAAATCTGCCACTAACTCCGGCCTCTCCATCAATTGCTGCAAACAATCTCGCAATTTCTTTGCATTTCCTTCGGGGAATATCAACCCTGCATCGCCGATGACATGGGGAATCTCCCCACAGTCTGAACCGATAACTGGAATTTTACAGGCCATCGCTTCGATTAAAACATGGCCGAATTGTTCTTTCCAACCAACGGTAGTCAAAGTTTTGAATTTGTAGCTGGTTTGCGAGGGTAATACCACACAATCCATCAAGTTAATGTAAGCGGGAACCTCTTCGTGGGAAATGCTTTCTACCCAGATTATTCGGTCGCTGATGCCCCATTCAAGAGATTTTTCGGCAATTTGTGGTCGCAATTTTCCTTGCCCTACTAACAGCCATTTCCAAGGGAGTTTTTTCAACCCAGCCAAGGCTTCAGCTAAAGTCAGCAGTCCTTTTTCTTCGACAAATCGTCCTACAAATCCTACCACAAAATCGGTCGGTTTAATGCCGAATCTCCGCGACAAATCCGCATCTTTACCAGTACGGCGAAACAAGGTTTCATCTACTCCGAGTTGCGGCATTACTTTTACTGCACCTTGATAGCCCCGCTGGCGCAGTATTTTAGCTCCGTCTAAGTTTCCGGAAATAACTCCGTCTGTGTAATGAAGATTGCAGTCTTCTAACGTAGAAATAGGCCATTTTAATTTATAAGGCAGATTCCACCAGGTGAAAAATAGATTTTTTGCTTGCAGTTTGAACAATTTGTTTAGTAAAATTAACTGGGCATAGGCTAGGGATTTTGAACCTTGTTCGACTTGGATGATTTGCGGTCTAAATTCTTGCAGAACTCTAATTAAATCTGTGCCAAATGTTAGTAATCCTTGATTGTTTTGGCTGTAATTGGAAATTGGGACTACTTTAAATGAGCCTTCTTGACAGAATTGGGTTTCTATAATTTTATTTTGTATGCCTCCGGGTTTCCAGCGTCGCGGCACTACAACTGTTACTTCTATATTGGGTTCTAGATTGGCTAAAATCTTGAATTTTTCTCGATTTATGTCAACAATATAGGTGTGGCTAGCAACGAGAATTCTCATTTATTGGGAATGGGGAATTGGGCATTGGGCATTGGGCATTATTTAGCGTTAATGTTGTCTTGATCGGTGTAAATTTGTCCGTCATTCCAGAGCGATTTGATGATTGTCATGAGAGCACTGATAAAACCGAGGATATAAAAACTAAATCTAGTTAGGATCTTAATGGGCGATCGACTTTTGCAACAAGGCGGGTTTCCCAAAATGTGGCAGTCAAAGAGTTTGGCGAAAAATCGCAGGCATTCCCAGGCGGTTAAGTTTTTCAATCCCATCAGGAAATGGTTGTGATAAAATGTGACTTGATATTCGATCGATCGCGTGCTGACATCGTGACATCCGCCGCTCTCTTCTCCCAAGTGAACTAAACAGGCATTGGGATCGTACCAAATTTTCATGCCAGTCGATCGCAATCTCAAACAAAAATCCGACTCCTCCCGCACCGCACTACCTGCAAACCGCTCATCAAAACTCAACCCGTGCTCGGTAAAAACTGAGGAGCGAAATGACATATTGCAGCCTCTAGCCGAGAGCACCTGCTGCGGTTTGACTGTATGCACCAAATCGATAAAATACCACGCAATGCCTGCATCCATCGCTTCTGAGGGCAAATAGTCGATCGTCAAATCGCCTCCAGAATCCCCCAATTTCATTCTGTCAAAAACCCTGCCCGCCACACATCCCACATCCGGTTTTTCTAAATAGTTATCAGCGTGAGCCGCCAAAAAACCATCTGGTAATTGTACATCATCATCAATAAATAAAATAATCTCTCCAACTGCGCGTCGCACTGCATAATTTCGAGCAGCCGGCAAACTCGCCCAATCTACCCGAAACCACTGAATTCTACCCGCATTTGCTAATTCCTCTAAATAAACTTGAGTTTCCGAGTCATGGGTGCGAGTTTGATCGATTACCAGCACTTCAAAATTCGGGTAATTTTGGCGAATCGTATCAGCCAATGTCTTTCGCAGGGGTTGCTCGCGGTTGTAGGTGGGTATCACAACAGAAATCATCATTCGCAGTTGCCGCTTTTATTATTTCTCTACACGCCAAAGCCAGACATCGCCCGGTTTATAAATTGGTATGATTTTATATTTTTGCACTTTTTCTAGTTCAAATTGCAGTGCTTCGGTAGCTCGGTAGAGAAATACATCGCTAAAACCATCAGGGATTTTTATTTGTTCTGGTTTGACTGCGAGCAAAAGCTGTACTTCTGGCTTCAGCAAATAGCTGAAAGATAGTATTTTTCCTGTGAGGTTATTGCCTCCGTGACTGATGACTAAAGGTTTTTTAGCTTGATTGACAATTGAGGCAACTACGGGATTGTATTTAGTGCTAGAAGGATATTTGTTCCACCAAAGTTGTGACTGTGAGCTAACGGCACAAGAAATTATTTCACTTGATATTATCGCTATTAAACTAAGCTGCCATAGCTGTTTTTTTCGGGAATTGGTGGCGACTAAAATTTTAACGGTGAAGAGGTAGGCAATAGCTAGCTGGATTTCTAAAATATAGGGAACTAGATAGCGATCGGCAACGCCTCCAACGGCTATTAATGCTATGACTGTAATTCCAATTGCTGTTAATATAAACAGCCAGATTCGTTTGGGAGTTGAGCGACAGAGCAAGTATATTGAATGTGCGATCGCCAATAACAGTATGCTGGCTACCACAAGCCTGATTAAATCTGTAGCAATACCGCTGGAACCCAATTTGATAATTCCGCCGGCCCAATGCGTGTCGATAAATATGCGGCAGGTAATCAGAATTAAAGGTTTAAGTGAAGATATCCAAGATAGGGAAAGGCGGGGTAAGCCTACTGTTGCCTCAATTTTTGGTGAGTTATTAATTAATACCCAAATCCAAGGGGCAAAAAAAGTTATTGCTACCGCTGAAGCGAGTAAATAAGCAATTAATGTTTTGCTAAAACGCCATTTTTCAGTGAAAATTACATAGATGCCGTGGGCAAATATTACTAAAAAAAATAATAAACTGCAATACAGTCCTAAAGTTAGGACGATCGCATAAATGAACCAAACAGCCTTGGTCAATTTAGATGTAGATTTAAATGTGGCGGGAGATTTTTGTAGGGCGATCGCCCGCAGCAGAATTGCATTCGACAATAAGATGAGGACTGCAAACATCATGTACGGCCTTGCCTCTTGCGCATACAAGACGTGAAAGGGCCCCACAGCAGTGATTGTCACAGCCATCCATCCCGCAGAGGTAGACCGAAATAATTCCCAGCACAGCCAGTAAATGCTAGGAAAAACTAACAAACTAATCCAAGCAGAAAGACTTCTGACTGTTGCCGGTTGCGGGCCGAACAACTGCGCCCAAAATCGGGCTAATATAAAATACAGCGGTGGTAGTTGAGGTTCTTCTGTAGCTAAACCTTTAACAGTATCCAACCAACTTTTTTCGGGATTTGTGTGCTGGTATTTCCGCTGCAATTCTTCGACACTAATTGTTTTGCCTTGAAAATCTTGCTGCACCATTTCCGTCCAGGTGTAGCCAGAAATTCGCAGGGAGGTGATAGATTCGTCGAACGAGTAGACTTTGCGATCGAGGTTTGTAAATCGAAAAAATATCCCCGTTGTTAATATGACGACAATTAAAACTTTTAACGAAGTTCGATGCACCGGCCCATTTCCAATTGATTTGCTGTTCATAAAATCAGAAATGGGAAAATGAAGAAAGAAGAATTTAGCGATCTAGTATAGAGGGAAGAAGTCCGCGGGAATCAGAATCATAAATTGGTTTGAATTTCTCTAGAAAGTCCTTCCTTCTTTCTGATTCCCTCGGACTTCTGGCTTCTTCCTTCAAATTAATTCCCCATTTCCATCAAATAGCTATGTGTTCCTGAACGGCTAAAACTAAATTTTCAGTCCAGTAATTAGCCAATTCGGCGCTGGCAGCTTCTACCATAACTCGGATTAGCGGCTCAGTGCCAGAAGCGCGAACCAAAATCCGTCCCTGTTCTCCCATTGCAGTTTTAGCACGATAGATCGCCTTTTGCATGGCTTCGCACTCATGCCATTTTAGGCGTTTTTCGCGATCGTCCACCCGCACATTTCGCAGCAACTGCGGATAAGTTTGGAAACTGTCGCTTACCAATTGTGCTAAAGATTCCCCGGACTCGCGCACCAGCGAAGCCATATGCAAAGCTGTCAGCAAACCATCGCCACTGATACCGAAATGCGGACAAAGAATGTGTCCCGACTGTTCGCCGCCCAACATCGCACCGGTGCGCTGCATTTCAGCGTGAACGTGCTGATCTCCCACGTTCGTTCGAGTTAGTTTTCCCCCCAATTCTTCCCAAGCTCGCTCGAAGCCGAGGTTAGCCATTACAGTAGAAATAATTAAATTTGACGGTAACTGTTCGCAGTCGCGCAACTGCCGGCCCCACAGATACAGAATATAGTCGCCGTCAACCGATCGACCTTTGTCGTCAACACCCAAAACTCGATCGGCATCACCATCAAAAGCAAATCCCAAATCGGCATTGTGTTCCAAAACTGCCGCTTGCAAACTGTCTAGATGAGTAGAACCGCAGTTAACATTAATCCGATCGCCATCAGGAGCATCGTGCAAACAGATCACATCCGCCCCCATTTGCTCGAACACCTGCGGTGCCAAACCCGCCGCCGCCCCCCAAGCCAAATCCAAAACTATCCGCATTCCGCGCAAATTCATCTGTTGCAGCGAACCGGAGAGCGAGGCTGCATAATCTTTAACCAACTCCGGGCGGTGGTAGTGGTGTCCCCAACTCAAGCTAGCAACCGGAACCTTAGCCCCCCGGATTCCCGCTTCGATTTGCTCCTGCAACTGCTGCGACAGCTTCGAGCCGTTTGAGCCGAAAAACTTAATCCCGTTGTCTTCTGGGGGATTGTGGCTAGCGGAAATCATCACTCCGCCGACAGACTCCGAGATGCTTGCCAGATAAGCAACGCAGGGAGTGGGACACAATCCCAAATTCCATACTTCTAAACCGGCGGCTGTCAAACCCGCTGACAGTGCCATTGCCAACATATCGCTAGAATTCCTGCTGTCTTGACCCAAAATAACCGGGCCCTGGTTGGGGGAATTTTGGCGCAAAACTTGCCCAGCCCAGAAGCCAACTTGCAGGGCTAGCGGTGCATTCAACAATTCTCCAACTTTTCCACGAATGCCGTCTGTGCCGAAGAGCTTTGTATTTGGCAGGGAAAGGTTATTTCCCACCAAAATCGGCTCGCGTTTGGCCGATTGTACCGAGTTAGCAACCGAAAACTCGCTGCCACGATGGCGCGAAGGTGTCTGAACCATATTCACTCCTTTAGGAATATTCACACTCACACTTTGCAGTTCATGTTACAACTGAAAGTCTTTATTTTCAGCGTAAACTCCATTTATTTCGCCGATCGCTAGGGCAACTTGCTCTCACAACCTGTGCACAAAGCTTACCTTCCTAGGAAAAATTTGTATTGTATCCAAGGGAAAATTTTTATTCCCGGGCGATCGTACATTCGGTATCATTCGGATCTAATATCAATTCCGGTTGCACTCCTTATGATAGAGGAGACGGCAGTGCCGTGTCCCTACAATGTTATTTTGGGTAGGGATACGGCACTGCCGTCTCCTAATTTTTCGGCGACTAATAATTCCGATGCAACCGGAGACGATCCCACCGGATTTGATATGACGCTACTGCAACTGTTTGAGCCGATCAGCAACTGCGAGCATAGAAGGTTAATGCTGTATTGCCGTATACTTTTTGGCGGCAAATTTCTAGACCGGAAATCGGTTGTGTCGATCGATCCGGGCTATGTTCGATCGCGATTTCGCCGTTTGGTGCTAGCATTTCTTGACTGGCGATCGCATTTAACACAGGTTCGTACAAGTCGCTGGCGTAGGGCGGATCGAAGTAAATGCGATCGAACTGCTCTGGTGCTAGTGTCGCCAATTTCGCCGTCGCGTTTCCCCGCAGTATTTGAAATGTTTGGGACGAGTCTGCTACTTGCTCCCAGTTTTCACGAATAATTGCACAAGCTTTCGCCGACTGTTCGATGCCGATGACACTTGCAGCTTTGCGACACAAAGCTTCTGCACCCATCGAACCGCTGCCGGTACAAATGTCAAGCCATCTGCAATCTGCGATCGTCCCTTGCCAAATATTAAATAAAGCTTCTCTGACTCGCGAAGGTGTAGGGCGAGTTTCGAGTCCCGGCAGGGTTTTGATTTGGCGGTTTCCACAAATTCTTAAACTCATTTAATCAGAAGAAGGAAGTTCGGCAACGGATTATGTAACGGATATCAGTAACCGAGGACACGGCAATGCCGTGTCCCTAACCCCAATAATCATGTATGAAAACGGCACGTGCAGTCTCCTAATTTCGGGTGATATTAATTCTTTCATGCCACCTAAGCAGCTACTTTTGCTCTCACCTGACTAACAAAATTGGACAGCATTTGCAATCCTATACTCGAAGACTTTTCCGGGTGAAATTGCACGGCAATCAGATTATCTTTAGCAATCGCCGCCGTCACGTTTTGAGTACCGTGAGTCACCATTGCCGATCGCACTTTCGGATCTACCGGCTCGACATAAAAAGAATGCACAAAATAAACCCAAGGTTGAGCAGGTAAACCTTCCCATAGTGGCAAATTCGGCTGACAAAATTCCAATTGATTCCATCCCATGTGCGGAATTGTCAACCCCGGTTCTGAATGAAACCTGCGCACTTTTCCCGCAATAACGCCCAATCCCGGTTCTACGCCTTCTTCGGAACTTTCAAACAGAATTTGCAAACCCAAACAAATGCCTAAAAAAGGTTTCCCCGAGGCGATCGCACTTGTTATCGGTTCTATCAAATTGCGCGATCGTAAATTCTGCATTGCCGGGTCAAACGAACCCACTCCCGGCAAAACCACCGCATCAGCCTGCTCAATGATAGCAGGAGAATCCGTAATTTTTGGCACTGCACCCACATTTTCCAAGCCCTTACAGACCGAGTGCAGATTGCCCATGTCATAGTCTACTACTGCGATGACAGACATTGACTTACTTGCCTTATATGATCAATATGACTATTCTTGCACAAAACGTCATCACTCCTCAGTCATTAGTCAGATTAATTTTCAATTCCCTCTGCCAAAATTCGAGGCTCGTAGGGGCGGGTTCACCCGTATCTCTGCTGTAAAATCAGAGGATTTATAAACCAGCCTCAACCCAGCGACAAGATTTTATCTGCGTCAACTTACCGGAGATGATATGACTAACAAAATCCTGTTAACATCATTTGATACTTGGCTTCCCCATCATAAATCCAACTCTTCCGACGACTTATTAGCCAAGATTTCCCAAATTCAATCTTTGCCTTATTCCCTGACTTTTTTGCAGAAACTGCCCGTAGATTCTGAACTAGCACCTAATTTGGCGATCGCCCAAATCAACCAACTCCAACCCGACACTATTATCTGCTGCGGCATGGCCGAAAGCAGGCAAAAGTTAACCGTAGAATCCTGCGCTTGCTGCGACGATGGCGACATTCTAAAAACAGCAGTTAATCTCGAACATCTAATTGCTGATTTAGATGCAACAAAAATCAGTCACGAAGCCGGAAAATTTGTTTGCGAAGCTCTTTATTACGCAGTTTTAAAACACCTTGCCGATGCTCAAATGACTGCTAAATGTATTTTCGTCCACGTCCCAATTTTAACTCCCGACAACACCGACAAGATTGTCGGCGATTTTGTATCTATTGTCAATCGCCTAACAATTAACCACTGACAACTGACAACTGTCAACTGACAACTGCCAATTGTCAAATCTTTAGCCGCCGTAATTCCAACCAGTGCTTTCTAACAGCAACTGATCGCCTTCCCGGTGAACACCGGCGCCGATAACTTCTCCCACATAAACTGTGTGATCCCCGTGTTCCACAGCACCAACAACTTTGCACTCGACGTAACCCAGAGAGTCCGAAATAATCGGACAACCAGTTTCTGCGCCGGCATAAAATTCTACATCCTCAAATTTATTGCCAACTCGGCGCTGTGGCTTGAAGAATTTCTGGGCTAACTCTTTCTGGTCCGCTTCTAAGAAACTCAAAGCAAAGACACCGCTGGCTTTAATCATGGCGTGGGATTTTGAGTCTTGTTTGACGCAGTTGACGACTAAGGGAGGGGTAAAGGAAGATTGCATCACCCAGCTAGCGGTGAAACCGTTAACTTCCTCCCCGTCTTTGACACCGCAAATGTACAATCCGTGAGGGATTTTCCGCAAGATGGTCTTTTTAGCTTGTTCGTCTAGCACGGGCTTACCTGTTCGATCGATAACTCTACACCGCCCAGTTTACCTTTTGGAGTGTCCACAAACCCAACTGCCTGAAGGGCGATCGACATACCGAAACTGTTGAGATTGCCCATATTGCTTTTTTCGATACCAAATCTTCTGCTTCCCGCAACATTTATTTTTATTAACTTAAATTAAGTTGCTCTGATTTTTTGGCAACTAACTATATGCTGTGTTAAAACTCTAGCAATTAATATTGCAATCTCAACGTAGTCGCTCAATCCGTTAACAAAACCGGAGATAACTCGATGACAGAATCGTTTAAGCGGAACTTTGGTTTAGGTCTTTTAGCCGTCAGTGTATTATCTCTAATTTGTTTCGGCATAGTAGGGATTGGCAGAGACGGTCAACTCAATGCTGACGGTGGCGTCCTTTACGCTGCTGGACGTGCTTGGCTGAAGGGTTTAAATGCCTACAACCACGATATGCTGACTCAAAGTGTAGCAACAATAAAGGAAATTGACCTAAAAAATGCGGCTTTCTTTTATCCTCCTCAATCAGCCGCATTTTGTATGTTTGTCGGTCTTTTCGATTACTCAATTGCCAAATTAGTCTGGCTTTTACTTAACTTGCTGTCAATCGCCGCTATTATTGTGATGACAGTTCGCACCATCAACCAACATCAAAATAATAGTGAAAATCAACTCGGCAGTTTGGTGATGGCTGCGATAATTATTGGCAACCCATTCACTGCCCACGTTGTGTGGATGGGTCAAACTTCTTTGATGGCTTTTGCTGGGACAATGGCTGCTTGGTTCTTCAGCCAACGGCAAAAATTTGTATTGGCAGGAATCTGTTTAGGTATAGCCAGTTTTAAGCCACAACTATGCCTATTGCTCGGTATTTGGTTTTTGCTAGAACGGAACTGGAAAATATTAGCTGTAGCCTTCGCAACGGTTATAATTATGAGCGCTTACCCATTGGTGCTGTACGGCGGGCCGGTTGGAATGTTGGCAGCGTGGCATCAAGGAATTCAAGACAGCTATAGTTCTTTGCCTTTCAATCAACCGGGGTTTCAAGACAAAGTTGGCATGGAAAGTCTTTTCGCTTCTTTAGGCTTGAAGGTACCGGCTATCAAGATTGTGGCAGTAATTTTAGCGGTTGTGCTGTGGGTGTTCCGCAAGAGAATTAATCGAGAAGATGTCTTGGCTTTGCTGATGGGTATATCCTTCACGTTTCTCGGATATACTCACGTTTACGATTATGTAGGTTTGTTCCCGATTCTGACATCGCTGTGGCTGTATTGCAGCAATAACCGCAATGCTTTGCTCGGCAGTATTGCTTTAGTTTTTCTGCTCTTTTTTCCGAGACGAATATTTTTAGCTGCGGGTCTGCCTTTTTTGATTCACTGGAGAACAATTGTTGTTTTGATGCTGGTAGTTGGTGTTGTTGCATTCAGCAGGAAAGCTAAATCCCGTCAAGGATTCCAGCAAGAAATGGCTTGATTTTCGCAGACTTGCCAGGGGCAGAAATTATCATAAGACGCGCTTGTTTCGTTTCATAAACCTGGTTGATCTGACATCTTGCACCATTTTCAAGAACAGGCTTTCCGGCCTGTTCCACAAAGAGTGAATTTCTTTTGGGGCGGGCGGGACGCCCGCCCCAAAATACGAAGAAATCTCAAAACTCTCAAACAACTCCGTGCTTTTTAAACCAATCTTGCAGGCGTTTCCAAGCATCATTGGCTTCTTTTTCGCGGTATGTGGGGCGATAGTCGGCGTTAAAACCGTGCGGCGCATCTGGATAAAGTATGATTTCGGAACCGCTGCTGCCAGTTTTGAGAACTTGCTGCATTTTCTCGACTGTATCGTTGGGAATTGACTCGTCTTTGCCGCCGTAAAGCCCCAATACGGGCACTGTCAAATTTGCTGCAAGGTCGATCGGCCCTTTGGGAGTCAAAGCCGTAGAATCGCCTACCAAACGCCCGTACCAAGCCACGCCAGCTTTCACTTTCGGGTTGTGCGCTGCGTACAGCCAAACAATTCTGCCTCCCCAGCAAAATCCGGTAATTCCCAACTTATTAATATTGCCCTTTCCTGACTTTTGGGCCCAATCTACCGCCGCATCTAAATCGGACATCACTTGAGCGTCGGGAACTTTTGAAACTACTTTGCTGACAATTTCTTGAACGTCGCTGATTTTAGAAACATCGCCTTGGCGGGCAAACATCTCAGGGGCGATCGCCAAATAACCCAGTTTAGCAAAACGGCGGCAAATATCTTGAATGTGGGCGTGCACTCCGAAGATTTCTTGAACCACTAAAATTACAGGGAAATCATTGCCACTTGCTGGCATTGCTCTGTATGCTGGAATTTCCCCGTCTTGCACGGGAATTTTTACTTCACCTGCAACTAAATTAGTTGTATCAGTAGTGATAACTGCCGCAGCAATCGGATGAACTGCTAAGGCAAATCCGGCGGTTAATGCGGTGACAGCGATAAATTGTCTGCGAGTTAAATCTTTCATAGATAATTGGTAATTGGTAATTGGTAATTGGTAATCGGGAATTGCTGGTTATTTCATAATTCTTCCCTCTTGCCTCTTCCTTCTTCCTTCTTCCTTCGAGGCTCGGAATAGCCGATCGTACTCTGGATGGTACAAGCGCGATCGACCTTCAACCTCTTTTCCCAAGGCCGGACTAATTACATACATTGTTGTTCTAATCAAATTATTTTCGCGGGTAGCAACCGCCATTTTGTCAAGGGGAACTAGGACAATTTTTTCATCGGGCCAGCCCAACCGATAACAAATCGCTACAGGCAAATCTGAGGGGTAATGTTCCATCAATTTAGCTTGAGCTTGTTCGACGTGGCGGGCGCTCAAATACAGACACAAACTCGCTTGATGGGCCGCTAAACTCGCCAATTCTTCCCGTTCTGGTACTTCGGTTCTGCCGCTAATTCTGGTCAAAATAATTGTCTGTACAACTCCGGGAACTGTCAACTCAATTTTAAGTTTAGCTGCGGCAAGTTGGAAAGCGCTAATTCCCGGGATTACCTCAAAATCTATTCCCGCAGAAGCCAAAGCTTGCATTTGTTCGCCGACAGCGCCGTAGAGACAGGGATCGCCGGAATGGAGGCGGACGACGCTTTTGCCGCCGCGCACTCGCTCCACCATCAAAGGTATAATTTCTTCGAGGGTCTTATCCGCAGTTTGGATAACTTCAGCATTCGCGCGCACCCCCTCCAAAATTTGCTTTGGGACTAGCGAATCAGCAAATAATATGACATCGGCCGCAGCCAGTAATTTTTGAGCCTTAACAGTCAATAAGTCCGGGTCTCCCGGGCCAGCACCTACAATGTATACTCCTGGAGTTAAGGCTTCTATCTCTTTCAAACTCATTGCTAATCAAAAATTTGCTAAATTTACGGATGCTTCCGGGCACACATATTTTGGTTGGAAGTAAGGGATGGTAGATGCACCCTGGTTTGAACCCTAGAGACTAACCTCTCTGGGGTTTTTTATTGATCCTCTGGGGATTTGCGATCGACCTTTGCCCGATCGGCATTGGGGGAGACAACATCTGGCAAAGGTCGATCGACCAAATAAAGCCAAGCCAACCCACCCAATCCTAAAACTATTCCAGTCAAGCTTACCATCTGTGCAGCCCGCAGCGGCCCAAACATCAAACTATCAGTTCGTAACCCTTCAATCCAGACTCTACCCGAACTGTAAGCTGCGATATAAACCAAAAACAAAGCACCAGTTTTCAAACGAATTTTGCCCTGCAAATCACGAAAAAACAAAGTCAGCAGCAACCCAAATACTGTCAAGTTCCACAGGGATTCGTAGAGAAATGTGGGATGGAAGTATTCAAAATTAGCATAGGCCCGCGGGCGACTGTTTGCCGGAATATAGAGTTTCCAAGGCAAATCCGTAGGACTACCAAAAGCTTCGGAGTTAAAGAAATTTCCCCAGCGTCCAATAGCCTGACCGAGAATTGCCGAAGGCGCGATCAAATCGGCCAATTGCCAAAAAGAAACTCGCTGAATTTTCGCAAAAATTAAAGCTGCGATCGTTCCGCCCAAAATCGCGCCGTGAATAGCAATTCCGCCTTTCCAAATTGCAATAATATCTTCAGGCCTCTGGGCATATTGCGGCCACTCGAAAGCCACATAGTAAATTCGAGCGCAGGGAATAGCGCCCAGAACCAGCCAAATTGCTAAATCGCCGAGCAATTCCGGGTTGACGTGGCGTTTTTCGGCCAAGTATTGGGACAGACTGACTCCAATCAAGACGGCAGAAGCTATCAACAGCCCGTACCAGCGGATGGCTAGGGGGCCGAGTTGAAAGATAATCGGGCCGGGCGATGTAAATTGAAACGCTAAGGGCAGCGCGAGAATATTTAGCACCATAAAAGTTGCATTAATTGTGATGGAAACCTGTCAAATTGCATACCCAACAAACTACAGAGTTTATTTTAGGTGGCGGCGGTCATTCAGACGCAATATTTGAGTAATTTGCCAAAAATTAACTTTGTTGCGGATATTTGTGTCTGGAGATACCTTAAGTCTGAAATCCTTTGTATCTCTTGTTTATCGCCCAAGCTAGATCCCCCTAAATCCCCCTTAGGTCGCTATGCCTTATAAGGATCTTTCTTAACAATCCTGAAAGCTTTGTAAATCAAGGCTTTTGGGAGCAATCACGACACAAGCCTTGACAATTTAACAACCTTGTTTATTGAAAATAGCTGGCATTTATTGAGAATTGGCGATCGAGGAATAAGGGTTTGATATCCTCGATCGCGATCGCTCTCAAATGTTAAGAAAGATGTTTATAAGTAGTCAAACAAAATTAATTACACAAAACAACTAATATGATATACTAAAAATATTAAGTTGTATTTAAATAGGTTTTATATGTTTTTACTTCGAGATATCAATCCACTTTCGTTGAAATTGCTAAACCGAATTTATCGCAAAAGCAGACATCATCAAGTGCGCCAAAGAGCACATTTTTTGATTTTGGTTTCACAAAATGTCAAAAATGAAAATCTGATAAAAATCTTTAAATTTAGTTATAAGACTATGTATAACTGGTTAAATCGATGGGAAAATGAGGGAATGCTCGGATTATATAAT
>ENA-OBIO01000323-OBIO01000323.1-metagenomes-genome-assembly--contig:-NODE-323-length-27155-cov-5.07129_pt1 | contig 27155 bp, 22 predicted proteins | sample MGYA00153383_OBIO01 | MGnify analysis MGYA00153383 | reverse complement strand
TGCGCGAGGACCAGCAGCCCGTCCTGGCGCAGCTCGCCGTCGACCCGGCACTGCACCGCGACGTCGCGGACGTCGAGGTCGGTCTCGAGCCACGGGCCGATCGGGCAGAAGGTGTCGTGCGACTTACCGCGGGTCCACTGGCCGTCAGCCAGCTGCTGGTCGCGGGCCGTCACGTCGTTGGCGGCGGTGTAGCCGAGCACCACCTCCAGGGCACGCTCGCGCGGCACGTCTCGGCACAGCCGACCGATCACCACCGCAAGCTCGGCCTCGTGGTCGACGCGGGTGCTGTCGCGCGGCAGCCGGATCGTGTCGCCCGGCCCGATCACCGACGTCGAGGGCTTGAGGAACACCACCGGGGAGGTCGGCGCCGGGCCGCCCATCTCGGCCACGTGGTCGGCGTAGTTCTTCCCGATGCAGACCACCTTGCTGGGCAGCACCGGCGCCAGCAGCCGCACCGACGACAGCGGATGGCGCACCCCCGTGAAGGTGAACGCCGCGAACGGGTGGCCGTCCACAGGAGCAACGACCAGCTCGGCGGGGTCGCCGCCGGGTGGCCCCTCGACGACACCGAACGACACCTCCCCGTCGACGGCGAAACGGCAGATGCGCACGCGGGCGGGCCTTCCGGAGGGGGGCGGGGAGCGCTGCCGAGGCTAGTCCCGCTCGTGCACGGGGTAGGGGGGCGACGTGGATCGTGAGCAGTGGTTCCTGACCCCGACCGAGCGCGACAACCCGTCGACGACCCTGGACAGCCGGCACGGTCCCGGTGGCCGGGCGTGGACCGAGGGCAACGCGGTGCGTCCGCTGGTGCACGGGGCGGTGTACTTCCCGCGGCTGGCCGAGGTCGTGACCGGGCTCGGCGAGGGTGACCTGCTGTGCTTCACCGACTGGCGGGGTGACCCGGACGAACGGCTCACCGGCGAGCCCGGCAGCGAGGTGGCGCAGGTGTTTAGCCGGGCCGCGGAGCGCGGCGTGCTCGTCAAGGGTCTGCTCTGGCGCTCGCACCTGGACGGGCTGGCCTACAGCGCGGACGAGAACCGGCACCTGGGTTCCGATGTCAACGAGGCCGGCGGCGAGGTGCTGCTGGACCAGCGCGTACGCCCGTTCGGCAGCCACCACCAGAAGCTCGTCGTGGCACGCGGCGGCGCCGGGGACGTGGCCTTCACCGGCGGCATCGACCTGTGCCACAGCCGCCGGGATGACGCCCGCCACGGCGGTGACCCGCAGGGCCTGGCGATGTCCCCGGAGTACGGAGCGAACCCGCCGTGGCACGACGTGCAGCTCGAACTGCGCGGGCCTGCCGTGGGCGACCTCGAAACGGTGTTCCGCGAGCGGTGGGACGACCCCGCACCGCTGGACAACCGGCTGCGGATGGCGGTGGAGCGGCGCCTGATCAAGGGCGTCGACACCGAGGCCACCGCGTTGCCGGACCAGGCCCCCGACCCGGCGCCGGCCGGCAGCTGCGCGGTGCAGGTGCTGCGTACGTATCCGGCGCGCCGCAGGCCGTACCCGTTCGCGCCGCGCGGGGAGCGCAGCATCTCCGAGGGCTACCGCAAAGCGCTGCGCCGGGTCCGCCGGCTGGTCTACCTGGAGGACCAGTACCTGTGGTCCACGCACGTCGCGAAGCTGTTCGCGGAGGCCCTGATCCGGCGGCCCGAGCTGCAGCTGGTCGCGGTCGTTCCCCGGTTTCCCGACCAGTCCGGGGCGGTCGCCCGGCCACCCAACCTGGTGGGCCGCCAGGACGCCCTCGACGTGGTGCGGCAGGCGGGCGGTGAGCGGGTGAGCGTCTTCGACCTGGAGAACCACGCCGGGACGCCGGTGTACGTCCACGCCAAGGTCTGCATCATGGACGACGTCTGGGCCGCCGCCGGCAGCGGCAACCTGAACCTGCGCAGCTGGACGCACGACAGCGAGCTGTCCTGCGCGGTGCTCGATGACGAGCGCGACGAGCGCGAGCCACGGGACTTCGGCGGGCTCGGCGACGGCGCCCGCCGGTTCGCCCGCGACCTGCGCCTGGAGCTGTGGCGCGAACACCTGGACGTCGCCGCGGTCGACGCCGCCGGGGAGGATGACCTGGTGGACCCGGCGACCGGCATCGCGCGGCTGCGCGCCGCCGCCGCCGCCCTGGACGCCTGGCACGACGGCGGGCAGCAGGGGCCCCGCCCGCCCGGCCGGCTGCGCGAGCACCGGGCCGACCGGCTGCCCGTGCGTACCCGCTTCTGGGCCCGACCCCTGTACCGCGCGGTCGTGGACCCCGATGGCCGGCCGCGCAAGGCACTGCGCCGCAGCTGGGACTGACGTCACCCTGCCGACCACGCCCGGGTCGGCGTGCTGGTGCGGGTCGTCGGCAACGCCATGGTCTTCCAGCGGGCGGCAGCGGTTGCGACCTCAACCGATCCGGTGCATCCATTCGTGGGTGTCCGGGATGCGGCCGTACTGCCGGTCCAGCAGCGCCTCGCGCAGCGCCAGCGTGACCGGGCCCGGCTGACCGTTGCCGATCTGCCACTCCCCGGTCGTGCACTTGGCGCGGCCGACCGGTGCGACCACGGCAGCCGTACCGCAGGCGAAGACCTCGGTGAGCGAGCCGTCCGCGCAGCCGCTGCGCCACTCGTCGACCGAGATCCGGCCCTCCTCCACCTCGAGCCCGAGCTCGGGCGCCAGCGTCAGCAGCGAGTCGCGGACGACACCGGGCAGCAGCGTGCCGGTCAGGGCGGGCGTGAGCAGCCGGGCCGCGCGGCCGTCCGCCCCGCCGAACACGAAGAACAGGTTCATCCCGCCCATCTCCTCGACCCAGCGGCGCTCCACCGCGTCGAGCCAGACCACCTGGTCGCAACCCTTCTCGGCGGCCTGGCGCTGGGCGAGCAGGCTGCCGGCGTAGTTGCCGCCGCACTTGGCCTCGCCGGTGCCGCCGACGGCCGCGCGGATGTACTCCTCCGACAGCCACACCGTCACGGGCCGCACCTCGCCGGGGAAGAACGGCGTCACCGGGAAGGCGATCAGCAGGAACAGGTACTCGTGGGCGGGCCGCATCCCGACCTGCGCCTCGGTCGCGATCATGAACGGACGCAGGTACAGGCTCTGGCCGGCGGCGGTCGGCACCCAGTCGACGTCGACCTCGACCAGCCGCTCCACGGCCGCGACGAACAGCTCCTCGGGCAGCTCGGGCATGGCCAGGCGCTGCGCGGAGCGGTTGAAGCGCCGGGCGTTCTCCTGCGGTCGGAACACCGCCACGCCGCCGTCGGGCTGCCGGTAGCCCTTGAGCCCCTCGAAGATGGCCTGCCCGTAGTGCAGGACCATCGCCGACGGGTCGAGCTGCAGCGGGGCGTACGCCGAGAGCGTGGCGTCGTGCCAGCCGCGTTCCTCGGTCCACCGCACCGACACCATGTGGTCGGTGTGCACGCGGCCGAAGCCGGGGTCCTGCATGAGCGCGGCGCGCTCGGCGGGGGTGCGGCGGGAGTCGCTGACGACGACCTCGAACACTTCGTGGCCGGTATCGGTGATGGTCATTGCCCTCCCGCCTTCCTCCGGCGCGTCCGCGCCGATACCCGACCGTATCCGAGCGGGCGTTCAGCCGAGCAGGCCGAGCAGCGCGTCCCCGACCTCGCTGGTGCCGCGCCGCGTCTCGCCGCGCTCCGCGAGGTCCTTGGCGACGGCCGCCTCGACCCGGGCAGCCTCGTCGGTATGACCCAGATGCTCCAGCATCATCGCGACCGACAGCACCGTGGCGGTCGGGTCGGCGACGCCCTTTCCCGCGATGTCGGGGGCACTGCCGTGCACCGGCTCGAACATCGACGGGTGGGCGCGCGAGACGTCCAGGTTGCCGCTCGCCGCCAGCCCGATGCCGCCGCAGATCGCCGCGCCGATGTCGGTGAGGATGTCGCCGAACAGGTTGTCGGTGACGATGACGTCGAAGCGGCCCGGGTCGGTGACGAAGAACATCGAGACCGCGTCGGCGTGCTGGTAGTCCAGCGTGACATCCGGGAACTGCTCGCCGACCCGCTCGGCGGTGCGCTTCCACAGCCCGCCGGCGTGCACCAGCACGTTGGTCTTGTGCACCATCGTGAGGCGGCCGTCACGGGCCTGCGCCCTGCCGAAGGCGTCGCGGACGACCCGCTCGATGCCGTACGCCGTGTTGAGGCTGACCTCGGTCGCGACCTCGTGCGGTGTACCGGTGCGCATCGTGCCGCCGTTGCCGACGTACGGCCCCTCGGTGCCCTCGCGGACCACCACCATGTCGACGTGCGCCTCGCGCAGCGGGCTTCGTACGCCCGGGTAGAGCTTGACGGGCCGCAGGTTCACGTGGTGGTCGAGCGCGAAGCGCAGCGCGAGCAGCAGCCCGCGCTCCAGCACTCCCGACGGCACCGACGGGTCGCCGATGGCGCCGAGCAGGATCGCATCGTGGGCCTGCAGCTCCGCCAGCACACCGCCCGGCAGCACCTCGCCGGTGCGGTGGTAGGCGGCCGCGCCGAGGTCGTAGTCGGTCGTCTCGACGCCCGGCAGCACCGCGCGCAGCACCTTGAGCCCTTCGGCGACCACCTCGGGGCCGATGCCGTCGCCGCCGATGACTGCCAGTCGGGTGCTCATGGGCCCGAGGCTACGCACGGGGACGACCATCGCGGCGGGTGGTCCGTGACAGCCTGCCCGGATGCTGGCGCTACGGCTGATCTGCCCTGCCGGGCTGACCCCCGGCCTCGTCGAGGTCCTGCGCAATCAGCCGGGGGCCACCCACCTGGTGCACCTGCCCGGCGCCGCGCTCGAGCCACCCGGCGACGTGCTGCTCGCCGACCTCGCCCGCTCGGCCGTCAGCGAGATCGTCGACGCGCTGCGCGCCGTATCCCGCGGCGGCTGACGTCGGCGTCGCTGCCGCCGCCGGTCGCTGGAGCGAGTGCGGGGGCGCCGCGGCGCAGTTGCTGGTCAACCTGGTCGCGCTGGTCGTCGCCGGCGGCGCGACCCTGGCCGTACGGCGCCGGGCGTCCGGCCGGCTCAGGCGCGCGCCCGGTTGACGGCGCTGACCACGGCGACCAGCGAGCTGGTGACGATGCTCGGGTGCACGCCGCAGCCCCAGAGCACCCGGCCGTCGACGGCAACCTCGAGGTAGGAGGCGGCCTGCGCCTCCTCACCCGCGCCGGTGGCGTGCTCGACGTAGTCAAGGACCCGGGCGTCGATGCCGAGCTCGGTGAGCGCGTGGACGAAGGCGGCGATCGGCCCGTTGCCGGTGCCGGAGATGCGGTGCCGCTCGCCGCCCCACTCGACGACAGCCTCGAGCCGGTCGGTCTCGGCGCTGGTCAACGACTGCGACACCAGGCGTAGCGCGGCGGTCGGCGCGAGGTAGGTGTCGCCGAACAGCTGCCAGATCCGGGCCGCCGACACCTCCCCGCCCTCACCGTCGGCGACCTCCTGCACGACCCGGCTGAACTCGATCTGCATCCGCCGGGGCAGGTCCAGGTGGTGCTCGTTCTTCAGCACGTACGCCACGCCGCCCTTGCCGGACTGGCTGTTGACCCGGATCACCGCCTCGTAGGACCGGCCGACGTCCTTCGGGTCGATCGGCAGGTAGGGCACCCCCCACGGCCGCTCCCCCACCGGCACACCGGCCACCCGGGCGCCGCCCTCCATCGCCTCCAGCCCCTTTTTGATGGCGTCCTGATGCGAGCCGGAGAAGGCTGTGTAGACCAGGTCGCCGCCGTACGGGTGGCGCGGGTGCACCGGCAGCTGGCTGCAGTACTCGACGGTGCGGCGTACCTCGTCGATGTCGCCGAAGTCGACCTGCGGGTCCACGCCCTGGCTGAACAGGTTGAGCGCGAGGGTCACCAGGCAGACGTTGCCGGTGCGCTCGCCGTTGCCGAACAGGCAGCCCTCGACGCGGTCGGCGCCGGCCAGCAGGCCGAGCTCGGCGGCTGCGACCGCCGTACCGCGGTCGTTGTGCGGGTGCAGCGACAGCAGCACGCTGCTGCGGCGCGGCCCGAGCGCCCGGCCGAACCACTCGATCTGGTCGGCGTACGTGCTGGGCACGCTCATCTCCACCGTCGCCGGCAGGTTCAGTACGACCGGCCGCTCCGGGGTCGGCTGCCAGACGTCCATGACGGCCTCGCAGACCTCGAGGGCGTAGTCCAGCTCGGTGCCGGTGAAGGACTCCGGGCTGTACTGCCACCGCACGTCGGTCGAGGGCAGCAGTTGCTCGGCGTACTTCGCGCACCACCGCGCGCCCTGAACGGCGATGTCCTTGACGCCGGCCCGGTCCAGGCCGAAGACCACCTCGCGCTGCAGGGTGCTGGTGGAGTTGTACAGGTGCACCAGGGCGCTTCCGGAAAAGCCGACCAACGACTGCACAGTGCGCTCGATGAGCTCCTCACGGGCCTGCGTCAGCACCTGGATCGTGACGCCCTCGGGGACCAGGTCGTCCTCGACGAGCCGGCGTACGAAGTCGAAGTCGGTGCTGCTCGCGGCCGGGAAGCCGACCTCGATCTCGCGGTATCCCAGGCCGACGAGCAGCGCGAACAGCGCGAGCTTGCGCTCGACGTCCATCGGGTCGATGAGCGCCTGGTTGCCGTCGCGCAGGTCGACGCTGCACCAGATCGGTGCGCGGTCGATGACTTTGGTCGGCCAGCTGCGGTCGGGCAGCTCGACCGGCGGGAAGGCGGTGTAGCGGGCGTACGGCATGGGGGTGATCTGCGGTCGGGCGGGACGCATCGGGGCTCTCCGGGGGACGGGCGGGTGCGGCCAGCACGATCTCCCGCGGCGGGGAGCCGACCTAGGACAGGGCCCCGCCGCGGCACAGAAGCAGGAGCCTCGCCACACCTGCAGGCTACGCCGCGGACCGGCTGCCAGAGCGCGCAGCCCCTGGGTCAGCGCAGGAAGGGCTCGACGACGGCCCGGAAGGCCGCGGGTTCGTCGACCCACGGGAAGTGACCGGCCCGGGGTAGGACCTCCGCGGTTGCTGTCGCGAAGGCCGCTGCGACCCGGAACACCGACGCCACACCGGTCAGCGCATCGCGCTCGCCACCGACGACGAGCACCGGTGCATCGAGTGCTGCGAGCCCGGCCCGGAGCGCCGGCAGGTCGACGTCGTCGCCACCCGCGTCGAAGCCGAGCTCTGCCCGACGACTGCTCTGCCGGTCGGCGGTCGCCGCGTGCGCCTGGGTGCGCTCGTCCCAGCGGCCGTAGAAGAACGGCCGGGTGGCCCGGACCAGCGACTGCAGCTGCGCGGGCGGCGCTCCGGCCAGGGCGCCCTGGGCCTCGGCAGCGTCGGCGTACCAGGGCTCTGCGGACCGGCCCGCTCGGATCGCCGCGACATCACCGCGGTCGCCATCCTGCAGTCGGTCCGACGGCGTGACCAGGACCAGCCGGCCGACCCGGTCGGGGTAGGTCGCCGCCCATGCCTGCGCGACCAGGCAGCCGGCGGAGTGGCCGAGCACGTCGATCCGCTCGAGCCCGAGGTGCTCTCGCAGGGCCTCCACGTCGGCAGCCAGCCGGTCGAAGCGCAGCGACGCCGGCTCGACCGGGACCTCCGAGCGGCCGGTGGCGCGGCTGTCCAGCAGCACCAGGGTCCGGATGTCGGCCAGCCCGCCCAGGTCCTCCAGGTAGGCCGCAGCGCGCCCGGGGCCACCTGGCAGGCACAGCAGCGGCCGTCCGGTGCCGACCCGCTCATAGGCCAGCCGGGTCCCGTCGTACGCCGAGAAGCTGGTCACGTGAGGTCGACCGCCCGCGCCGCCCGGGCCCCGATCGAGGTGGCAATGGACTCCAGCAGCTCGCCCGGCACGGCGCTGTCGACCCCGAGGGCCATCAGCGCGTCGCCGCCCTGCCGGGTGCGGCTGACCTGTGCGCCGGCGATGTTGATGCCCGCTGCCCCGAGCGCCGCGCCGATCCGGCCGACGACGCCCGGCCCGTCGGAGTAGCGAAAGACCAGCAGGTGGTCGCTGAGCACCACCTCGACATCGAACCCGTCGACAGCGGTGAGCTTCTCCACCTGCCGCGTCCCGGTCAGCGTGCCGGCCACCGACACCGTCGCGCCGCCGGCGAGCACACCGTGCAGACGAATCTCGTTGCGGTAGTCGCCGCTCTCCGGGGTCGTCACCAGGCTGACCTCGACGCCCCGCGCAACCGCCAGCGCCGGCGCGTTGACGAAGGTGACCTGTTCCTCCACGACCTCGGCGAACACGCCCTTGAGCGCCGCCAGCTGCAGGACCGACACGTCCAGAGCGGAGATCTCACCGCACACCTGGATCTGCAGGGTCGCGGCGACCCCGCCGGCGAGGGCGGTGAAGACCCGCCCGAGCTTCTCGACCAGCGGCAACGCCGGCCGCAGCTCCTCGGCGACGACGCCGCCGGCCTGCACGTTGACGGCGTCCGGCACGAACTCACCCGCGAGGGCCAGGCGTACCGAGCGCGCGACGGCGACGCCCGCCTTGTCCTGCGCTTCGACGGTCGATGCCCCGAGGTGCGGTGCGACCACGACCGAGTCGAAGCCGAACAGCGGCGAGCTGGTGGTCGGCTCGGCCTGGAACACGTCCAGGCCCGCTCCCGCCACGGTGCCCGCCGCGAGCGCCTCGGCGAGCGCCGCCTCGTCGATCAGGCCGCCGCGCGCCGCGTTGATGATCCGTACCGACGGCTTGCACATCGCCAGCTGCTCGCGGCCGATCAGCCCGACGGTCTCGGGCGTCTTCGGCAGGTGGATCGAGATGAAGTCGCTCTCTCGCAGCAGCTCGTCCAGGCCGACCAGGCGCACCCCGATCTGCGCCGCCCGCGTGGTGCTGATGTACGGGTCGTACGCCAGCAGCCGGGTGCCGAAGGCCGACATGCGCTGTGCGAACAGCACCCCGATCCGGCCCAGACCCACGACCCCGACGGTTTTGTCGGCGACCTCGACGCCGGTCCAGCGGGCGCGCTCCCACCGGCCGGCCTTCAGGGCGGCGCTGGCCGGCGCGGTGTTGCGGGCACACGCCAGCAGCAGCGCCACCGCCTGCTCGGCGGCGCTGATGATGTTGGACAGCGGGGCGTTGACGACCATCACGCCGCGGGCGGTCGCAGCCGGCACATCCACGTTGTCGAGGCCGATGCCGGCCCGCGCCACGACCTTGAGCCGCGGCGCTGCGTCGAGGGCCTCGGCGTCGATCCGGGTAGCGCTCCTCACCAGCACGGCGTCGGCGTCCGCGAGCGCCGGCAGCAGCGCGGACCGGTCGGCGCCGTCGACATGCCGCACCGCAAGGCCGTCACCGAGCACCTCGAGCACGGAGGGCGCCAGCTCCTCGGCGATCAGCACGACAGGCAGGGTCACGGGGGTCCTCGGGGCTGCGGGAGCTCGCTGCTGGCGCACCGGTGGGCTGATGCCGGTGGACGGCGAGCGTAGCGGTCCCCCCGGATGGTCCTGGGGGCCTCATGCCGACGGCACATCGTGCCGAACCGAACACGGTGCGCACCCGTCCCACCTGCCTAGCCACCCGGAGCACCGTGCCCGCCTGCCCGCTACCGCTTCCAGCCCACCCAGCCCGCAGGCGCAGCCCCGCCCTGCTCGCGGCCGCCGCCGGTCTGGCCGCCTCGCTCACCGTGGGCACCGCTGTCACGGCCCCGACCGTGGCTCTCGCGGCGGGTCCTTCCGCAACCCCCTCGTCCCCCCTCGGGCTGCCAGGGCGCGCGGCACTGGTCAGGGTCGCCGACCCGCACCCCGCGCCATTGCGCGCCGACCCGCGGCCGACCTCGACGCTGGTCGCCGAGGTCGACCGCTCAGGCGCTTCCCGGACGGCGACGGCGACCGGCCGCGCGAGCGCGCTGGCCCCGACTGCCCTGTCGACGTGGACGGTCAACTATGTGAACGGCACATCGAGCACCGGCGCCGTGGCGCTGTGGCCGACGGCGGCGAAGGACGCCGTCGACCGGGCCAAGGACACCTGGGCCCGAGTCGTCAGGTCCACCGTGCCGATCACGGTGACCGCCACCTGGCGCGACTTGGGGGACCCCATGCTGCTCGGTCAGACCTCGGCCTCGTTCTACGCCGACACCGGCTCGCCGACCTCACTGGCCTACCCCTCGGCCCTGCTCGACGCCGCGTTCGGCAAGGACGTGAAGGCCGGCGAGAGCGACATCGACGCGGTGTTCAACAGCGCGCCGACCGGCGGCTGGCACTTCGGGGCAGACCCGACGTCCACCAGCAAGGAGGACTTCGACAGTGTCGTCCTGCACGAGCTCGGCCACGGGCTCGGCCTGGTCGGCAGCATGGACGTCAGCAACAGCATCGGCAGTCACGCCGGCCACCCGACCGTCTACGACTCCCTCGCGCGGTCGGCGACCCCGAGGGCGCAGGACCTGCTGGCTTACTCCAGCGCCTCAACGGATCTCGGCACCGCACTGACCGGTGGGATGCTGACCTGGACCGGCCCGATCGGCCTTGCCGCCCTGGGCTCGGCGCCCGTGCTGTACGCCCCACGCAGCTGGGTCGCCGGTTCCAGCTTCAGCCACCTCGACGAGGACCGCTACCCCGCCGGCGACGCCGACTCGCTGATGACCCCGTACCTGCGACCGGGGGAGGTCATCCGTGACCCCGGCGGGATAGCCATCGGCATGCTCACCGACATGGGCTTCCCGCCCGTGCAGGTCGAGCAGTACGTCAAGGCGCTCTACCTGGACTTCCTGTCCAGGGCGGCCGAGAGCCAAGGGCTGATGGGCTGGACGGACGACCTGGTCAAGGGCCGGCTCAGCCGCTTCGGAGTCGCCTACTCGCTGGCTGCCAGCACGGAGTACCTCAACACCGTCGTCACGCGTCTGTACGCCGATGTGCTCGGTCGCCAGCCCGACACGGCCGGGCGCGACGGCTGGGTCCGGGCTATCCAAGGCGGCCAACCGGTGGCGATGGTCGGCGCCAGCTTCTACGCCTCGCAGGAGAACTACAACCTGGCGCAGGGCCGGGTGGGCGGCTCGCTGACCCCGGACCAGAAGTGGGTCGAGAGCATGTACGAAGCGCTGCTCGGCCGGCCGGCGAGTCCGCAGGAGCGGGCCTACTGGAACGCGGTCCAGGCCGCAAACGGCAGGCTGGCGGTCGCGACCTCGATCTACGGCTCGCAGGAGAACCTGGTCCGACGGGTCAACGCCCTCTACCGCCAGCTGCTCGGGCGAGATGCCGACCCGACGGGCCTGGCGGGCTGGCCGGCTGTCATCGCACGTGATGGCGACCTCTCACTGGCCGCCACCCTCGCCACCTCGGAGGAGTACTACGCCAGGGCTCAGACCCGCTAGGGCTGGGCAGGCGCCCGTCGTGCGGCTCAGGCGGCTACTCGCCGGCGTCGTCGATCCAGGCCATCATCGGCCGCAGCTGCGCACCGGTCACCTCGATCGGGTGCTTGGCCTGCGCGGCGCGGTAGGCCTGCATCCGTGGGCGCCCGGCGTCGTCATCGGCGATCAGGGCCTTGGTGAAGGTGCCGTCCTGGATCTCGGCGAGCACCTGCCTCATCGCGTCCTTGACGGCCGGCGTGATGATCCGCGGACCGGTCACGTAGTCGCCGAACTCCGCGGTGTCCGAGATCGACCAGCGCATCTTGCCGATGCCGCCCTCGTACATGAGGTCCACGATCAGCTTGAGCTCGTGCAGGCACTCGAAGTAGGCGACCTCGGGCTGGTAGCCGGCCTCGGTCAGCACCTCGAAGCCGGCCTGCACCAGCGCACTGGCGCCGCCGCAGAGCACCGCCTGCTCACCGAACAGGTCGGTCTCGGTCTCCTCGGTGAACGTCGTACGCAGCACGCCGGCGCGGGTGCCGCCGATCGCCTTCGCGTAGGCGAGTGCGAGCGCGAGCGCGGTGCCGGTCGGGTCCTGCTCGACGGCGACCAGACAGGGCACGCCGCGGCCGTCCACGAACTGCCGGCGGACCAGGTGACCGGGGCCCTTGGGGGCGACCATCGCGACGTCGACGCCGGCCGGCGGGGTGATCAGGCCGAACCGGATGTTGAGCCCGTGGCCGAACATCAGCAGGTCGCCGTCCTGCAGGTTCGGGGCGACGTCGGTCTCGTACAGGCTGCGCTGCACGGTGTCGGGTGCCAGGATCATGATTACGTCGGCCTCGGCGCAGGCCGCTGCCGGCGTCACGACGCGCAGGCCCTGGGACTCGGCCTTCGCCCGGCTCGCGGACCCCGCCGGTAGCCCGACGCGGACGTCGACCCCGGAGTCGCGCAGCGACAGCGCATGGGCGTGGCCCTGGCTGCCGTATCCGAGGACGGCCACCTTGCGGGCCGCGAGCAGAGCCAGGTCGGCGTCGTCGTCGTAGTAGATCTCGGCCACGGGGAGGAGCTCCTTCGTCAGTGGGTGGGTGGTCTCTAGCCCGCGCTGCGCAGCCGCTCGACGCCGGTCATCGACCGCGAGCCGCGCCCAAGGGCCACCATGCCGCTCTGCACCAGCTCTCGGATGCCGAACGGCTCAAGCACCCGGATCAGTGCGGCGAGCTTGTCGCGCGTGCCGGTCGCCTCCACGGTGACGGCGTCGGTGGCGACGTCGACGACCTTCGCGCGGAACAGCTGCACCGTCTCGAGGACATGGCTGCGGGTGGCGAGGTCGGCCTTCACCTTCACCAGCAACAACTCGCGCTGCACGCTGGCGTCAGGGTCGAGCTCGACGATCTTCAGGACGTTGATGAGCTTGTTGAGCTGCTTGGTGACCTGCTCCAGCGGCAGATCCTCGACGGTGACGACAATCGTCATGCGGCTGATCGCCGCCCGCTCGGTCGGCCCGACGGCCAGACTCTCGATGTTGAAGCCGCGCCGGCTGAACAGCGCCGCGACCCGGGCGAGGACCCCGGGCTTGTCCTCGACCAGGACCGACAGCGTGTGCCGGGTCGTCCGTGGCGCGTCTGCCGTTCCCGAGTGCAGAGCCGACTGCAGCGCCATCAGACGTCCTCCTCTGTCCAGACCGGGCGGGTGTCGCGGGCGGCCAGGATCTCGTCGTTACTGGTTCCGGCGGCGACCATCGGCCAGACCATCGCGTCGGCGCCGACGACGAAGTCGATGACGACCGGCGCGTCGTTGATCGCCATCGCCTTCTCGATCGTGGCGTCGACCTCGGCAGCCGTTTCGCAGCGCAGCCCGATGCAGCCCATCGCATCGGCGAGCTTGACAAAGTCGGGGATGCGCTGCGTGGGCCGGTCGGGCGCCGACAGCCCGGTGTTGCTGTAGCGACCCTGGTAGAACAGCGTCTGCCACTGCCGCACCATGCCGAGGTTGCCGTTGTTGATCACGGCCACCTTGATCGGGATACCTTCGATGGCGCAGGTGACGAGCTCCTGGTTGGTCATCTGGAAGCAGCCGTCGCCGTCGATCGCCCAGACCTCGGCGTCCGGGCGCCCGACCTTCGCGCCCATGGCGGCCGGCACCGCGTACCCCATGGTGCCCAGGCCGCCGGAGTTGAGCCAGGTGTAGGGGTGCTCGTAGGAGATGTACTGGCTGGCCCACATCTGGTGCTGTCCGACGCCGCTGGCGATGATCGCCTCGGGGCCGACAAGCTGCCCGATCCGGCGGATGACGTGCTGCGGGGCGAGCGAGCCGTCGCTCGGCTCCTCGAAGCCCAGCGGGTAGGTCTCACGCCAACCGTCGAGCTGGCGCCACCAGGCTGTGAGGTCGGCGCGGGTGCCGGCCGCGTATGCCTGCTGCACTGCGACCGCGAGGTCGGCGATGGTCTCGCGGCAGTCGCCGACGATCGGCACGTCGGCGACGCGGTTCTTGCCGATCTCGGCCGGGTCGATGTCGGCGTGGATCACCGCCGCGCCGGTGGCGAAGGAGCTCAGCTTGCCGGTCACCCGGTCGTCGAACCGGGCGCCGAGGCAGATCAGCAGGTCGCTCTTCTGCAGGGCCGTCACCGCGGCCACGTTGCCGTGCATGCCCGGCATGCCGAGGTTCTGAGGATGGCTGTCGGGGAAGGCGCCGCGCGCCATCAGCGTCGTGACGACCGGGATGCCGGTCAGCTCGGCGAGCACCCTGAGCTCCGCGGCAGCGCGCGCCTTGAGCACACCGCCACCGATGTACAGCACCGGCCGTCGGGCCTCCGCGACCAGCCGGGCTGCCTCGCGGACCTGCTTGCCGTGCGGCCGGGTCGTCGGGTGGTAGCCGGGCAGGTCGATCTGCGGCGGCCAGGCGAACTCGCCGCGCCCGGTCAGGACATCCTTGGGGATGTCGACCAGCACCGGCCCCGGCCGGCCGGTGCCCGCCAGGTGGAAGGCCTCGGCGATGGTGCGCGGGATGTCGTCGGCGGACGTGACGAGGAAGTTGTGCTTGGTGATCGGCATCGTGATGCCGACGATGTCGGCCTCCTGGAAGGCGTCGGTGCCGATCGCCGCGCTGGGTACCTGCCCGGTGATCGCGACGATCGGGACGGAGTCCATGTAGGCGTCGGCGATCGGGGTGACCAGGTTGGTGGCGCCCGGGCCGCTGGTGGCCATGCAGACGCCGACCCTGCCGGTGGCCTGGGCGTAGCCCTCCGCCGCGTGCCCGGCGCCCTGCTCGTGCCGGACCAGGATGTGCCGCAGCTTGGTCGAGTCGAACAGCGGGTCGTACGCGGGCAGGATGGCGCCACCGGGGATCCCGAAGATGACCTCCGCGCCCACGCTCTCCAGCGAGCGCACGAGCGACTGGGCTCCGGTGAGGCTCTCGGGCATCTGTCCTTCTCCTGCTCTGGCTTGCTGCGGACAAAGAAAGACCCCTCGTGCGGGGCACGGAGGGGTGAGCGCGTCGGCCGCGGAGGCGGCGGGCGCGCTAGGGAACTACGAGGAGGCAACGCATGACGCCAGCATGCCGTAGGCACCACCAGGTGTCAAAGCTGGTGAGACGCCTGTCCCAGGATGCGGGACGCCCCTGCGCGCCCCACGGGCCGTCCGGGCGCCATCCCAGGTCGGACGGCCGGGAGGGGCGAGCCGGTCAGCCGGTGACGGCGCCCTGGGCGGCAGAGCCGACGAGCTTGGCGTACTTGCCGAGCACGCCGGTGGTGTAGCGGGGCTCCAGCGGCTTCCAGCCGGCCCGCCTGCGCTCGAGCTCGGCCGGCTCGACCAGCAGATCGAGGCGGCCGGCCGCGAGGTCCAGCCTGATGCGGTCGCCATCCTGGACCAGCGCGATCGGGCCGCCGTCGCAGGCTTCGGGTGCCACGTGGCCGACGCACAGCCCGGTCGTCCCGCCGGAGAAGCGGCCGTCGGTGAGCAGCAGCACGTCCTTGCCCAGGCCGGCGCCCTTGATGGCGCCGGTGACCATCAGCATCTCGCGCATGCCGGGGCCACCCTTGGGTCCTTCGTACCGGATGACGCAGACGTCGTTTTTCACGAGCGTGCCGTCGACGACGGCGTCCATGCAGCCCTGCTCGCCGTCGAACACCCGCGCAACGCCCTCGAAGACGGCCTCGTCAAAGCCCGCGCTCTTCACGACCGCGCCCTCGGGGGCCAGCGATCCATGCAGGATGGAAATGCCGCCGGTGCGGTGGATCGGATTGCTCATCGCCCGCAGCACCTTGCCGTCCAGGTCCGGCGGAGCGATGTCGGCAAGGTTCTCGGCCATCGTCCGGCCGGTCACCGTCAGGCAGTCGCCGTGCAGCAGCCCGGCGTCGAGCAGCGCGCGCATCACCACCGGCACCCCGCCGATCCGATCGATGTCAGTCATCACGTACCGGCCGAAAGGCTTCACGTCGGCCAGGTGCGGCACCCGCGCGCCGATCCGGCTGAAGTCGTCGTAGGACAGCTCCACCCGCGCCTCGTGCGCGATGGCCAGCAGGTGCAGCACCGCGTTGGTCGAGCCGCCGAGCGCCATGACGACCGTGATGGCGTTCTCGAAGGCCTCCTTCGTGAGGATCTGGCGGGCCGTGATGCCGGCGTCCACCAACCGGACGACGGCCTCACCCGAGGCCACGGCGTAGGCGTCACGGCGCCGGTCCACGGCGGGTGGAGCGGCGCTGCCGGGCAGTGACATGCCTAGCGCCTCGGCCGCGCTGGCCATCGTGTTGGCGGTGTACATCCCGCCGCAGGCGCCCTCGCCGGGGCAGGTCGCCTTCTCGATGCGGGTCAGCTCGTCGCGGGTGATCAGGCCGCGGGCACACGCGCCGACACCCTCGAAGACGTCGATGATCGTCAGGTCGCGACCGTCGAGCCGGCCGGGCAGCGTCGAGCCGGCGTAGAGGAACACGGCGGCCAGATCCAGGCGTGCGGCCGCCATCAGCATGCCCGGCAGCGACTTGTCGCAGCCCGCGAGCAAGACCGAGCCGTCCAGCCGCTCGGCGAACATCACGGTCTCGACGGAGTCGGCGATGACCTCGCGCGACACCAGCGAGGCGCGCATCCCCTCGTGCCCCATCGAGATGCCGTCCGAGACCGAGATCGTGCCGAACTCCATCGGGAAGCCGTTGGCCGCCCGTACCCCCTGCTTGGCGGCCTTCGCCAGCCGGTCCAGTGACAGGTTGCACGGGGTGATCTCGTTCCAGGACGACGCCACCCCGATCTGCGGCTTGGTCATGTCGTCGTCGGTCATCCCGATGGCGCGGAGCATCGCCCGGGCTGGGGCGCGCTGGTCGCCCTCGGTCACGTCGGTGCTGCGGGGCTTGCGGGTGCTCACGGGCCAGCCACCTCGGGGTCGCGGGGAGGGCTCCGACCTTACGCGTCGCTGCAGCGGGTGACAGGCTCGCGCCGTGCAGCGCGTGCGGTTCGGCCCCGACCGGATCCTGTTGTTCCCGGTGCTGATCTTCCTGCTGGGCTCGCTGCCGGCGGCGGGTTCGAGCCGGCTGCTGCTGCCGCTGCTGCTGCTCCCGCTCGGTGCCGCCGGCTGGGTCCTGCGGGCCCGCGTCGTCGTCAGTGACCGCGGGCTGCTGGTGTGCAACGGCCTGCGGGCCCGGACCCACCCGTGGTCGTCGGTGTCGGGTATCGACGTCCCGCGGCGCGGACCGGCCCGGCTGCTCCGCCACGGCGCGCGGGCGGTGCCGATGACCGCGCTGCCGCGGGGGCGGCTGCGCGAGCTGCTGGCGTTGGCGCCGGTCAGCGGATCCGACGCCCCCGCCGGCCCCGAGCCGACGTGAACACGGCCAGCCCCCGCCGCCCCCTCGTGGTGATCCAGGCAAGCCCAGTGTCGTCAGGGCGACGCTGCGGGGACCTGGAGCACCCTGGGTCGAGCGCCGCGCCGGTTTAGAGTCCGCCGCGTGCCCCGCGCTTTCGATGTCAGCAGCGCGGACGGCACCGTCGTACGCGGCTGGCGCAGCGACGGGGAGGGCATCCCGGTCCTGCTGAGCAATGGCCTGGGCACGGTGCCGCAGGCCTGGCCGGCGCTGATCTCACCGGACAGCGGCTACGACGTCGTCTCCTGGTACTACCGCGGCACCTTCGGCACAGCTCGCCCGGCCGACCCGTCGCGGGTGCGCGTCGAGGATCACGTCGACGACGCCCTCGCGGTGCTGGACGCGGCAGGCATCGAGCAGGCGCTGGTCGCCTGCTGGTCGATCGGCGTCAACACCGCCTTCGCACTGGCCGAGCGGCACCCCGAGCGGGTCGCCGGCCTGCTCGCGGTCGCCGGCGTACCGGGCGGGACGTTCGCCACCATGGGCGCGCCCTGGCGGGTGCCGCGCCGGCTGCGCCAGCCGATCGCGACCGCCGCCGCACGAGGGGTGCAGGCCCTCGGCCCGGCGCTCACCTGGCTGGCGCCGAAGGTGCCGATCGGCCCCCGGGCCGCCTGGCTGGTGACGCACACCGGGCTCATCGGCCGGACGGCGCGGCCGGACGTGCTGGTGCCGATGCTGAGCGAGTTCCTCGTGCAGGACTGGGGCTGGTACATGCACCTCGCGCTGGCAGCGAGCCGGCATCAGGCGATGGACCTGGCGTTCGTACGCTGCCCGACGACCCTGCTGGCGGGCGCGTCGGACGTGCTGACGTCGATGCACGACGTCGTCCAAGCCGCCTCGAAGATCGCCGATGCGCGGGTCAGCGTCCTGCCGGGTACGCACTTCCTGCCGCTCGAGCACCCCGAGCTCATCCAGGTCGCGCTCGGCGAGCTGGCGGCCCGCACGCCACTGCGCCGCTGACTCCCGGTCACCGGGCACCGTCGGGCCGGCCCGGTGCTGTGTCGGTGGGCGGCTGCGCCTAGCGAGGCCGACACTGAGGTGCATGGCCGCGTACCGACCACCCGCCGTCGTGCTGCTCCTCGTCCTGGTCCTGGCCGCCGGCGGCTGCGGCAGCGCTGCGCCGACCGCGGCGCCCCTCAGCTCCGACAGTTCCGGCCGCCCCGCGACGCCCGCGGCCCCGAAGGTCCTCTCCAGTGGCCTGGTCGCCCCGTGGGGCCTGGCGTTCCTCCCGGGCGGCGACGCCCTGGTCAGCGAGCGTGACAGCGCCCGGGTGCTGCGCATCCCCGCTCGCGGCGGCGCCCCGGTCGAGGTCGGGCGGGTCGCCGAGGCTCGACCTGCCGGCGAGGGTGGGCTGCTCGGCCTCGCGGTGAGCCCTTCGTACGCCGTGGACAGCACGGTCTTTGCGTACGTCACGACGGCCACCGACAACCGGATCGTCCGCTTCCGGCTCGGTGGCCCCACCCAGCCGGTCCTCACCGGCATCCCGAAGGGCACCATCCACAACGGTGGCCGGCTGGCGTTCGGGCCGGACGGCAGCCTGTACGCCGGCACCGGTGACACCGGCAACACCGCTTTCGCGCAGAACCCCGCCTCGCTCGGCGGGAAGGTGCTGCGGATGACCGCGAACGGTGCGCCGGTCGGCGGCGCGTCCTCGGTGGTGTTCTCGATCGGTCACCGCAACGTGCAGGGCCTGGCCTTTGACGACGCCGGCCGGCTGTGGGCGACCGAGTTCGGCCAGAACCGCTTCGACGAGGTCAATCAGGTGCAGGCCGGCGACGACGGCGGTTGGCCGCTGGTCGAGGGCCCGGGCGACGGCGGCGGTCGCTTCGCCGCGCCGAAGGTGACCTGGCCCACCGACCAGGCCAGCCCATCGGGTCTGACCGTGCTCAACGGCGCGCTGTACGTCGCGGCCCTGCGGGGCGAGCGGCTCTGGCGGGTCCCCCTGGACGGACGTGGCGGGACGGGGCAGCCCGAGCCCATGCTGCAGGGCAGGTACGGCCGGCTGCGGGCGGCCGTCGCAGCCCCCGACGGGTCGCTGTGGCTGCTGACCAGTAACCGCGACGGTCGCGGGCAGCCGGGCCCGGACGATGACCGATTGCTGCGTCTGACCGTCTGAGTGGCCGCGTCCCGCGGGTAGTCCGGCGGTGTCTGCGGCACGATGGTGACGTGACGACGACCTCCACGCGCTCGGCTGCCTCGCAGACCGTGGTGTCGGACCGCCGCAGCGCGCAGGCCCGGGCTGCGGCCACCGCCGTCGAAGCCGCGCGACCGCTGCCCAGGGGGGCGGTCCGCGGCCTGATCCGGCTGGTCGCCGACGTGGTCCGCAAGAGCGACCGGGACCGCCTGCTGGGGCTCGCGGGCGAGAACGCCTTCATGGCCGTGCTGACCACGTTCCCGGTGATGATCGTGGTTGCGGCCGTCCTCGGCCAGCTCTCCCTCGTCGTCGGGGCGGCCAACGCCCGCCGGGTCGAGAACTCAGTCCTGCGGTTTCTCACAGACCTGCTCACCAGCAGCGCCGGCCCGGCCATCGCGACCGCACGCCACCTGTTCGAGACCAGCGGCAACACCCTGACGCTCGCCCTCGTGCTGGCGCTCGGATCGCTCGCGCAGGCGTTCGCGTCGATCATCAACACCGTCACCCTGGCGTACGACGTGCACGACACCCGGGGCTGGTGGAAGCGACGCCGGCTCGGGCTGCTGGTCGGCATCGGCAGCGTGCTGATGGCGGTCATCGTCATCACGCTGGTCGTCGTCGGTCCGCTGTTTGCCGCCTCCGATGTCGTGGCCAGCGTGGGCCTGGCCCGGGAGTACTCCATGCTGTGGTCCTACCTGCGCTGGCCGGTGGCCTTCTTCGCGCTGATCCTGTGGGCGACGACGATGTTCCACCTGTGCCCGGACCGGGCCGGGCCATGGCTCAGAGGCCTGCCGGGCGGCCTGCTGACAGCCGTCCTGTGGCTGGCCGCGTCGATCGGCTTCAACCTCTACCTCGACATCGCGCTCGAGACCTCTCCGGTCTTCGGGGCGCTCGGTGGCGGGCTCATCGTCATGACCTGGCTCTACCTGCTGTGCTTCGGCCTGCTGGTGGGCGCCGAGCTCAACGCGGTACTGATGGCCCGCCGGGTGCTGACCGCCCAGGCCGATCCCACCCCGGCTGCGCAGCGGATCCGCCGCCGGGTGCTGCGTCGCCGTCGCGCGCCGGCCCCGTCCTGACCTGACCGGTCAGCCCTGGACACCCAGCCGCTCGAGCACCAGCCGCCGTACGACGCCCGCGTCGGCCTGCCCGCGGGTTGATCTCATGACGGCACCGACCAGCGCCCCGGCGGCCTGCACCTTGCCCGAGCGCACCTTCTCGGCGACGTCGGGTTGCGCGAGGATAGCCGCGTCCACGGCCGCGCCGAGGGCGCCCTCGTCGGACACGATGGCGAGCCCGCGGGCCGCCACGACCTCGTCCGGCCCGCCCTCACCGGCGAGCACCCCCGCCACGACCTGCCTGGCCAGCCCCGAGGTCAGCGTCCCCCCGGCAACCAGCGCGACGAGGCGGGCGACCTGCGCCGGGGTGACCGGCAGCTCGGCCGGCTCGACGCCTGCGGTGTTCGCCGCCTGCGCCAGCGCGCCGAGCCACCAGTTGCGAGCCTCCGCGGCGGGCGCGCCGGCCGCCACGGTGGAAAGGACGAGGTCGAGCACGCCGGCATTGACCATCGCCCGGCTGTCCGGCGCCGAGAGCCCCAGCCGGCCGACCAGCTCGCGCCGGCGCACCGACGGCGGCGCGGGCAGGGCTTCGCGCAACGCGGCGACCCACTGCCGGTCGGGCGCGATGGGCACCAGGTCGGGCTCGGGGAAGTAGCGGTAGTCCATCGCCTCCTCCTTGGACCGACCGGACGAGGACGTGCCGCTGGCCTCGGAGAAGTGCCGGGTCTCCTGCACGATGCGCTCGCCGGCCCGCAATCGCGCCGCCTGCCGCTCGACCTCCGAGCGCACGGCCCGCTCGACCGAGCGCAGCGAGTTGACGTTCTTGGTCTCCGACCGGGTGCCCCACCCCTGCCCCGGCAGGTTCAGCGACACGTTGACGTCGCAGCGCATCGAGCCCTGCTCCATCCGCACGTCACTGACGTCCAGGCCGCGCAGCAGGTCGCGCAGCTCGGTGACGTACGCCTTCGCGATCTCGGCCGGCCGCGCGCCGGTGCCCACCACCGGCTTGGTGACGATCTCGACCAGCGGGATCCCCGCACGGTTGTAGTCGACGAGCGAGTGCGACGCCCCCTGGATGCGGCCGGTCGCCCCCCCGACGTGCAGCGACTTGCCGGTGTCCTCCTCCAGGTGCACCCGCTCGATCGGGATGCGCACGGTCTGCGGGACACCGTCCTCGGCAGGCACCTCGACGTCGAGCCAGCCCTCGGTGCACAGCGGCTCGTCGTACTGCGAGGTCTGGAAGTTCTTCGGCATGTCCGGGTAGAAGTAGTTCTTACGGGCGAAGCGGCACCAGGTGGCGATCTCGCAGTGCAGCGCCAGACCGATCCGGATCGTCGACTCGATCGCCTTGGCGTTGACCACGGGCAGCGCGCCGGGCAGGCCGAGACAGACCGGGCAGGTCTGGGTGTTGGGCTCGGCCCCGAAGGTGGTGTCGCACCCGCAGAACATCTTGCTCGCGGTGCCCAGCTCGACGTGCGTCTCGAGGCCGATGACCGGCTCGAACTCGGCCAGCGCCTCGGCGTACGGCACGCTCACGCAGCCAACAGCGCTGCGAGGCGGTCGAGCGAGCGGGTCATGCCGCTCCTGGTCAGTCCGCGCAGCGGCCAGACGACCGGCTTGACGGCCTCCTGCGAGATGTCCCAGGTCTCGCGCACCAGCGTGCCGCCCTCGACCGGCTCGAGCTCGTAGCGCCAGATCCGGCCACCGATGAACGGCCGCGCCCAGCTCTGCACCGGACGGGGCTGCCACGCGATCAGCCGGTCGGGCTCGAACTCGACGACCTCATTGACCATCGTGTACGGCACGCCGGCGCGCATCGACATGGTGAAGGTGTCGCCCTTGGCCAGCCGGCGCGAGCCACCGACGGCAGCCCGCAGGGTGCCCGAGCCGTCGAACTCGCGGTGCCGGCTGGGGTCGGCCAGCAGCGCGAACACCGCGCTCGGCGGCGCCGCGACGACGCGTTCGACGCTGGTGGTATCGGGGACGAGCGGCATCTAGGACTCCCAAGTCAGGGGTGGGATGGGCGCCGGGCGGGCGGCCTCGAAGGCGGCCCCCACCAGGTAGAGCAGGTCGTCGCGCATGGTCGGGGCCATGATCTGCAGGCCGACCGGGAGCCCCTCGGACAGCCCGCAGGGCACCGACATCGCCGGGCCGCCGTACAGGTTGGCCGGGATGGTCGCCAGGTCCTGGCGATACATCGCGAGCGGGTCGGCGAGCTTGGCGCCGAGCGGGAAGGCCACCGTGGGCGCGGCCGGGCTGACCAGCACGTCGGCCTGTTCGAAGGCAGCCGCGAAATCACGCGTGATCAGCGTACGGACCTTCTGGGCCTGGCCGTAGTAGGCGTCGTAGTAGCCGCTGGACAGCGCATAGGTGCCCAGGATGATGCGCCGCTTGACCTCGTCGCCGAACCCGGCGTCGCGGGTCAGCGACATCACCTCCTCCAGCCCCCGGTCGCCGTCGTCGCCGATCCGCAGGCCGTAGCGCACGCTGTCGAAGCGGGCCAGGTTGCTGGATGCCTCGCTCGGCGCGATCAGGTAGTACGCCGGCAGCGCGTACGCGAAGTGCGGGCAGCTGACCTCGGTGACGGTGGCCCCGAGCTCGCGCAGCAGCGCTACCGCCTCGTCGAAGCGCGCCTGCACGCCAGGCTCGTAGCCCTCGCCGGAGAGCTCGGTGACAACTGCGATCCGCAGCCCCGTCACGTCGGCCCGTCGGGCAGCCGCGACGACCGGGGGCACCGGTGCATCGATGCTGGTCGAGTCGCGGGGGTCATGACCAGCGATCGTCGCGTGCAGCAGCGCGGCGTCCAGCACGGTGCGGGCGCATGGGCCGGCCTGGTCCAGGCTGCTGGAGAACGCCACCAGCCCGTAGCGGGAGACCCCGCCGTAGGTCGGTTTGACGCCGATCGTGCCGGTGACCGCAGCCGGCTGTCGGATCGAGCCACCGGTGTCGGTACCGACCGCCAGCGGCGCCTGGTAGGACGCGACGGCGGCCGCCGACCCGCCGCCGCTGCCACCGGGGATGCGGGCCAGGTCCCACGGGTTGTGCGTCGGGCCGTACGCGCTGTGCTCGGTGCTCGAACCCATCGCGAACTCATCCATGTTGGTCTTGCCGAGCACCACGACGCCGGCGGCCTTGAGCCGGGCGGTGACGGTGGCGTCGTACGGCGGCCGCCAGCCCTCGAGGATCCGGCTGCCCACCGTGGTCGGCACACCCTTCGTACACAGCACGTCCTTCAGGGCCAGCGGGACACCGGCCAACGGCCCGCTGAGCTCCCCCGCATCGACCCGGGCCGCTTGGGCGAGTGCGCCCTCGGTGTCGACGTGCAGGAAGGCGTGCACCCGGTCGTCGATGGCGTCGATCCGGGCCAGGTGGGCACGGGCGACCTCGACCGCGCTGAGCTCGCCGGCCGCGATCGCGGCGGCGGTCTCATGCGCGGTGAGGCGGGTCAACTCCGTCACGAAGGGTCGTCCAGGATGCGGGGCACCCGGAACCGGCCGTCCTGGGCGTCCGGCGCCATCGCCAGCACCTGCTCGCGCGGCAGCGACGGCATGACGACGTCGGGGCGCGTGACGTTCTCCACCGGCACCGCGTGCGTCGTGGGCGGTACGTCGGCGGCGTCGGTGACCTCGCCGATCGCGGCCACCGCGCCGAGGATGACGTCGAGCTGTGCCACCAGGTCGTCGAGCTCGCTGTCGGCCAGGGCGAGCCGGGACAGCCGGGCCAGGTGCGCCACGTGCTCGCGCGTGATGCCCACCTGCGCACCTCTGTCCGGCATGCTGCTCCTACGTGTGTCAACGGGAGGCCTACCTTACGGCGGACGTCGGACGACCCACGGACGCAACCGCCCGGCAACACCCTTGCGGCAGGGTTGCTCCGTGTCCTTCCTGCTGCGGGTCGTGCTGCCGGACCGTCCCGGGATGCTCGGCGCCGTCGCCACGGCGATCGGCCGGGCCGGTGGGGACATCGTCAGCCTGGACGTCGTCGAGCGCGGACCGGGTGGCGCCGTCGACGATCTGCTGGTCGTGGTCGCGCCGGGCGGGCTCGCCGACACGCTGATCAGCAGTGCGCAGTCCGTCGAGGGCGTCGTCGTCGAGTCGATCAGGCCGCACCACGGCGTCACCGACCTGCGCGGCGACCTCGAGCTGGTCGAGTCCTTGGCGGCGGCGCCGGACCAGGCGCTGGTGCTGCTCGCAGAGCGCGCGCCGGCTGTCTTCCGGGCCGGCTGGGCGGTGCTGCTGGAGGGGGCCGGTTGCGTGATCGCCGCGAGCGGGTCCGCGCCGGACCTCGCCGGGGTGGTGCTGCCATGGCTGCCGCTGGCCGGTGCGTGCCGGCTGGACCCGGGGGCCGCATGGGTACCCGAGCGCTGGGATGCCCTCGGCACCGAGTTGGCCGCCGCACCGGTCGGCCGGGCCGACCGGGTGGTGCTGCTCGGCCGGCCGGGCGGTCCGCGCTTCCGCGAGTCCGAGGTGCTGCGACTCGCGCACCTGGCAGGCATTGCCGCGACCGTCAGCGGATGAGGCGGCTGGTTGAGGTCGCCGGCGGGCTGAGCATGGGCTGTTCGTGCCACCACGGCGTGAGCTCGGCCGCCGGTAGCGCCCGCGAGATGAACCAGCCCCGCCCAACGTCGCAGCCCAGGGCGGCTCCCCGGTGGAACGCCGGCTCGATGCGCCCTTCGGACTAGCTCGGCCCGGGCTGCCCCGTCTGGGGTGGCAGCGGATCGTCGAGGGGCTGCGCGACTGCCCGGGCGGCGTCGGCCCCCTCGCTCAGCAGGATGCCGAGCCCGGCGTCGTCCAGGACGGGGACGCCCAGCTTGATCGCCCGGTCGTGCTTCGCGGCGCCGGGCTCGGTGCCGACGACGACGAAGTCGGTCTTCTTGCTGACGCTGCCTGTGACCTTGCCCCCGCGCGACTGGACCGCCTCGGTGGCCCCGTCGCGGCTGTAGGTCGCCAGCGTGCCGGTGACGACGACGGTGATGCCCTCGAGCGGCCGGGGGCCGGTCTCGCTGCCCTCGTCGGCGACCCGGGCGCCGCCGGCCCGCAGCCGCTCGACGATCTCGCGGTGCCGCGGGTCGGCAAACCAGTCGGCGAGCGACTGGGCGACGACCGGGCCGATTCCCTCGACGGCGGCGAGCTCCTCCGGGGTGGCGCGCATGATGGCGTCGAGGGTCCGGAAGTGCCGGGCGACGTCCTGGGCGGCCGTCGGTCCGACGTGCCGGACCGACAGGCCGACCAGCAGCCGCCACAGGGGTCGCTCCCGGGCGGCCTGCAGGCCGGCCATGATCTGCGCAACCTTCTTGGGGCCGAACCCGCGCAGCCCCTCGAAGGACGCCGGGGCAAGGTGGAACACCCCGCCGACATCGCTCAGCCGACCGGTCTCGGTGAGCACCGTCGCGGTCTCGTAGCCCAGCCCGTCGATGTCCAGGGCGCCCCGCCCGGCGAAGTGGAACACCGCTTCCCGCAGCTGCGCGGGGCAGCTGACCGTGTTGGGGCAGCGCACGTCGACCTCGCCCTCAGGCCGCGCCAGCTCGGTGCCGCACTCGGGGCAGTGCGTCGGCATCACGAATGTCCGCTCGCTGCCGTCGCGCAGCGCCGCGACGGGCCCGACCACCTCTGGGATCACATCGCCGGCCCGCCGAACGACGACGGTGTCGCCGATCAGCACGCCCTTGCGGCGTACCTCGTCCTGGTTGTGCAGCGTCGCCAGCTTGACCATGACGCCGCCGACCAGCACCGGCTCCATGTACGCGAACGGCGTGACCCGGCCGGTACGACCGACGTTGACCCGGATGTCGTGGAGCGTGGTGGTGGCCTCCTCCGGCGGGTACTTGTGGGCGATCGCCCAGCGCGGTGCGCTGCTGGTGGCGCCGAGCCGGCGTTGCAGCGGCAGCTGGTCGACCTTGACGACAACCCCATCGATCTCGTGCTCCACGTCGTGCCGGTGCTCTCCCCAGCGCCCGATGAAGCCGAGCGCACCGGCCAGGTCGTCGAAGACCTCGAACCGGCTGCTGACCGGCAGGCCCCAGGCCTGCAACTGCGCGTAGGCACCGCTCTGCGTCGCCGGCTCCCAGCCCTCACGCGCCCCGAGGCCGTGCAGGATCAGGCTCAGCGGGCGGGTCGCGGTGACCCGGGGGTCCTTCTGGCGCAGGCTGCCGGCGGCGGCGTTGCGCGGGTTGGCGAACGGCGCCCGCCCCTCGGCGACCAACCCTTCGTTGAGAGCGGTGAAGTCCGCGCTGGCGATGAAGACCTCACCGCGTACCTCCAGCAGCGCCGGCACGCCATCGCCGAGCAGCCGGGGCGGGACACTGCGCAGCGTACGGACGTTTGGCGTGATGTCCTCACCGGTGCGTCCATCGCCACGGGTTGCGGCCCGAACGAGCTGGCCGCCGGAATAGACGAGATCGACGGCCAGGCCGTCGATCTTCAGCTCGCACAGCCAGCGCGCCGCATCGCCGACCTCCTTGTGCACCCGGCCGGCCCATGCCTCGAGCTCGACGGCGCTGAACACGTTGGCCAAGCTCATCAACCGCTCGAGGTGCTGGACCGGCGCGAAGTCCGTCGACCAGCTGCCCATCACCTTCTGGGTCGGGGAGTCGGGCGTACGCAGCTCCGGGTGCGCCTGCTCGAGCTCTCGCAGCTCGACCATCGCCGCGTCGTAGCCGGCGTCGGAGGTGGTCGGCGCGTCAAGCACGTAGTAGCGGAAGGAGTGCTCCTCCACCTCCCGGGCCAGCGTCGCGTGCCTCACCCGGGCGGCGTCGGTGGCCGGTGCGCTCACAGCCACACCGGGGCTCGCTGCGCAGGCAACCGGCGCGCCCGCTCCTTCGTCGCGGGGCACCGCCCGCGTGCTCCGCTCACAGCCACACCAGGGCTCGCTGCGCAGGCAACCGGCGCGCCCGCTCCTTCGTCGCGGGGCACCGCCC
>ENA-OBIO01000322-OBIO01000322.1-metagenomes-genome-assembly--contig:-NODE-322-length-27158-cov-27.1264_pt1 | contig 27158 bp, 26 predicted proteins | sample MGYA00153383_OBIO01 | MGnify analysis MGYA00153383 | reverse complement strand
TTAAAAACTGGTTTACTAATTGCTGCTACTGTACCTCATAACATCCGGAAGTGCTGTATTCTTAAAACTGCCTTTGCCGATCGGCATTTCTTTCTACACCTTTGAAGGCATAAGTTTAATCGTAGACGTACTGACTCAGAAAGACAAAAGCGAAACAGAATCAAACGCTTACGTCTCGCCAAACTTCACCCAACACCTGCTAAATACGTCATTTTTTATTAGCTTTTTCCCGAATTTACTGTCAGGCCCAATTTTAAAATCTAAGACATTTTATCCCCAGATTGCTCCTAAATACTTTAAAGACATTCCTCTTAATTTCATTTTTCAGTCCCTCGTTGTCGGCTACTTTCTGAAAATGGTGATCGCCGATAACTTAAAAGACTATACCTTCTGGATTAGCTTTCCCTACTACCGAGGGTTTGGAACTCTTACCAACCTGACGCTGCTATTCGGCTACTCAATCCAAATTTTCGCCGATTTTGCCGGTTACTCCTTAATTGCGATCGGTTTTGCAGCCGCTTTGGGCTACCAAATTCCCGACAACTTCGACTTTCCCTACATCTCCCGTTCCCTCTCCGAATTCTGGAGAAGATGGCACATTTCTCTCTCAACTTGGCTCAGAGATTACCTATACTTTCCCCTCGGCGGAAACCGCAAAGGAAAAATCCGAACTTATCTTAACTTAATGACAGTAATGACATTAGGAGGATTATGGCATGGTGCTGCTTGGAGTTATGCAGTTTGGGGAGTTTATCACGGATTTGGTTTAGCCGTAGAACGCTTTTTTGGGTTCGATAAATCCAAAAACAAATCACCAGAACCAAATTCAGCAGAAACCAAACCAATCTGGCTACAATTACTATTTGATAGCCTTAGCATTTTAGGAATTTTCTCTTTTGTTTCCGTGGGATGGCTGCTTTTCAAACTGCCTCGATTTGAAGAAGCGGTTGACTTTGTAGTTACCTTAGTTCGCAACTATAAAGTCAAGCCCGGCTGGAGTCAAATTATTCCGACGCTAATTTTTTCTGTACCCGTAGTAATTTATCACATTCCGCACTTTCCCACTTGGCAAAATTTGATAAGACAGAATTTAAATAAAAACGGTCAAAAAGTCTGGAATCTTTATCAAGATGTAGCTTTAGGAATTATGCTAACAATGATATTCCTCAACAGCGGTAGCTCAAAACAATTTATTTATTTCCAATTCTAGAAGGTGTTCTATGTTTATCAAATTCCAGTTGCGCTCTATTTTGCGCCCGCTACTAATTTTTTTGTTTCTAATGACTTTTTATCAAGTGCTCGTCAGCGGCCGAGTTTTGCCATCTTCGGAGGGAGTTAGCCTGATTCAAAATAATATTGTCAAAGCTCAAAGGTATGCCTATCAGGATGGTTCCGATCTAAAAATGGTAATGGTAGGTAGTTCCCTAGCTGCCAACCTTAATGTTAAAGACATTGGAGAGGGCGTAAAAAGCATAGCTTTGGGGGGAGGATCGAGCCAAACAGGTTTAGAAATAGTTAAAAGAAGTAAAAGCAAGCCTGCGATAGTTTTGGTAGAAATTAACGATACTATTGTCCGCAAAATAGATGCAGAATTAGTTGGTTCTTTGTATCACCCTATTTTTTATGGGTTGCGCCAGTATCTGCCGATGATGAGAGAGGAATACCGTCCGATTAGTATTCTTGTTGACTCTTTTAAAAGTCGCTCGAAGCAGAATCTCAAACTGATGACGCGAGAGGCACTAGATAGCTTAGAAAGTCGCAATCTTACTCCAGAATTGTCGCAAAAAGCGATCGAAACAACAGTTGATATTCAAAGCAAACCTTTGTCTGAAAAAGATGCAAAAAATATGAATCTAGAAGCTGATTTGATTAAAACTCAAATTGCAGAAATCAGAAAAAATAGCGGAGCAAAAGTATTTTTATTTGACATACCGCTGGAGTCGCGAGTTAATGGTGCAATCAGGATGAAACAAGTCCGAGAATTGGCGAAACAACTGTTTCCGCCCGATCGCTTTGAGTGGCTACCACCCCCGAAAGAGCGAGAGTGGCGCACCAATGATGGCATCCACTTAATCCGCAGCGACGCTAGAGATTTTGCCGAGTTTTTGAGGGATAAATTGCTGCGCTAGTAGGGATGGGCATTTAAATTGTATATTCAGGGCGGGCGGGACGCCGACCCCACAAGAGTTTGATTGTTTTTTGACATATAATTTAAATGCAGAATAGCTCATGAGTTGAGGATCAATAACATCGAACAATGGCACGCTTAAATCAGATTGTCGCGATCAAAAAAGGCATCAAAAGCCGCTCCATCCAAGAACTAGAAGAAGCTCAAAAAGCGCTCCAGAAGCCCGCTGTGCTTTCTGGAATCTCCCGCACTTACCGTCCCAAAGACGAAGAAGGCGAATAACGGCCGCCAGAGCTCAAAAAAGTTGAAGTTAAATTCCTCACTCCTGGACGCATCAAGACAGATGATTTACTGCATAAATCCTGAATGCGAACAACGCGAAAACTCTACTGCTGCTCAACATTGTCAGGCTTGCGGTACGGCTTTGTTAATTGCCGATCGCTATCGTATCCTTAAACCAGTACGATCGCCCAATCCCGCACGCCCCACAGACATCTTTGAAGTCGAAGATTTGGGGACAGGGGAAAACGAATGGGGAACTGTCAAAGTTTTAAAAGTCTTGAAACACATCCACAATTCCGATTTAGTTCGCTTGTTTCAGCAGGAAGCGCGAGTTTTGATCTGGCTAGCAGGAAGGGGCGGAGTTCCCCAAGTCGAACCAGACGGTTATTTCTCAATTAAACTCGTCCAGAATTCCCAGAAGTTGTCTTGTTTGGTGATGGAAAAAATTAGTGGCGAAAACTTGACAAAATTCTTAGCTAAAAACCAGTACGTTTCTCAAGAATTAGCTTTTGACTGGCTACAACAAATGCTTCATATTTTGCAGGAAATCCACAAATATCATTTAGTGCATCGGGATATTAAGCCCTCCAATCTGATGCTTGAAGTCGATGGGAAACTGAGATTAATCGACTTTGGGGCCGCAACAGAAGCAGGGATTGATACAACGTCTATAGGTTCTGCGGGATACTGTGCGCCGGAACAAGTTGCAGGTAAAGCTGAAGTGCGATCGGACTTTTTTGCCTTGGGGCGTACTTTTGTACATTTATTAACGGGTCTACAGCCGATCGACTTTCCCGTGACTGCTCCAAAAACTGGTAAACTTAATTGGAAGAACCAGGCTGTAGGTGTTGACCAGTTGTTCGTAAGCTCGATCGACGAATTGATGGAACCGCTACCCGAAAACCGACCTGAAAATACCCAAGTTATTTTAGAAAAACTCAAAAATATAGAGCTTTTGATTACCGGCGCAGCACCGAAATAATAATCACCGTGATAGTGGCACTAGCAATCAGAGTAAAAGCAAGCTGCATAACCCACTGAGTTGCTTGCTGGTAGTTGGAAAATCGATCGTTGAACTTCTCGACATCAGTCGCTAGGTTGTCAACACGGCTTGATAGGTTGTCAACACGGCTTGATAGGCCGTCTAATTTTTCGATTACATCTGTCAGCGTTGGTTCGGTGGAGGGTGTGGCAATCATCTCTGGTTTCTCAACTCAATAATTATATGATATCTGATCGGAATTGCAGATCGAAAAAAATAGTAAGGTGCGTCGGGTGCATCTCAATTTTGTAAGGGCGAAGCATTTCGGCCGACAATCTATTAGTGAGAATCAGAGATTGTCGGCCGAAATGCTTCGCCCCTACGAGTATATTTGCAAAAATGGGATGTTCCCGGTGTGTCCATCTACAATCTGTAAATTGCATCGAACATCTCACAGTGACGAACTCTACAAATTGATACCACACAATATAGTCTTTCGATTACCTGCACAGAACCAAAGTAATAATACCCAATGCCCAATTTCCCAATTCCCCAATCAATAAATCTCTTCTAACCTGCGAAAATCCCGCTCAACTTCTGCCCACAAAGCCCGATTGTGAGGGTCAGTTTTCACAGCCTTTTTCAAATAGATTCTCGCCTTATCAACCTGCTTTTCACCGATCAAATGCCGTCCCCAGCGCTGATAGGCGATCGCCTGCCACTGTCGCACCTCCAAATCTTCGGGAACCCGCTGCGCCAAACCTTCAATCAAGGCGATCGCCCTCGGGAACCTCTGATATTTCAGCAACTGTTGCAGCTCAAAATAAGCATCTTTCTTTAACTTTTGTTCCGCCGCCGACAAATCTCCATTAGATTCAGCCTGTGGCTCTTTTCGAGTCACTTTAGCTACCTTTTGCTCAGGCGGCACGGCCTGATTTGTCGGCTTCGCCACAGGTGTTTTCGCCTCCCCCACAACCTCTGGCGCAGCAACAGTCAAGAGGAACTTATAAGCCTCAGTAATTGCGATAAACTTATTCTTAGCTTGGTCGTCTCCCGGATTGACGTCAGGATGATACTGCCGCGCCAGCCGCCGATAAGACGCTTTCACCTGCGACAGACTCGCTCCTGACCTTAGACCTAATTCCCGATAGTAACTTGCTGTATCCATCCTGGTGCAGATGGTAAAATCCTGCTAATATTGATGATTCATTATAATCCAAATATTTCACTAGACAAGTCTTTTTGTCCGTCATACCATGTCCGGTAAATTATCCATCATAAAGTTTGTAGTTATATCAAATCGGTAAAATCGGAATTAATACTACCTATAGGATTTCTATAGACAATCAAAGCTGGCTAATAAAACTGAATCCCCACCCTGGAAACCAGGATGGGGATTATTTTAGTCCCAGAGAGAGTTACGGACGATCTTCGATCACTCTGTCAATCAAGCCGTATTCCTTCGCTTCCTCAGCGGACATGAAATAGTCGCGATCCATGTCTTTTTCAATTTTCTCGATCGGCTTTCCGGTATTGCTAGCGTAGATACCATTGAGTTGGTGGCGCAGTCGCAGAATCTCTTTCGCCTCAATCTGAATATCTGTTGCTTGTCCCCGCGCCCCCCCAGAAGGTTGGTGAATCATAATTCGCGAGTGAGGCAAAGCTAACCGTTTTCCCTTTGCACCCGCAGCTAGCAGGAAAGAACCCATCGAAGCAGCCAAGCCCACACAAATCGTCACCACGTCCGATTTAATGTGCTGCATGGTATCAAAAATAGCCATACCTGCCGACACCATTCCGCCTGGGGAATTGATGTACAAAATGATATCCTTACCCGAATCTTCCGAATCGAGATAGAGCATCACAGCGATGATTTGATTGGCAATTTCATCGTCAATGTCTTTGCCCAAAAATATAATCCGTTCCCGGTAAAGGCGATCGTAGATATTAATCCACTGAGTATCATAACCACCTGGCATTTTGTAGGGAACTTTTGGCACACCTATAGGCATAATTCGGGACTCCGTTTAGTTGGTAATTGGTAATCGGGCATTGGGGATTGGGCATTGGGCATTGGGCATTGGGCATTGGGAGTTGGGCATTGGTAATTGGGAATTGGTAATTGTTAGTCATTAAAAGAATATTGAATAACTAATCAGGGTAGAAACTACTAGCCATTAACCTTTAATTACTACTCATGTCCAATTCCCAATTCCCAATTCCCAATTCCCAATTCCCCATTCCCCATTCCCCATTCCCGAATTAGATAACGGCCGCAGGAAGGGCTTTCGCCAATTCTTCCGAACTTTCAAGAACGCGATCGATCAAACCGTATTCTTTAGCTTCATAGGGCGTCAGGTACAGCAACCGATCCATATCTTTAGTAATCTTCTCGATCGGCTGACCCGTACAGCTTGCAAAAATATCAAGCATTGTCGCTTTATTTGCCAGCACTTCCTTAGCCCGAATTTGAATGTCGCTAGCTTGACCGCGCGTGTAAGCCTTGGGTTGGTGCAACACAATCGAAGCGTGGGGTAAACTAGCCCGAAAGCCCTTTGTACCAGCCGCTAACAGCATCGCAGACATCCCCATTGCCGAACCGAGGCAAATAGTATGGACGGGCGGCTTAATGTACCTAATCGTGTCGCAGATAGCGAAGGCTTCCGTTTCAAAGCCGACGGGTTCCCCGCTATAACCAGAAGTGCCGGTCGAGTTGATATAGATTTTGATCGGCTTATCCGGGTCTTCGTACTGCAAGAACAGGAGTTCAGCGATAATCAGTTCTGTTACCGCAGGCACCAGAGGCATACCCAGATAAACGATCCGCTCCTTCAGCAACAGGGATGGCAAATCGGGAGGCGGCGTCCGAGAGTTGCCTTCCCCGTAGTATTGCGATTGCACAGCTTTAATTGGTGTGTTCATAAACCGAAATGTTGCCTGAACTGATGGAGCTATTCTTAAAGAAATAGTAACGCAATCTTTAGGTATCCCGCATGAAAGTTAGTCTGCTCCCGGTTTTAAACGACCCTAACCTTGATGCTGCCGCGCCCTCGACCCAGCGCCAGCTAGCGATTTCGGTGTCTGCGACGGCAAGCTCGATCGACTCCAGCGTACCCTTAAACCTGTGCCTGATTCTCGATCACAGTGGCTCAATGGGCGGACGACCCTTGGAAACCGTCAAACAAGCCGCCGGACGGTTGCTCGATCGGTTGAAGCCTGGGGATCGCTTTTGCGCGGTAGCTTTCGACCACAAAGCCAAAGTCCTCGTCCCCAATCAAATTGTCGGAGACCCCGCTAGCATTAAACGGCAAATTGAGCAATTGCGTCCGGCCGGCGGCACAGCAATTGATGAGGGAATTAAGTTAGGTATTGAAGAGTTGGGCAAAGGCAAAAAAGAGGCGATATCTCAGGCGTTTCTGCTGACTGACGGCGAAAACGAACACGGCGACGACAGCCGCTGTTTGAAGTTGGCGAAACTGGCTGCCGAGTATAACATGACTCTAAATTCTCTGGGATTTGGTGATAACTGGAACCAGGATATTTTGGAAAAGATTGCTGATGCCGGCGGCGGTGCTCTGGCTCACATTCAGCGTCCTGAAGATGCGGTTGATGAGTTTGGCAAGTTGTTTACTCGCATCCAAGGTGTAGGTTTGACTAATGCTTATTTGCTATTTTCGCTGATGCCAAAAGTGCGGTTAGCCGAACTCAAACCGATCGCCCAAGTTGCTCCTGATACGATCGAATTACCGGTGCAGCAAGAGGGCGATCGCTTTATGGTACGTTTGGGAGATTTAATGAAGGATGTAGAACGAGTAGTTTTGGCTAATATTTATATTGGACAGTTACCCGAAGGTACACAGGCGATCGGGCAATTGCAAATTCGCTACGACGATCCGAGTGTGGGCGAAGGTTTGCTCTCCGATCCCATTGCAGTTTCCGCTAATGTCCTGAAAGTTTATCAGCCGGCAATCAATCCAATGGTACAGCAGCACATTTTAGCTTTGGCGAAGTACCGCCAAACTCAATTAGCAGAAACCAGATTGCAACAGGGCGATCGGGCTGGTGCGGCAACGATGCTCCAAACAGCGGCTAAAACTGCTTTACAAATGGGCGATAAAAGTGCCGCAACTGTGCTACAGACCTCTGCCACTCGTTTGCAATCCGGTGAACAATTGAGTGAAGCCGATCGCAAGAAAACTCGGATTGCTTCTAAAACTGTTTTGAAGTAATCGGGTAATTTGTAATTCTCAGGAAATCCGGCGATTGGAAATCGCGACTACACCAACAAAGGCCGCGCAACGCGAGACTAAGAATATAGAAACCCGCCAGCGCGGGTTTTGTTTTTGCGTTCGTTTGCACTCACAGGTTAAAATTTGTGGATGCTTTAGATGCTCGATCGTCTAGAATATTCATATCACCTATCAAGAGTGTTTGTATGAGCCAGACAATATCTGATAAACTACGCTTTACTACCGCTGATTTAGAACTATTGCCTGATAATGGCGATCGCTATGAAATTATTGATGGAGAGCTATTTATGACTAGAGCACCGCATTGGGGGCATCAAGAAGTTTGTGGTAACATCTACCTAGAGTTGAAAATCTGGTCGCGATCGACTGGTTTAGGACGAGCCGCCATCAATCCAGGCCTTATTTTCACTGATGCTGATAACGTCATCCCTGATGTAGTTTGGGCTAGCAACGAACGCTTGGCTATCTTGCTAGACGAGGCTGGACATTTAACTGCCGCACCAGAGTTAATTGTTGAAGTATTGTCCCCCGGTGCAGACAATCAGAGACGCGATCGCGATTTGAAACTAAGGCTATATTCAGTGCGGGGAGTCCAGGAATACTGGGTTGTGAATTGGCAGTTGCAACAAATAGAAGTTTATCGCAGGGAACAAGCAAGTTTAAGGCTAATTGCTACGCTGTTGAGTAACGATCAACTTACCTCGCCTTTATTGCCAGGATTTAGTTGCTCTGTAGCTCAAATTTTTGCCTAAATTATGAAAACACAATTTTATAATTTAATTGCTACTCTAGGAATCTTTACTATCTTTGGTAATATATCCCCTGCTGTCTCTGCTAAATCCTCAGCAATATTAATAGTTCAAAAAACGATTGTTCAAAATCCTGCTGAAGAGTTATTTAACAACGGTTTAGCCAAGTCAGAGGCTGGAGACTTTCAAGGCGCGATCGCCGATTACACCGCAGCCATCCGCCTCAACCCCAACTACGCCAAAGCCTACAACAAACGTGGCATCATCCGCGGCCGCAACCTCAAAGATTATCCAGCAGCCAAAGCAGATTTCGATCGCGCAATTGAAATCAACCCCAACTACGGCGACGCCTACTACAACCGCGCCAGAGTCCGCGAGTTCTTAGAAGACAAAGACGGGGCGATCGCCGACTATCAAAAAGCCGCCGAACTCTATCAAAAAGACGGCAATACAAACAACTATCAAGATGCCATCAAACATCTGCAAATACTACAAAAATAAATTGATTGTGCAAACATAGTATAATGCTCTTCTATCTGCGTTCATCCGCGTTCATCTGCCGACCTCTGCGGTAAAAAATTCCCAATCCACTATCCAAACAATGTCCGCAATTTCCACCATCACCATCACCGTACCCGCCACAACCGCCAACTTAGGCCCCGGTTTTGACTGCATCGGCGCCGCTTTAAGCCTCTACAACTCCTTCCAATTCTCCCGACTCGAACCCTCAGCAACCGAGAAACTAAAAATTACCGTTACGGGCCAAGAAGCCGCAAAAGTCAAGACAGACGAAAGCAATCTCGCCTATGTAGCATTTGTCACTTTGTACGATCGCCTCAAACAATCGCCGCCACCCGTCGCCATACACATAAATATGCAAGTACCCCTGGCTAGAGGCTTGGGAAGTTCCGCCACAGCCATTGTCGGCGGGCTAGTCGGTGCAAATGTATTAGCCGGAAAGCCTTTGAGTCAGGTGGAAGTGATGCAATTGGCGATCGAACTTGAAGGACATCCCGACAACGTTGTCCCCGCTTTTCTGGGAGGCTGTCGCCTCGCTGCTAGCAATACACCGGGCGGTTCCTGGGAAATTTGCGATATTCCGTGGCATCCTGATATTGTGCCGGTGGTAGCGATTCCCGATTTTGAACTTTCTACAGCCGAGGCGCGCAAGGTTTTGCCAGCAGATTACAGTCGGGCTGACGCGATTTTCAATGCCGCACACCTGGGTTTATTGGTGCGGGCTTTGGCTACGGGCGATCGAGATTGGCTGCGCTGCGCCCTCCAAGACAAGATTCACCAGCCTTATCGGCGATCGCTGATTCGAGGATATGAAGCGGTGCAAGAAGCCGCCCTGAATGCAGGGGCTTGTGGGATGGTAATTAGCGGTGCAGGGCCGACGCTTTTGGCTTTAACGGATGTTACTAATGCTGATGCGGTTGAGAAAGGGATGGCGGCTGCTTGGGGGGAATTTGGGGTGAAGGCTGATGTCAGGGCGATCGGGCTTGATACTCAAGGCGCGCAAGTCTTGATGGGGTGATAATCTCCAAGTGCGATCGAATTAAGCAGCTATACACAATCTATCCTTTAATTTTAGGATAGATCTATACCTTCCAATCGCAGGAAATGTACTCGTCCTGAAAGCTCACCAGCCACAATTGTTAAACCATCTGAAGTGATAGCACAAGAAAGTACACTGGACTCTACAGAAAAACTTGCAACTATTTTGCCAGTTTGTATATGCCAAACTTTTATACTGTAATCTCCTGAAATTGCAAAGTCTCCAGATGGATTAACAACCACTGCATTAGCAGAATTATTATGAATAGAAAAGTTTTTTAATTCTGTCCCTTGGGCGATGTCCCAAATTCTCATAGATTTATCTGATGATGCTGAAATTAGTTGTTTGCTGTTGGGAGTAACAGCTATACTCGTAATTGACTCCCCACTATCATGTCCATTCCATTTATTTAATAATTCTATAACCTTAATTTTATTGCCAGACTTAAAATCCCAAATAACTAATAAATTTCCCACTGTTCCAGCAATAATATACTTACCGTCAGGAGTAATGACAACTGACGTGATCGGTCTTAAAGCTGGATCGTATAACTCTCTAAAAATATTTTGAGACTCTAAATCCCAAATAATTATGCTATTGTATACTGCTGAGACAATGTACTTGGAATCAGGAGTAATAGCTACTGTTTCAACTTCTTTTTCTGCCCTGCAATTTCCAAATAGTTTTTTTGTATTATGAAAGTTCCAAATTTGCACCCCTTTATAGCTTCCCTCACCTGACACAAAAGTTGATACAAATTTTTGACCATCTGGGGTGACAGCGATTGCTTTTATTCCGTTGTAGCCCCCTGGGAGAGTTTTGAGGGGTTTTTGAGAATCAATATCCCAAATGATTATAGTACCGTTTCCGTCACCTGAAATAGCTTGTTTTCCATCTGGGGTAATAGCTACTGCTTGAACTGAACTACGGTGCTTGATGATAGATTTGCTTTTGATTCTTTTTTGTATTAATGTTAAATCCCAAATTTTAATAGTTTTCCACGCTCCGGTAACTAGCTGTTTACCATCGGGAGTAATAGCCAATGCTGTTACATCTTGACCGTAATGAGCCTCAAAAGAACCCAATGGGATACCTGTTCTTAAATCCAAGATTTTTATTCCATTTCGATCTTTAGAAGCTGCAACAACTTTAGTTTCATCGGGAGTAATAGCAACACGAGTAATCCAAGTTCCAAGCCAAGTTTCATCTGTAAGGTTTTTCAAAACTTGACCTGTTGATATATCACAAACTTCAAATGGATTATCTCGTTCTGCTACTCGTGTTGCTACCAGGAGTTTTTTCTCATCTCCTGTAAAACTAATGCCATAATTTGTAATAGCAATAGCATAAAGATAGCCCTCAAAATATTTTATGTCTCTTAGAAGTTTTCCATCTTTTAAATTCCAAACAATTAGTCTTTTGTCGTCGTCACCAGAAATCACTTTATCTCCATCTGGATGAATAGCTAAAACGCTCACAGATTTTTGGTGTTCAATACAAGTACATAAGCACTCGCCTGTTTGTAAGTCCCAAACTTTAAGAGTGGTATCATGTGATGCTGAAACAAGATTTTTACCATCAGGTGTAATCGCAATAGCTCTTATCGATGACTGATGACCGATAAAAGTATCTATATTTTTGCCACTTTCAATATTCCAAATCTTGATGGTACTATCAGTTGAACCTGAAACAATTTGCTTTCCATCTGATGTAATAACGACTGCATTGACTGACTTATTATGGCCTGTAATAGTGTTTAAAATAGTTCCTGTCTTCATATCCCAAACTATAAGACTCTGTGAACCTGAAACCATTTTTGTTCCGTCAGGAGTGATAGCAATTGTATTGACAAAAAAATCATCGCCTTCAAGAGAAAGAGTGCGTATTAAAATTTCGCCTGCTGGGGTTAAGCTGGGTGTTAATGGACGCAGCCAAGGTCTATCTTTAGACTTTTCTACTTGTTCGAGAAATACATCTATTGTTAAAAAGTAGGGAGGTTTAGGTTTTAAATAACGTTTTTTCATCAAATCACTAACTTGATAGGAAACACATGGATATATAAAAATCAGCTTGACTATCCAATTAGTAGCTACTTTAACAAATTTATACCACCAATACAAAAATGGATAAAGGGAGAATCTTGAAGGCAATTTTTCGTCAATAAACTGTAATGGTTTAACCAGAATATTAAATGTTATTTGTGTAGCAAATAACATTAGTGTTTCAACCAATTCTGGTGGCTCTTTGCAAAAAACAATTACTTTTTTCAACAGGATTTGTGGCAAAGACTTCGTTTCAAATTCAGACTCGTCTACACTCCTGTAAGATATCAAACGCCCAAGCAGTTGACTGGGGAGTTGACTGGGATCGTCAGTTAAAACATTAGCAGACATCCTAATCGCACCTTGAATTAATCTCAGGGTATCTACTTGATCCTCAGATAGCAGCAAATTAGAATTTGTTGCTAAGTCGTAATCCGAAATAAGCGACTGCACTCCTAATTTAGAAACTTTAGCTTCAAGAAAATCTAATTTAGTTAGCGTCTTGTAAAACTTTTCTGTTTTTCCTGCTTCAGCCTGAGAATACGGTAATCTTTTTAGGTAAGACCGTTGCATATCAGGTGTTTTTTTTGCTAATTTTTGGGCAAATTCACTCATCATCTTCATCCATCTCCTTTTCAAAATAGTCTGAAATTTTTGTATTAATCTCTCGACGAGTTACTGTCAGTTTTTTCTGTTCCAGCTTTTTATCCAGAAACTCTGCATAACTGAAGTGATAGATGCTGTAACAGGTTTGTTCTTCTAACTTTTCCTGATTGAAAAACTCAATCCACTCATCCAATAACAGTTGTACTTTATCTATATTTTCTTCAGAAATATCAGCTATCAACTCACATGAAATTTGTTCCGATAACTCAAGTAAAATACAGATAATGACAACTTTGTAACGCTCCCGTTCGGTATTCATGCCCTTGAGTTTCCAATGCTCCTCATAGTAATCTTGCAAATCTTTAGGCAATGCTGTTAGAGAGCTATCTCTGTAAATACTGTTTTCCCCCTTAGCAATTTCTGATAAAACACACCGCAAATACATGAAGTTGTTTTTACTCTTTTGTGCAAGCTGATCGGTAAATTCTTCCTTGCTCAGATTTCGAGCTTCAATCCACTGACGCAAGCCATTTTCAAATTCTGGATCGACGAGGAATAACCAAATGTACTCTTTCACGTCTTTTTCGCTCTCTTTCGGATATTTCCATAAATTAAAATAATACTTGGGAGCCTCGACTAACAAACGTTCTTCTTCAGTGGTAAAGGGGCGTCGTGTCAGCAAAAAGTAGACATTATCTGGGAGATATCTAGGTAAGTAACAAAGATTTCTCACCTCTTCTTTGCTCTGTTTTTCAACTTCGTCCAGTGCGTCAACTGCAATTACCAAACGTTCACCAGGTGGAAGCAACTTGCTAACCTTCTGAATTAACTCATCTAAAAACTCACCATCGTTAGTGGCGCGATCGGGCAAGGAAGTATAACCCAAGTCGTAACGATCTATCAGTTGATTGCAAACTGTTCTGAGAAATGTCTCTACCTTATTTTTCTCACGACTTATGAAATGACCGACACATTGTTTGTCAGTAATATACCTAGCCAAAATCGTACTTTTGCCGATGCCCGGTTCGCCTACTATTGTGAAGTAGCCATTGCTATTGGTACTAAAAAAGTTTTCGATCGCATCGAATACAAAGCGACGACCAACAAATCTTTTAAGCTTGCGATGGATCAGCGCTTGAAAATTCGATAACTCCCCTTTGAATTCGGGTTGATTATTTACAAACCTTGACCAGTCACTGGGATCGACAACGCTGCACGGACCTAAACCCAAGGCGCTGGTAACTCTCTCGATAGATACTGTATCCTTTGGCTCACAGTTCAACATTGTCTTAAAAGTAGACTCATTAACATCTGCTATGGTTGCAACTACTAATTGAGTCCAAGGTTTTTCCACTTTGTCCAGAGCTGCTTCAATGAGGTGTGAATCATCAACTTTCTTATTTTGACGATACCGACGTACATTTTCAGGCGTTACACCTGCCAGTGTTGCCAGGTGTTTATCAGAGATTTCCTCCCCTGCTATCTCAATCATCCTATCCCTGAGTCGTTTTACGCCTGCTGGGGTTAAGGACACGCCACGGTTTCTAGGTTTTGAACTCACAAACGGTACTCCAGTTCATACTAAATTCTTTTAAAGATAGCAAATTTTTCTCTACTGCTCCTGTTTCGGGGTTTTCAAGGATTTCTCTGTTATTCATGTCTGCTACTGAGTGACGCCAATGCGTATCTGTGACTGATAGCAGTAGTTTAGGGCGATCGCTCAAATTCCGGCAAGGGGAGAAGGGGGAGTTAAGGGATTTAACTTCATGACTTACGCCAGGGAGCAATTTACACTATATATGCTGGCAATATTAGAGCTTAAACTCTACAGATAGTGTTTGAGCGTAATTCCTGAACTTTTTTGACATCTCCCCTTTCTTCCCTGTGATATTTTTGTCGCTTGTGGGATATTGCAGATGTCCCAGCGAGAAAAGAGAAATGCACGAACTGAATCACCCTTATGAAACTTCTGCAAACCCTAATATCTGGCTAAAAAAGAGCAAAAATTGGTTCAAAAAGTCCAAAGATTTGATCTTGACTGACCCACAAGAGCTCCACGGCTCTAATTACGTTACCGAAGAAGTCACACAAGCTTCGACAGTTACAGCAACAGCTATCAACGTCAGCAACACGATTGACGGCGTGAGCATCTTCCCCTTGTTGTTGTACTCCTGCAAAGACATGGGGCTTTTAGGATTCATTTTCGCTCTTGCCCTTGCTCTTGCTATGACCAAATTTACCAACGGTATGGGCAAAGCAGTTGCCACTCGCAAACCGGGAAACCGAATTTGGTCTGCCTGTGCCACCGTGCCGATGTTGGCAATGAACGTCTTGATGTCTGGAACCTCTTTAGTCGCACCTGAATTATCGCTCAACCAGAGTCATTTAGCCGAGTTAAGAGCAAAAGAATTGGTCGCCGAACAAGAAATTAAGGTTAACGACGTTCAGCCAGATTTAAGAGCAGTTAAGGATGCAGAAGCCAAATGTAAAGAGTTTCAAGAAAAGGCTGCGACTTATCCTGAAGGCAGCACCGCACGCAATGACTATTTTATCAAAGCTAACGGTTTGTATCAAGAACAAAACCGGGACTGGAAATCGGTGTTGGCTCAAGAAGGTCAAGCTAAAGTACCCTTCTGCCCTTTAGCCAAGCTTTTAACAGAAGATGCCTTCAAAGTTTCTCAAGTCGCTAAAGCTGACTGGGAAAAGCAAAAGGCTCAGATTGTGCGATCGGCTAGCTATGCAGCAGGAGTTAAACAAATCATGCCCGCTCTTTACGAGCAGAACTTCGATGCTAACGGTCAGTTAATTTCTGGGACAGAAGCGACTCGCTTAGCCATACAAAGTACAACTTCAAAACTGATGACAGGCAATTGGAATAGTCTCGGCTTTTCACTTTTCTTTTTCGCCACATCAGTCATTACGTCTGCGGGGGCTTGCGCGTTGGCGATCGCTCATTCCTACCGCCAAGACATTCAAATGTCTTTTGACGAGTCTCTCCAAATCGAACTAGATGAATTTTTGGAAGACGGCTAAATACAAAGTGTACCCTATTCACCCTGGGTACACAACCACCCAACATCAAAAAAACAGTCACTCAACACTCACAAGTAATTGTTATGACAGCAAAAAATCCCAATGACATTCAATCTGAAAATGTGATTGACTTCCGAGGCCATTCCAGAACCGATCCTCAAAACAAGTACATTGATACCAGCAAAGCCGATCAATACCGCAGCACTGGTAAATGTGACGATCCCAAATTAAAACAGGTTGTTAAACTTCTCCGTTCTGGTCAGGAAGTGATATCCTCACAAAGAGCTGAAAGGTTAACTCAGGCTCTTACTCTGAATGTAGAAATTGTTGAAAAATCAGCCTATTCTTTAGGTGATATGCTCTATTTTTTAGGGAGCGAACTGCAAAAGCAGCCAGAGCAGATTCAAGGTGGTAATATCAAAGCGATAGAACAACGGCTTGAGTTAGAGCAAAAAAACCTTGAGCTAGGAATTTATCGCCTGTTTAACATTGTTAAAAAACATCCTCAACAAATCATAGGTAAAATCACTGACGAACAAAAAGCCGATAATCTACGTTATCAAAAGCTAATCAATGACATCGATTATATTCGGAGTTTTTTGGTCGAACAAGCCCATGTATCAGTTGCATTTTTTGAGCAAAGTTCTCATCCTAAAGCTTACCTGCGTCGTAGCTTAAATTATCTCGATGTTTTGCCAAGATATTGTGGAGAATTAGGCTATCGTAGCCGGCGAAATATTTTTGATAAAGTTCCTGGTACGCAATCTGATGATTTGTGAATGGAATATTTTCATACACAAAAATGACTAGATAGAAACCCATTTTTTTAGTTGGACTGGGTTTCTATACTTGGATGATATTTACATTTTACTTACTCACAGAATTGGAAAAAAATCATGTTAAACAGACTCTTCAAAATCTTCCGCACAATCTCAGGTAATGATACTGCTACTCTTCCCCCTAAGCTTCCTAAATTCCATAAAATCATGGAAGAGGCAGAATTTCATCGAGAATATAAATATGGTCGGAGAAATTTTCGCAACTTAATTTTTGAAAATGTCAATTTCCAAGACATTTATTTGCGTGGAATTGATTTCCGTGGCTCGGATTTTCGGATGGTCAATTTACATGATGGAGTACAATTAAAGGGTGCTGATTTAAGTGGCGTGACACTTAGTGGGATGAATTTACAGGGCATAGACCTCAGTAACGCTAATTTATACGAAGCGGTACTTGTCGGAACTGATTTGAGAGGTGCAAATCTCAATGGGGTAAACTTTAGCAAAGCTAATTTGAGCTATGTTAATTTATACCATGCTTTCTTAGTAGGAGCCGAATTGCCTGATGCTCAATTATACGCTGCTGACTTGAGCAAAGCCGATCTAAAAGGAGCCAATCTTAGCCGTGCTAATTTGAGTCGAGCGAACTTGACTTGGGCTGACCTTAGCAATACAAATTTGGGTGAAGCTGACCTGACAATGGCGAATTTAAGTTACGCTGATTTGGAAGGTTCTAACCCCGAATTTGCTCATACCCTGTTCACGACTTTGACAGGTGTGCGATTACCTGAAGGTGCTTTTTTTGTGAAGCACAAGGGTTAAGGTTCGGTTAATCTCAATTGTACGGTCAAGTTTGATAAAATTTTTGTGGGTGGGCCAGAAATCCCGGCCCTAAAATACAATTTTTGTCTATCATCAAACTGTGACAAACTGACATCCTTGACATCCTTGACATCCGTACACTACATTCCTTGCCCAACTTTCTCCTCTCTTCCTCCGCGCCCTCTGCGTCCTCTGCGGTAAATCGAAAATTTAGTGATTTTGAATACAATTCCCGACTCAACAGCCGATCGCACGCCTCAATTTTCGGTGGGGATCTAAAATTCACCTAAAGTTCCACGCCCGATCGCAAAACCCTCCCTAAGATAGAAGTTAGGGGACGATCGGTCCAATAGCCGATTCAGGGGCAAGTGTCAAGCACCTGAAAAATCCCAAACCCAGAGCCGCAAGACAGGGAGGACATCAAAATCATGGTACAAGCGCCGACAGGGGAAACCCGCCTAGGCCCGATCGATCAGGTGCAAGCCTTAGACCGCGATTGCACAACTCTATCCCGTCACGTACTCCAGCAACTCCAAAGCTTTTCAGCAGATGCTCAGGATCTGAGTGCCCTGATGAATCGCATCGGGCTAGCTGCAAAGCTGATCGCGAGGCGACTCAGCAGAGCCGGGTTAATGGAAGATGCTTTAGGGTTTACAGGGGCTGTAAACGTGCAGGGAGAATCCGTCAAAAAGATGGATATCTATGCCAATGAAGTGTTTATCTCGGTATTCCAACAAAGTGGACTTGTCTGCCGTTTGGCTTCCGAGGAAATGGAAAAACCCTATTATATTCCTGAAAATTGTCCGATCGGGCGTTACAGTCTGCTCTACGATCCCATAGACGGTTCTTCCAATCTTGACATCAATCTGAATGTCGGCTCGATCTTTAGTATCCGCAAGCAAGAGGGGGATGATGCAGACGGTTCTGCTTCAGACTTGCTGCAACACGGGCACAAGCAAATCGCTGCCGGCTACGTGCTCTACGGCCCTAGTACCATGCTGGTTTATTCGATCGGGCAGGGCGTTCATTCCTTTACCCTCGACCCCAGTTTGGGCGAGTTTATTCTATCAACCGAAAACATCAAGATTCCAGACAGCGGCCCGATTTACAGTGTTAATGAAGGTAGCTTTTGGCAGTGGGAGGAACCTTTTCGGGATTATATTCGCTACGTACACCGCAGCGAAGGATACACTGCCCGGTACGGAGGGGCTTTAGTGGGAGATTTCCACCGGATTTTATTTCAGGGAGGCGTGTTTTTGTACCCAGGAACGGTGAAAAACCCCGATGGCAAATTGCGCTTACTCTACGAGTCGGCTCCTTTGGCGTTTTTGATGGAGCAAGCTGGCGGGCGCGCTAGTACGGGTATTCAAGACATTTTGGATGTGGTGCCGACTAAAATTCACGAGCGCACGCCTTTGATTATTGGCAGTAAAAAAGATGTCGCGCTGGTTGAGTCTTTTATTAAAGAGCGATCGCGCAATCCCATAACACTTTCTGAGTGAAGGAAGTTCGGCAACGGATTTTGTAACGGATGTAACGGATGTAGCGGATGTAACGGATGTTAGGAAGCAAGAATGTTTTAATTTCCAATTGCCAATTCTCAATTTCTAATTCCCAATTATCAAATATCAAATTGTAGGAGTTAAAGATCATGACAGAAACGACAAAGAATCACCTGTTAGAAATCAAAGAAATCGGCCAGAGCATCTGGATGGACAATTTGACTCGGGATCTGATCGAGTCGGGCGAACTCAAAAAGATGATTGAAAGTCGCGGGCTGCGAGGGATTACATCGAATCCGGCCATTTTCGAGAAAGCGATCGCGGGCAATGTGATTTACGATGCTGATATCGAAGCTGGCATCCGGGCTGGCAAATCTGTACTCGAAATTTACGAATCTCTGGTATTTGAAGATATCCGCAACGCTTGCGACATCTTCGCCCCGGTTTACGCAGAGTCGAAGGGTTTGGATGGTTACATCAGCATTGAAGTGCCACCGACGATCGCCAATGATACAGAAAGCACAATTAGTGAAGCCTTACGTTATTATCAGGCGATCGGTAAACCAAACGTGATGATCAAGATTCCGGGAACGGCTCAAGGATTGCCGGCAGTGGAACGAGTCATCAGCGAAGGAATTAACGTTAACGTGACTTTGCTGTTCTCCGTTGACAGCTACGTTGAAACTTTCTGGGCTTATATTCGTGGCTTGGAAGCGCGGGCGGCTAAAGGTTTGGATGTGAGCAATATTGCCTCAGTTGCCAGTTTCTTCTTGAGCCGGATCGACATCAACATCGACGGTCAAATTGACGAGAAACTCAAAGGAGTCACTGATGTTGCTACGAAAGCCAAACTGGAAGCGGTGAAGGGAAAAATTGCGATCGCCAATGCCAAAGTAGCTTACCAGAAATATAAAGAGATCGTAGCGAGCGATCGCTGGCAGGCATTAGCAGCAAAGGGAGCCGAAGTGCAACGACTGTTGTGGGCGAGTACCAGCACCAAAAACCCCAACTACAGCGATGTGATGTATGTGGATGAATTAATCGGCCCCGACACGGTGAACACTTTGCCACCGAACACCGTTGAAGCTTGTTTCGATCACTGCGATGTCGCACCCCGAATTGAGAAGAATGTGGCAGAAGCTTACGCGCTGATCGAAAGTCTCAAAGATCCAGATATCGATATAGATTTGGATAAAGTGATGGCAGACTTGCTCCTGGAGGGGATCGAGAAATTCGTCAGCCCGTTCCAATCCCTGATGGATTCCTTGGAAGAGAAAGTGCAGAAGCTCTCACCCGCGTAGTCAGCCGATTTGGTATCGGTAAGGGCAGAAACTCTCAGGAGTCATAATACATAATCATTGTGACTCCTGATTCCTGATAAATTGTCCGTCTCCAATTATTGACGAGGCCGACATTATGGAAAATTTGTGTACGAACGTACACAATTCCCTTGTCAAAGAATATCAAATCCCCAATCCTTGATTTTTCATCCCGAACGGCTAAGGAAATTTTATGTTATCAACTCATACCATTCAACAAAGCGAGGACGGCAACGCCCAACTGGATATCGCAGAACGGGCGAGACTTCAAGAACTGGAATTTATTGTGGAACATGGACTTCAGACATTTTATGAAGTCGGCAAAGCCCTTGAGGAAATTCGAGAACAGAAACTGTACCGGGAAACCCACAAGACTTTTGAGGCTTATTGTCAGGAAAAGTGGGGAATAACGAAACGAAGAGCTTATCAGTTCATTGATGCGGCTGAGATTATGGAAAATTTGTGTACGAACGTACACAATTCCCTTGTCAAAGAATATCAAATCCGCCCATTAAAGGGATTGCCCGCCGAGCTACAGCTAGAAATTTGGCAAGAAGCAGTAGAGTCATCCCCCAATGGGATTCCAACTGGTGCAACCGTTAAGCGCTTGGTGGATGAACGATTTCCATCCCTAGGCAGCGGTTGATCGCCTAAAGACACTGATTCTGAACTGGAGAAACTGCGATCGGACAATAAACGGCTTAGAGAGGAAATCCGACAACAAAACAGAGATAGAGATCGGCGTGCTGCTGCTGTGGCTTTGGAAATGGAGCAACTTCGAGCCGAAAACAGGCAGTTAAAAGCTGAACTGCTAACAGCGCGATCGAGATTGGGAAATTCGTCTGGCGGTTGAGAGAAGAAAAATTCGAGAAGAAGTTAGGGCGGAACTCAAGGCAGAATATGAAGGTCAGATAAACTCCCTCACCCAGCAACTAGCGGAAATGACAAAAAATTATCAAGCTGTCCTCGCAAGACTGACAGCTTTAGAAGGAGCAAAATAAAACATGGTGACAATACTTGAAAACCCGCTGCGGGTAGGTTTGCGAAAAGAACGGATGCCGGAACCGCAAATTCTGGTCATCTTCGGAGCCTCCGGGGATCTCACCCAACGCAAACTGGTACCAGCAATTTATCAGATGAAGCGCGATCGACGCTTACCACCGGAAACTACTGTGGTGGGAGTAGCGCGCCGCCCTTGGAGTCACGATTACTTCCGAGAGCAAATGCGCGAAGGCATTGAAGAATTTGGTGGCGGGATTGGCAATGAAGAATTTTGGGAAGACTTTGCTCAAAGTTTGTTCTACTGTCCGGGCGACATAGACAACCCCGAAAGTTATCAAAAACTCAAAGCTTTCCTAGGGGAACTCGACCAACAGAGGAGAACCCGCGGCAACCATATATTTTATCTTTCTGTTTCCCCCAACTTCTTTCCCGAAGCGATTCGGCAATTGGGTGCAGCTAAAATGCTGGCAGACCCGCTCAAACATCGCTTAGTTATTGAAAAACCATTCGGACGCGACTTCAACTCGGCAAAAGCTCTCAATCGAGTAGTCCAGGAAGTTTGTCAAGAACAGCAAGTTTACCGGATTGACCATTATTTGGGCAAAGAAACTGTTCAGAATCTCCTGGTTTTTCGGTTTGCCAATGCGATTTTTGAACCGCTGTGGAACCGCCAATTTGTGGATCACGTACAAATTACCGTTGCAGAAACAGTCGGTGTAGAAGATAGAGCTGGTTACTACGAATCCTCTGGGGCTTTGCGGGATATGCTGCAAAACCATTTGATGCAGATTTTTTGTCTGACAGCGATGGAAGCGCCAAACTCCCTAGATGCTGACAGCATCCGTACCGAAAAAATGAAAGTTCTGCAAGCAACACGCTTAGCTGACTTACAGAATTTAGAGAATTCCGCGATTCGCGGCCAGTATTCGGCCGGCTGGATGAAGGGCAAACCAGTACCCGGATATCGCACGGAACCAGGGGTGAATCCTCAATCCATGACTCCAACTTTTGTGGCGATGAAGTTTATGATTGACAACTGGCGCTGGCAGGGGGTGCCTTTTTATCTACGCACCGGGAAGCGGTTGCCTAAAAAAGTTAGCGAAATTGCGATTCAGTTTCGCGAAGTGCCTTTGTTGATTTTTCAGTCGGCGGCTCAACAAACTACTCCTAACGTTTTGACAATGCGCGTGCATCCCAATGAGGGTATTTCGCTGAGGTTTGAGGCGAAAATGCCTGGGCCGGATTTGCGGACGCGGACGGTGGATATGGATTTCAGTTATGGTTCTTCGTTTGGGGTGACTTCTTCTGATGCTTACGATCGCCTTTTGATTGATTGTATGTTGGGCGACCAAACTCTGTTCACTCGTTCTGATGAAGTGGAAGAAGCTTGGCGGATCGTGACACCAGCCTTGATGGCTTGGGAAGCACCGAGCGATCCAGCATTGGTGCCTCAGTATGAAGCGGGTACTTGGGAGCCTGCGGAGGCAGAATTGCTAATTAATCGAGACGGACGTAAGTGGCGAAGACTTTAAGAGTTATTGGGAATTGGGAATTGGGAATTGAGAATTGGGAATTGGGAATTGGGAATGGGGAATTGGTTATTGGTTATTGATGGCAATCAACAACTAACAACAGTCAACAGTCAACAGTCAACAGTCAACCGACAAATAAAAAAGGCGAAAAAACCGATGATTATGACACCGATGAAAGCTCCACCTCTAGTTTCATTGCAAAGTCCTAAAGATGTTTCGATCGACCAAATAGAGGCCGAATTAGCTCAAATTTGGGAAAGTTACAGAGAATCTGGCTCGAAGGGCGATTTTCCGAGCGCCACTAGGGCAACAACTTTTACTTTTGTAGTATACGAGCCGGAAGAAACTCAGCAGCTATTGGCGGATGTGGGTTTTTACGATGGACCGATCGATGGGATTACCGGGCCCATGACCGCATCTAGCATCAGAGCTGCTCAAAAAGCTTACGGCTTGCCGAGAACTGGCAAACCTAATGCTGAATTGCTCGCCACTTTGCGGGAAGAAGTGGCTCGCAAAAATTCAAATGGCAGCAAGTTGGGTCCAACGGGTTTCGGTTCAGGAGGTTCTGCTGTAGCTGACGCCATTGTCGCTGCTAATCCCTGCCGGATTATTGCTCTGTGTCCGACGGCGGGGGAAGATACGGGCGTACAGGCTCAAGTCGCTGCTTATTGTCCGGTTCATAAGGGCGGCAGTGGCAATCTGATTTGTTGCGAGTACATTACGCTCCGGGGTACCGAAGAGGCTCTGGAACGGGTCAGCGGTATCGTAACCGCACTGACAATCGCCGATTTGCCGACCCTGCTGTGGTGGAAAGCGACTCCTGATCCCGAGCGAGATTTGTTCCAGCGGTTGGTGGCGACTAGCAGTTCTGTGATTATTGACTCTAGTTGTTTTGGTGAACCAGAGGCTGAATTGCTGCTGATACAAAGTTTGATTGAGGAAGGAATTCCGATCGCGGATCTGAATTGGCGCCGACTGGCTGCGTGGCAGGAGTTGGCTGCTGAGGCTTTCGATCCGCCGGGGCGTCGCGTGGCTATTCGGGAAATTGATCGCGTGACGATCGATTACGAACGTGGCAATTCCACTCAAGCACTGATGTACTTGGGCTGGCTGGCAAGCCGCCTCCAGTGGCGTCCGGTTGCTTTTCAACAAGAAGAGGGCGATTATCAAATCAAACGGATTAAATTTGTCGGTGTTGACGATCGGGTGATCGAAGCAGAGTTGGCTGCTATTCCGACTGCTGATACTGGCGATGTCTCTGGGGATTTGATTGCTCTGCGTTTGAATTCTACTAACGAAAATGCTGATTGTGGTACAGTGCTGTGCTCGGAAGCTGGCGGCTGTATGCGGATGGAAACGAAGGGCGGCGCTCAAACCGATCGCTTTAACCAAGTGAATCCCCTGTTAGATCAGGTGACAGAACAGTTGCTGGGACAGCATTTGCAGAGTTGGGGCCGCGACGTGCTCTATGAGGAAAGTTTGGCATTGACGGCTCAATTGCTGAAGTTGTCAGTAGTCAGTAGTCAGTAGTCAGTAGTCAGTAGTCAGTAGTTAGTAGTCATTGGTTATTGGTAGCCACTGACTACTAACCAGTAACAAATAACCGCTAACAAATAACCGCTAACAAATAACCACTAACAAATAACCACTAATAAATAACCACTAACAAATAACTAATGGCTTTAGTAATTGCGGGCGAACGCAGCGGTGCGGGAAAGACGACTGTAACGATCGCCCTTTTAGCTTATTTAATCCATCGCGGCTTGAATGTTCAATCTTTTAAAGTAGGGCCAGACTACATCGATCCGATGTTTCATGCTTTTGTTACCGGCCGCCCATGTCGGAATTTAGATGCAATATTGACCTCTGAATCTTACGTGCAGAAGTGCTTTTATCGTCATATTCAAGATGTTGATTGTGCCTTGGTTGAAGGTGTAATGGGACTATTTGATGGTGTGTCTCGAAGGAAGAAGTCAACCCCCCCCTACCCCCCCCGAGGGGGGAAAGAAGAAGGGAAGAAGGAAGAAGGAACAGAAGAGTTCAATTATGATTTTTCTTTTGCTTCTACGGCTCATGTTGCTGCTTTGCTGAATTTGCCGATATTGTTGGTCATAGATTGCAGCAGGCTATCTGGTTCTGTGGCTGCGATCGCCCACGGTTTTCGCTCTTTTGACAAAAATCTTAATTTCGCTGGTTTGGTGTTGAATCGGGTGGCGAGCGATCGACATTTAGAGTTGCTTACCAATGCTCTGGAACCGCTGGATTTACCTATTTTAGGGGTGCTGCGACGGGATGAGGCTGTGACTATTCCCGATCGACATTTAGGCCTGATTCCGGCTGAGGAGTTGCCGAATCTTCATGCTGCGATCGATAAACTGGCTGATTTAGCTGCGGTTGCTTTTGACTGGGAAAAACTTTTGCCAATGCTGGCTGCAACTTCAAATCGGGGGGGTGAGGGGTCTAAGCAACTTTTGGATAAATACAGTCTCCCCTCGCCTATTACAACTGAAAAAGATGATGTTGTCAACAGTTTGGATGGGAAATTTGGGGCACGGATTGCAGTGGCGCGCGATCGGGCTTTTAATTTTTACTATCAAGACAATCTTGATTTATTGGCAGAGTTGGGTGCGGAGTTGGTATTTTGGAGTCCGCTTGATGATGCTGTGTTTCCTGACAATGTGCAAGGGTTGTATTTTGGCGGCGGTTTTCCCGAAGTTTTTGCGAAGGAATTGAGCAGTAATGTGGTGATTCGGGATGCGGTAAAAAGTGCGATCGTGGCGGGAATGCCGACTTATGCAGAGTGTGGCGGTTTAATGTACTTGTGCGATTGCATTGTAGACTTCGAGGGCAATTCTTGGCAAGGGGTTGGAGTGTTGCAGTCTAATGCTGAGATGGGAAAGCGTTTGACTTTGGGATATCGAGAAACTGTGGCGCTGAGAGATAGTTCGGTGTTAAGTTCGGGAGATGAGGTTTGCGGGCATGAATTTCATCGATCGCACTTGACTGTAGAACCGACTAATCCAGTTTATCACAGTTGGAGATATGGGAAACGTGGTGAAGTTGAGCAGGTTGGTGAGGGCTGGGGAGTTTATCAGGTTCATGCTTCTTATTTGCACTTGCATTGGGGTGCTCGGCCTAATATTCCGGCTCGTTTTTTGCAGCGGTGTGCTGATTTTGATTGTAATGGTGTTTTGGGCGATCAAGAAAGGAATTAGATTTTTTTTACCGCAGAGGGCGCAGAGGGCACAGAGAGAAGAGAGAAGAAAAGACTATCTGTATGAGAATGTTTTTGATGAAATGAGCCAGGGGATGTTCTGATTTATGACCGCATCAATTTCAATTAAGCAATTGCCGGCACAATGGATAACATCGGAGAATTTTCGGAGTTACGGTCAAGTTATCTCTGCGAGTTTTGATGGTAAGTTTTTTGATGCTGAGGATGCTAGGTTAAATTTGCAAAATGGCATTCCTAGATTTTATATTATGCGACTGCAAAATCAAGGTTGCAAGTTTCACAAAATCACGCGACACGTTGAATGTACTCAGTGTTTGGGTTCTCTGGATGGCAAGGATTGGTTGATGGCTGTTGCGCCTCCTGGGGATAGCGATAAACCTAGTTTAGAGGATATTGTTGCCTTTCGGATTCCAGGCAATTGTTTTATTAAGTTAGAAACTGGAACTTGGCACGCTGGGCCTTATTTTGATGTAGATTTTATTGATTTTTACAATCTGGAATTGAGCAATACCAATATAGTTGACCACTTCAGCCATGATTTTGTAATAAGTCATAATCTGGAATTAGAAATTGTCTGATATTTTTTCGTTTGAAAGAGTGGATGGCATAAGACATAGGGCATAATCATTATTTGAGCAATATCTGAAACTGTTACACTATGAATCAAGGTGCTATTCCAGATGAGAGTCCGAGAAATTTACAGGAGCAATTACTCCTACAAGATGCTAAGGCTGGTAATTGTAGAGCTATTCAGGGTGGGCCTGACGATATACTAGGGGATGTTTCCAGACTGGTTTGGTTGCTCTCTATGGAGGGAATCCAGAAGACTGGTACAAAATAACTAGCATTCAGGCTTTTGTAATTAATGGAGCTTCCGTACAAGTCCACTGGTTTGAAAACGCGGAAACTTTGCAACAAGTTGAATTGAAATTCAAACGACAATATCCTAAAAAAGCACCTCAGAATTTATAGGTAGACAAGTTATGATAATTCGCTGTATTGCTAATACTGGGGAAGACTTACCGGAAAATTATATCGATCCGGCAAGAGGTTATACTAAAAAGATTGAATTGCCGTTGACAGTTGGCAAGGAATATGTTGTCTATGCTATCCGAGCATGGCAGGGAATAGTTTGGTACTACATCTGCGATGATAATTACAGCTATTATCCCATACAAACCCCTGCACCGCTGTTTGAAGTAGTTGATAACCGAGTTTCTAAGTATTGGAGGTTTATGCTTAACCCGAATGGAGTGTTGAGGTTCGTGTTTGAACAGTGGTTGGTAGTGCTTTTATGTAAAGGATGGAGGATAATACCTCTATGTCCAGTCTTTTGA
>ENA-OBIO01000321-OBIO01000321.1-metagenomes-genome-assembly--contig:-NODE-321-length-27286-cov-4.45764_pt1 | contig 27286 bp, 31 predicted proteins | sample MGYA00153383_OBIO01 | MGnify analysis MGYA00153383 | reverse complement strand
CTTGCCTTGGCAGGCACGGCGCTCAGCTTTGCGATACCGGCGGTACGGGCGGATGTACTGAAGACCTCCATCTTCAATCCCGGACTGCACGGACTGTCAGAAGTGTTGTACGCGTTCACGTCCGCCGCGAACAACAACGGTTCCGCCTTCGCCGGACTCACCGCAAACACGCCCTGGTTCAACACCGCACTTGGCGTCGCGATGCTCCTCGGCAGGTTCCTGCCGATCGTGTTCGTACTGGCTCTTGCCGGGTCGCTCGCGGCACAGGACAAAATACCGGCGACCGCGGGAACCCTGCCCACCCACAGGCCTCAGTTCGTTGGCCTGCTCATCGGAGTGTCTGTTCTCGTGACGGCTCTCACCTACTTCCCCGTATTGGCGCTAGGACCGCTTGCTGAAGGGCTGCACTAAAAATGTCTACTGTCATTGAAACTCCCGCTCCCGAGCGGAAACGCGGCAATACGGGTGAGCAGGTTACCAAGTCGAGCGCGTTCACGCCACGCCAGCTCGTGGCCGCCCTGCCTGGCGCCCTGCGCAAGCTCGACCCGCGCCAAATGTGGCGAAACCCGGTGATGTTCATCGTCGAGATTGGTGCGGCGTATACGACCCTGATCGCGATTGCCGAGCCGTTCCTCGGTGGTCCCTCGAAGTCTGGCGGAGCGCTCGTTCCTGCCTCATTCACCTGGGGCATCGCCATCTGGCTGTGGCTCACCGTCGTCTTCGCCAACCTGGCCGAGGCCGTCGCGGAGGGTCGCGGCAAGGCGCAGGCGGAAAGCCTTCGCCAGACGCGCACCAGCACCATGGCCAATCGGGTCGTATCGTACGACGAGCGAAACGATGCCGGCGCTGACGCGGCGGCTACCTCGCCTGTCTCATCGGCTGACCTGACCCTCGGTGATGTCGTGGTCATCGTTGCCGGTGAGTTGGTACCCGGCGACGGCGACATCATCTGGGGCATCGCCTCGGTCGACGAGTCTGCCATCACGGGAGAGTCGGCTCCCGTCATCCGCGAATCGGGCGGAGACAGGAGTGCGGTAACCGGTGGCACCCGCATCCTCTCCGACCGGGTCGTTGTGCGAATCACCAGCAAGCCGGGCGAAACCTTCGTCGACCGGATGATCAAGCTGGTCGAGGGCGCATCGCGTCAGAAGACTCCCAACGAGATCGCACTGAACATCCTGCTCGCGAGCTTGACGATCGTCTTTGTCATCGTGACGCTGACGCTGAACCCGGTGGCCGCCTATGTCGGCTCCGAGGTGAGCGTTCCCGTGCTCATCGCCCTGCTGGTCTGTCTCATCCCGACCACCATCGGTGCCCTGCTCTCTGCAATCGGAATCGCCGGAATGGACCGGCTCGTTCAGCGCAACGTGCTCGCCATGTCCGGCCGCGCGGTGGAAGCCGCGGGAGACGTGACGACCCTGCTCCTCGACAAGACCGGGACGATCACCTACGGCAACCGCCAGGCAGCCGAGTTCACGGCACTAAGCGGTGTTGAGCGCACGGACTTGATCACTGCTGCCGCTCGCTCCTCCCTGAGTGACCCGACCCCGGAAGGGAAGTCGATCGTCGACCTTGCGGAAACGACCGGATTCAGCACGGGCACGAAGGCAGCGGGCGAGATTGTGCCGTTTACGGCCCAGACGAGAATGAGCGGCCTCGACCTGGCTGACGGATCCCAGATTCGAAAGGGTGCAGGTTCCGCGGTCATCGCCTGGGTCGAAGAGTCCACGAGGGCGGCCGGCAGTGAGCTTTCCGAGCTCGCAGAACATGTCGACCGCATCGCCAACGCCGGTGGTACACCGCTGGTCGTTGCGACGAAATCGGCGACGGGTGAGGCGCGAATTCTGGGTGTCGTATACCTGAAGGACATCGTCAAGGCTGGCCTGTCCGAAAGGTTCGCGGAGTTGCGCCTGATGGGAATTCGCACGGTGATGATCACCGGCGATAACCCGCTCACCGCCAAGGCGATAGCCGCTGAAGCAGGGGTTGACGACTATCTTGCCGAGGCGACACCGGAAGACAAGCTCGCCCTGATCCGCAGGGAGCAGGAGGGTGGCAACCTCGTTGCCATGACCGGTGACGGTACCAACGATGCTCCCGCGCTTGCGCAGGCGGATGTCGGCGTGGCAATGAATACGGGGACCTCGGCCGCAAAAGAGGCGGGCAACATGGTCGACCTCGACTCCGATCCGACGAAACTCATCGACATCGTGAGAATCGGCAAGCAACTGCTGATCACGCGCGGATCACTGACGACCTTCTCGATCGCGAACGATGTGGCCAAATACTTCGCGATCATCCCGGCCATGTTCGCCGGAGTGTTCCCGGGGCTCGCAGTGCTCAACATCATGCAGCTGCATTCTCCGGCTTCGGCGATTCTGTCCGCGGTGATCTTCAACGCGATCATCATCGTGATCCTGATCCCCCTGGCGCTGCGAGGGGTGAGCTACCGGGCGACATCCGCGTCCCGCATCCTCAGCCGTAACCTGCTGGTCTATGGCGTCGGTGGCATTGTCGCGCCGTTCATCGGCATCAAGCTGATCGACCTGCTCGTCACCCTCATCCCCGGCTTCTGACACACCCCGATCTGGAAAGTAGATAACAATCATGAGTTCACCAAGAACGGCGGTCCGCCAATACTGGGTGGCCATCCGTGCGATGTTGATATTCACTGTCGTGCTCGGTGTCGGCTACACAGCCGTTATCACCGGCATCGGCCAACTCGCCCTGCCCTACCAAGCAAACGGATCCGTGATCACGGTCGGGGATGCCACAGTCGGCTCGGCGCTCATCGGCCAGGGGTTCACCGACAAGAAGGGCAAGGCGTTGCCGCAATGGTTCCAGTCCCGCCCATCAGCGGCAGGGAGCGGATACGACGCCTCGGCTTCGAGCGGGAGTAACTACGGCCCCGAAAATTCCGACCTCATCACGGCCGTGAAAGAACGGAAGGCGGCCATTGCGCAGCTCGACGGCGTAACGAGCTCGAGCATTCCCGCCGACGCGCTCACGGCATCCAGCTCGGGGCTCGACCCGCACATTTCTCCGGAATACGCCCTGCTGCAGGTGGAACGAATCGCCCGGGTGCGCACCCTGTCCGTCGCATCGGTAACGAAGCTCGTCGAGGATCAGATCCAGGCACCTGACCTCGGATACCTCGGCCAGTCGAGAGTCAATGTGCTCGAGCTGAATGTGGCCCTCGCGAAGATGAAGGGCTGATTCCGATGAAGAGAGGGCGGCTCCGAGTGCTGCTCGGCGCCGCTCCCGGCGTCGGTAAGACCTACACGATGCTGGAAGAAGGAGCACGTCTTCGCGACGAGGGACGTGACGTGGTCGTCGCCGTGGTGGAAACCCACGAGCGCAAAGCGACCGCTGCGGTGCTCAAGGATCTAGAGATCATTCCGCGTAAAGAGACCGAGCATCGCGGTATCTCTCTCGCCGAGATGGATCTGGACGCGGTGATCGCTAGGCGACCCGATGTGGCCCTGGTGGATGAGTTGGCACACACGAATGCCCCTGGCTCGCAGAATGACAAGCGCTGGCAGGATGTGGAAGCCCTTCTTGACGCGGGTATCAACGTCATGTCCACCGTCAATGTTCAACACATCGAATCGTTGAGCGACGTCGTCGAGCAGATCACGGGGGCGCCGCAGCGAGAAACCGTGCCCGACACGATACTGCGTGCTGCGGATCAGATCGAAGTAGTGGACCTCGCCCCCCAGGCGCTTCGCGACAGACTCGCCGAGGGCAACGTTTATCCGGCCGTGCGCATTGATGCGGCCCTCTCCAACTATTTCCGACTCGGTAATCTCACCGCGCTGCGAGAGCTGACACTCCTCTGGTTGGCCGATGAGGTCGATAGTGCCCTCAAGAGCTATCGCAACGAGCACGGTATCGATAGCAAGTGGGAGGCGCGAGAGCGTGTGGTGGTAGCGCTCACCGGCGGCCCGGAAGGGGAGACCCTGATCAAACGCGGAGCGCGCATCGCGGCCCGTTCGGCAGGGGGAGATCTCATCGCCGTGCACGTCACGAGCCAGGACGGTCTTGCCGACACCCACCCCGGTGCCCTCTCCGCGCAGCGTGCGCTGGCCGAAAAACTCGGCGGCACCTACCATCAGGTCATCGGCAACGACATCCCACGGTCACTCGTCGAGTTCGCGAAGGCATCGAACGCCACCCAGCTCGTCATCGGGGTCAGCCGCCGCAGCCGCCTTGTCGCAGCGCTGACCGGGCCGGGCATCGGTGCGACGGTTGTGCGGGAGTCTGGCCCCATCGATGTGCACATCGTCACCCATGCCGCCGCGGGCGGCAGATTTGCCCTTCCCCGAATTTCCGGCGCCCTCACTCTCAGACGGCGGATCATCGGGTTCATCGTGGCGCTGGCCGCCGGTCCACTCATCACCTGGCTGTTGGTGTCATTCCGCACGAACGACACGATCACGAGCGACGTTCTCGCTTTCCAGTTGCTGGTGGTGGTGGTTGCGTTGATCGGCGGTATTTGGCCCGCCCTGTTCGCAGCATTACTCTCCGGGCTAACCCTCGATTTTTTCTTCGTTGAGCCTGTCTATACGGTGACAATTGCGAAGCCGGCCCACATCCTCGCACTGGCGCTGTACATCCTGAACGCCGTGCTCGTCAGTTATGTCGTAGACCAAGCGGCCCGACGATCCCGGGTCGCGGTGCGGGCAGCCGCCGAATCGGAATTGCTTGCCACGATCGCAGGCAGCGTGCTCCGTGGCCAGGATGCCCTCGAGGCACTCATTACCCGCACAAGAGAATCCTTCAAATTAAACAGTGTTCGAGTCGTCGGAGCGGACGACGTTCTCTTCGAGTCAGGAATAGTCAAGGACGACGATCGCCTCACCGTGCTTCCGGTGGGAGAGCGCGGCACCCTGGAATTGCGCGGCCCTAATTTGCCCGCATCCGAGCGACGGCTCCTTTCTGTAATCGCTGCTCAAATCGATGCAGCGCTCGAACACAACGCACTGGTGAAGACCGCTGGCGAAATAGAGCCGCTTGCCCAAGCCGACCGCATGCGCAGTGCCCTGCTCGCCGCGGTGGGGCACGACCTGCGAAGACCCCTCACCGCAGCTACTGCGGCAGTCACCGGCCTGAGGAGCACCGATGTGACGTGGTCGGTGTCTGATCGCGATGAGTTGCTCGCAACCGCCCAGGAGAGTTTGGAGACCCTCGCCGACCTGGTGACCAATCTTCTCGACGTCAGCAGGGTTCAGGCTGGTGCTCTTGCGGTGACAACTGCACCCCTCCTCGTCGAGGATGTGATTCTGGAAGCAATCGACGAACTCGGTCTTGGCCCCGCGGATGTGGAGTTGGGGATAGCGGAGGATCTGCCCGAAGTGCTCGCGGACCACGGGTTGCTACAGCGCGTGCTGGTTAACCTGCTGGAGAATGCTCGCAGATATTCAGAGCCGGGCGAGCCGGTTCGAATTTCGGCCAGTACCTTCGCAGGTTCGGTGGAAGTGCGGGTGACCGACACCGGGCCCGGTGTGCCGCGAGACAGACGCGAAGATATCTTCGTGCCGTTCCAGCGGCTGGGTGACACGGACAATTCCACGGGGCTCGGCCTTGGCCTGGCGCTATCGAAGGGATTCGTGGAGGGGATGGGGGGAACGCTGCAGGCGGACGACACCCCCGGTGGGGGGCTGACGATGGTCATTTCTCTGCCCGTGATTAAAGACAGGGTCTTGACATGAAAATCCTCATCGCTGATGACGACCCACAAATAATCCGTGCCCTCAGAGTGACGCTCGGCGCGCGCGGGTATGACATCGTGACAGCCAGCAACGGCGTGGAGGCACTAAACCAGGCAATCAGCCATCATCCCGACCTCGTGATGCTCGATCTCGGCATGCCCGCGTTGAACGGGATAGAGGTCATCGAGGGCCTGCGCGGATGGACTCAGGTTCCCATACTGGTCGTGTCGGGACGGACGGATGCGGCCGACAAAGTCGCCGCCCTTGACGCCGGCGCCGACGACTATGTGACTAAGCCGTTTTCCGCAGAGGAGCTGCTCGCGAGGGTCAGGGCGCTCACCCGGCGTGTGCCGGCGGGCGACGACGAGCCTGTCACGATCTTCGGCGATGTCAGGGTGGACTTCTCGGCCAAGCAGGTCACCCGAGGCGACGCCGAGCACTTCGAGTCGATCCGGCTCACTCCGACGGAGTGGCGCATCCTCGAGCTGCTGGTGCAGAACCCGGAAAAGCTCATCACGCGGGAAAGCATCCTCACCCAGGTGTGGGGACCCCACCACACCAGAGACACCGGATATCTGAGATTGTATTTCGCGCAACTCCGCAAGAAGCTCGAACCGGTGCCGTCTCGCCCACGATACTTCGTGACCGTGCTCGGCATGGGATATCGGTTTGTTCCGGACGAACCATCCGACTAATTCACTCGCTGGCTCTGCAAAAAGCCTAGGGACCGGTGCGTCTCCCGGAGGAAACCCGTGAGCACCCCACGGATCTCGCGGCCGGTGACCAGTTGTCACCGCAGTGTGCGAGCAAGTCGTTAGGGTCCGCGTCGTGGCCGTGTGGATGTCGTAAGCAAGCTCCGTTGGCCACGACATTCGGAGTAGACCAAGTTTGTGAAACATGCAGATGTCGTCTCAACTGAGCCAGCCGTGCGATTGTTCGATCGCCTTCCCGAGCCGTTTAAGCGAAAGCTCGAGGGTGAGAATGCGTGGGGCTACTTCGAGGTAGCCCCGCTAAGCCGGGGATTATGGATGCGCGAGCGTTTGACGGTATTTCCTCCCGGTACGACCGCGGCGGAGTGTCGCGCGGTGGTCCTCCATCGCAACTGGCCTGTAGTCGGCGCGGTCGTGGCGCTTTTTGCAATGATCGGATTCGGTGTTGTGCTCGCCCCATTCGGTGCGTTCCTGGTGGCTTTCGCGCTCTACGGTGTCGGCATCCTGCTGAGCGCTAGAGCAACACATCGGGTGCGGAGAGAGTCCGTGAGATTGGTCGTCATTACGGTGGCGGTCAGTGGAGGAGCATCCTCCTACGGCAACGTCCAGAGCATGAGCATGGCACGCTCGGCGTTTGAATCGCTCGACATCCGCGCTCGGGATGAGGACCTGACGCCTGCGCAGTACGAGCGGGAGTGGGCATCCATCTTCCAGGCATTGAAGACCCGAGGCGCGGCGTTGAGCGACGAACTGGAGAGAGGAATTGGCCAGTCCTCGAGTTAGCCTGGCGCGCTGACGAGCCCCGCGACGACAGGTGCCGCCCGCCCGTCAGATCGCGCGCAAATCGCGCCCGTGTAAACTCCTTCCGGCTCGCTTCGCCCGACCCGCCTGCCGAAAGGATTTGCAATGAGTGACCTGCGTCCTCGTTCTCGCTCGATCGCTGGTATCGCTCGGCACGGCCAACTGCGTGCATCTTCCCCCGTCACCACCGTCCTCAAATTCGTGGCGGCAGCGCTCGCCGTTGCACTCGTGAGCGGGGTATCCATCGCGGGAATCGCAGTCAGCCAGATCACTAACAACATCAAGACCGTCGCCCTGCCCGGCGAAAAACAGGGTCCACCTCCCGGCCTCGGATCGTTTGAGGGTGGCTTCAACGTGCTCATCGTCGGTAGCGACACGCGTGCCAACCAGGGGGCCCAGTTCGGTAAGGACGACGGAGTTCTCAACGACGTTACGATGCTCGTGCACGTATCGAAAGACCAGTCCAACGCGGTGGCAGTGAGCATCCCGCGCGACATGGTCGTGCCGATCCCCGCCTGCCCCAAGGAGGACGGCAAAGGCAACTACAACGCGATGTCGGCCCAGCCCATCAACAACACGCTCGCCTACGGTGGGCTCGCCTGCACCGTGCTCACGGTTGAGGCTCTCACCGGGCTCAAGATACCGTTCGCGGCGCTCATCACCTTCCAGGGCGTCATCCAGATGTCGACCGCTGTCGGCGGGGTTCCGGTCTGCATCAACGGCCCCCTGGTCGATAGGTACAGCGGCATCGACCTCCCGGCGGCCGGCACTTACACTCTGGCGGGAGCGGATGCTCTTGCCTTCCTTCGCAGTCGACACGGTGTCGGCGATGGCAGCGACCTCGGCCGCATTAGTTCGCAACAGGTTTTCCTCTCTTCACTCGTGCGCACGGTGAAAAGCAATGACACTCTCACCAACTTCACGAAGCTCTACGGGATCGCCACCGCAGCGAGCCAGAACATGACCCTCTCCAACAGCCTGAAGAACATCAACACGATGGCGTCTCTCGCGCTCGTGCTGAAGGGTATTCCCCTGAACCGCATCAGTTTTGTGCAATACCCGGGCACAACGGGGGCCGGCGGAGTGTACGCGGGCAAGGTGGCACCCCTCACAAGCGTCGCGAACGCGCTCTTCGCAAAAATCAAGGCAGATGAGCCGTTCACTCTCGACTCCGGCACAGGGCGCGGCTCCGTAGCCAACCCGACCGCGCCGGCATCACCCGCGCCCTCGGCATCCGCTGCTCCGGCGCCGTCCGGCTCAGCAGCTGCCGCAACCACTCCGCCGCCTGCCGGTGCGGTCACCGGAGTGCTCGGGCAGACTGCGGCCGACTACACCTGCTCCAAAGTGAACAGGTAGCCGACTATTTCGGGCCGCGATTGATGTACAGCAAGAAGAGCACGGCGACGATAAGCAGCACGACGCCGAGAGTGACGATCAGGAAGCCGATGGCCGGGCCGGCTGCGGCGATAGATGAGGGAAACAGGATGATCCCCCTCGGAAGCTCGGAGCGCGGTTCGGCAGCGACAGGGGATGCTCGCAATCTAGTGACCCTGGCCGATGTGCTGGACTTCACTCTAAATCGGCAGTCGGGCACCGTTCGGGCAATTCGGCTCCCCAGTCCGGGGGTGGGGCCTTCCCCAATACAGGGGGGGTGAATGGGCGCTCGCGATGAGTGCCGCTATGATTACAGACGACAACTTGGAGCTGTCGCATAGTTCGGCCTAGTGCACCACCCTGCTAAGGTGGAGAGGGCGTAAGCCCTCCGTGGGTTCAAATCCCACCGGCTCCGCAAAAATACCCGATCAAAGCCCCATTCCGGGATTGTTTCGGTTCTCCTTCGGCTGGCTCCGAGGCTGGATTTCCGGCCGAGCGTCCGTGGAATGTCCGGACTTTTTGACGACGCACTCCGCGGTGGCCAGTTCGTCCGGTAGCGCGAGCGCGCGGAGGCGGTGCGGCGCGACTTCGTGGCCGAGCGTGCTCTGGCCGAGCGCCAGGCGCGCGCCACACAACTCCACGACTTCACCCACCCGACTACGGGCCGACACCGACCGGCCGAGGGCTCGGGCCGTAAGCCCTACAGACCCATCCCGTCCCGTCGGACGGTATGGCCCGACGGCGCGGTACCGAACTTGCTCAGGTCTGGTGGTGCGGGGCCGAGCCGCGGCTTGCGATCTTTCGTATCGTCGTCGCCGCCCCGGTTGCTCCGCTCCGTCAAAGCCACCAGCTCGAGGTGCCGGTCGGCCGTCCAGCAGACCAGTCGGCCCTTCTCCTTCGCCCGGCCAAGGATGCCCGCCTCAGCCAGCTCGGTCAGTGCGCGGTGCGCACCCGCGGGCGACACGTCCAGCCGGGTACTTGCCGACTCGGCGGTGAGCACCGGGTCGGAGGCGAGGGTTTCGAGGATGCGCAGCACCACCGCGTCCCGGCGCGGCACCACCGGGCTCAGGCCACGGTCGCGGCGCAACCGCACCAGATCCTCGCGCACCTGAACGTCCAGCGCGGCGATTTCCTCAGAGAGCCGAACGGCATTACCGGCGGCGTGCTCGGCGGCCTGCGCGAAGCCGATCACCCATTCGTCCAGCTCGGGCGGGTCGGCCCGGTAGCCGGTGAGCCCGGCGATGTAGGAGTCGGTGTCGCCGGCGAACACGGTGCTGATCGGAATGAGGGTGTTCCGCAGCGCGTCAGCGCGGCGCAGGACGGTGTGGATGAGGGCGCGCCCGGTACGGCCGTTGCCGCCGGTGAACGGGTGGATCGTCTCGAACTGCGCGTGCACGATCGCCGCCCGCACCACCGGGTTCCCCGAGGTAGCGGTGGTGAAGCGGGCGAGGTCGGCCACCAGACGTGGCACCTCGCCTTCCGGAGGCGGCACGAACGCCGCCCGCAGCGGGGACCAGCCCGGGCCGCCGACCCAGTTCTGCTCCTGCCGCAGCCCGCTCTCTAGGCGCGGCTCGATGAATTTAGGGCATCTTCAGGGAGGAGTCAGATGTATTGAGGAAGCACTTTGAGTCTCTCCGACGCAGTGTCGGCGGTCGAGATGTTCGAGATAATTGGCCGCGCTAAACCGGGTAGCGAGCTGGACCGGATGGAGGAATTCTTCATTAGGCAAGAAGGTGGCCCGACTAACCTCAACAACCCGAATGGCGGTTTGGCTAACGTGCGGCACCAGATGAGTGGTCCCAGATACGTCGGAGCAGGAGGTGACCCGTGGTGATCAAGCGTCCTAGGATCGGTGACGTTTTCACGATCCCGACAGGAGATGGTCGGTTCGGCGTCGGCCAAGTCGTCGCGACCTACGGGAAGGACGCCTACTTCTTTGCTGTCTTCGGACCCTTAATGTCAGCCGCCGACTTGCCAACCCGGCTTATCGAGGTACTGGCCGATCTCGTGGAATTCCTCGCACTATCCTTGGACGCCAAGATCCACGCAGGCCATTGGAAGGTGGTGGACTGGATTCCCGTTCGTGACGATCTACCGCTTCCCGCGTTTAAAGAGGCGGTGGCGTCGGCCGACCATTTCGATGTAGTGAATTACTCGGGCTCTCAGCGACGGCGAGCAAACAAGGATGAGGTTGCCCGACTGCCCAACCGAAAGATCGTCGGACCCGTGCGATTGGAGCGAGCGCTCCGGGCCAGCGCGGGTATTGAGCCCTGGCTGGATGCGTTTGACGAACTCAGGCCACGTGGGCTGACCTCCAGGGAGGCCTTCCGCTGACGCGCTTCCCAATCCGCCGTCGAGGGGGATGACCCACCGCCTGTTCGTAAAGATCGGGCTCCCTGGATCGGAATGACACGAACGGAGGCGGTACGCAAAACAGATCGAGCAAGAGCTTGCGCTTCAAGCGTCGCCAACATCGCCTCTGGCCAAATTCCTTGACGATGGATTGCGGCTCTCAAATCAAGCGAAACGAACTTCTCAACAGCAAGTCCCGGGAAGCGACTGAATCGGTAAATCGCTGAGATGGCCTTCAACTCCACGGTCACTCCGTCAGTTGACGTTCCGCTTACGGGCATTCTTTCTGGCTAGAACTCGAAAAGTTCGGTGAAGTATCCTCGTGCTAATCTCACCGCATGAGTTGGGATAATTCCGCCGTCGGATTCGTCTGGTTGACCGTCGCGATCCTCGCCGGTGGATATGCTCGCACGCGAAATCGATCTGCATGGACGTGGTTTCTTCTGACGCTGTTCCTCGGTCCCCTCGCGGCGTTCTTGCTTGTCACGTGGCCCGCCCGTGAACCCAGCACCACGGATATCACAGAGACAACCACTGGGACATCAGCCCGCTGAGGTTCCCGATATGGGAACAGGGCATGAGTTTCGATTGATCGTTTGTGTGTCCCGGCCAAGGCCTATGGCCCGATTGCGTGTCCGTTTACGAACGATCCCATGGGGTGGCTGATCGGCGTACAGTCGGACAACGCTGGTACTACCGACTGAGCTTCGATCGGACGTTATGTTGGCCTTTATTGTCGGCATCCTTTTTGTCGGTACCGGTCTTGCGTTATCGACGCGTTCGGGGATCTTCGAGGCTCGAGCCGCAGGCGATCGACAAATCCCGCTATGGAGAAGCGATCAAAGTTACCGACGGCCGCGGGCCAGCGTGCTTATGCAAGCAGCGGCGGGACTCCTCGTCGGGATTGGGGCCGTCTTCTTATTCATCGTCTGGGGATCGGGCGCCATTCTCTTGCTCAGTTTGGTGTATCTGCCCCCCTTCGTAGTCGTCGCGATTCACAACAAATCCACCCGAGGGGGCAATTAGCACGCGATTCCGTAGGAGCTTCCGCTTCTGGCCCTCTGGAGAGCCTCTGCTCGGCGTGGGGGTGAACTCCAGGGTGCGAGGATTGGGCGGTGATGGAAGAGAACGCTGTGCTCAGGGGAGATGATGCGCGAGTCGGTGAGCTTCAAGGGCAGGGGTGGCGGGTTGTCGCCCGATCCTGGGGCGCACGGCTGAACGCTGCCGATGTGGATACTGTACTGCTGAGCACCATCCTCGAGCACGTCCGGATGGACGTTCTGGTGCGTGAGCTCGAACCCTCCGACAGGCCGGCAATTATGGCGCTGGACGACACGACGATTGGTGACTATCCGGGAGGTGTTGCCACCATTCACAACGTCCTAAGCCCGCAGCGGGCAACCGTCAGCGGCATCCGCCGAGGATTCGGAGTGATCACACCGGACGGCGAAGTGATTGCGATGACATTCGTCGATGTCGACGGCACACAGGTCGAGACCGACTTCACGGTCGTCGCCAAAGAATGGCGTGGGTGCGGCCTGGCCACGGCAGTCAAGGCCGCCTCGGTGCTGGCTCTGCTGCTCGACGGTGCCAAGTGTTTCCGCACAGGGGGATCGCATGACAACGTCGCAAGTTTGGCTGCTAACACCTCGTTGGGGTACACGATCGACGAGGCCTGGCTCACTCTGGCGGCACCCGCCTTGTAGCGGGTTCGACCATCGCATCCTGGTAGAAAGACCATCGTGCGTCTTGCCGTAGTGAGAAACGGTGCTCACGACCGACGGAGACTGAGTAACTGCTCTTAGACGAGTTCGATGAGACGGTTCGCAATCGACTCGGGGCTGGGCATCTCTCTGAAGGCGCGAGCAAGTGCTCGGCCACGATCTCTAAACGAACCGTCTTCCAGCAGCAACCTCAGTCGATCGGCGATCGTGGTCGGGTCCAGCTCATCCTCTACGAGCGCCACAGCTACCCCAGCACCGACAAACGCATCAGAATTTTCGAACTGATCCGCGGCAACGGGCAGTGCGATCTGTGGCACGCCGGCGACTCCAGCAGCCAGCATGGTTCCCGCGCCTCCGTGGGAGATCACGACGGCTGCCCGCTCCATCAGAATGGCCTGAGGCACGTAGGGCTCAATCCGGATCCGACCCGGTGTGAGATCTGCGAGCATCGCCCGTAGTGGATCGAGATCTATACCGCGACCGACCGTGACGACGGCATCCACATCCACTGAAGCGAGTGCGCCGACAATCGCCCTCCAGGGGGCCTGTGGACCATTCTCCGTGCCGTACGTCGCGTAGACAAATGGCCGCTCAGTCCCGGTGGACTCCAGCCAATCCGGAAGATCACTCGACTGGCCAGCGGCCGTAAATGGCTGCATGTCGTGGATGGTTGCGCCCAGCGGGCGTTGGCCAAGCGGAGGGGCAAACGGGTGAAGGTAGGCGTGAGCGTACATTCCCAGGTCACGAGGGACATCGAGTCCGAAGCGCGACCACAGTGGCGCAACCGCCACCACACCAGCCGCAACGACCGGTCCTGGCAATTCACCGCTGAAAGCAACCGTCACGCTCGGAATACCTTTCGACGTCGCAATTGGCGAAGACGCAAGTTCTGAGGTCTCGTGCACGACCAGGTCGGGCCTGAACTCCTCGAACAGAGGCACGAGGGCTTCCATCATGACTGGACCTGCAGTGGTTGCGAAGAAGCCAGCGAATGCCACCGGTCGGCGCTCACGCGGTGGGATGGCGAAGGCGTTGGGGCTGTTCTGGAGGAAGCGCTGTGCACGTTCCGCTGGCATTAGTCCGGCCGGACTGGTGGCTATCCCCATTCCTTCGACAATCGAACATGATGCCGGTGCCGTTGCCCAAAGGACTTCGTGACCTTGACGCTGCAGTTCGAGTGCGAGCGGAATCACGGGAAAAATGTGCCCTACGCCGCCAGTGGTGCTCACCAGTACGCGCACGGCAGCCCTCTATTCCCATCGATCTAAGGTCTCAGTCATGAGATGAAATGAACCATCAGTACCAAACGGTGTCAGTACGGGCATCCGCACATACCGGCACACTCGCACCGTCGCGGACACTCACGCGTACTCTTCGGAAACAGGGCCTTCTGTTGCGGAGCAATATTGATGGTGTTCGCGATCAACGATCAAACTATGGGCGCAAAGTCGTGACCTGTCAAATGAGTACTTGAACCGATCCTTCTCGGTTGTCGTCGCGGGCGAACACGCCCATCTGTGACGATGGGCCGACACGGGCCTCCTCACCGAGAGGCCGCAACTGAACGCTATATCCGTAGTGGTTGCCTACCCGCTTCACCCAGTCGGCAAACTCGTTTTACATCCACTCGAACCGACGGTCCCGGTGGGAAACGTTGAGCAAAGGATGCCCAAGGACGACCAGTCCTTCATGATCTCCCAGTGTGATCTGCAGCCCGCCGTGATGCCGTCCGGCCAACGACCGGCTAGCGGGACGATCAACACCGGTGGTGAACAAGATCGTCAAGCGTTCCGCTGACCGTCCCCGTCTGACACAGCATCATCAGGCTCGGCAGTCGCGCGGATAAGCCCCGAATCGGTCGCGTTCACCGTCCGGCTTGCGGGCACGTGCTGCAAGTTGGCCGGAACGCGCAGCGCGGATCCCCTCATATACCTGACGCAAAATATGGCCACAAGAGCGGATCGAGGTCACGCTTGACACGGTCGAGTACACGCCGAAGACCGCGTGGGCGGCGATGAGGTCCCCGCCGTGGTGGGGCGTGCGCATAGATACGCACAGAGTCGCCGGGAGCGCGGCCGGGTGACCGGGTCGGCCTCCTGCCTGGTCCGGAATGTTCGTGCATTCCCGAAGGTTGCTGGTCTTATGGGAACTAAACCGGGAAAGCTTCCGCCTCAATTGTCACTTTCTCTGACCGGAGCAGGCTCGACGGACGACCTCTATCTGGGTACGGGCGAGGGCGGCCGTTTCACGCTTGTGGTCTTCTATCGCGGGCTGCATTGCCCGGTCTGCCGACGACAGCTGAAGGAACTGGACGAACGGCTGGCCGAGCTTCGAGCGGTCGGAGTCGGTCGAGTCGTTGCCGTGAGCATGGAGTCTGAGGAGCGAAGTGAACAGGTCGTCGCTCGCTGGGGGCTGAGCTCGTTGCCAGTGGCGTGGGGGCTCACGGAACAACAAGCGCGGGAGTGGGGGCTGTTCATCTCCACTGCGATCAAGGAGGGGGAGCCGTCCGTGTTCAGCGAACCGGGAATGTTCATCCTTGATTCCGATGGCACCGTGTATTGGAGCAACGTAGCGAGCATGCCGTTCGGGCGCCCGCCCCTCGACGACATCATCGCCGGAATCGTCTACGCCAACGATCACGACTATCCCGCCCGCGGCTCGGCCTGATCATGCGTCCTCTGCCTTCCAAATGGGATCATCGCTTCGCCCAGGGGGACACACTTGCCCCGGTTCACCGGGTCGGCGCGATCGGAGCAGTGTGACGATCCCGACCCCGCTCACGCCAACAGGCGCAAAACTCGCGAGCCCTGCGGTGGTCTTGGCAGCAGTCGCGGATCGTCGTTGCGGTGAAGCATGGCTCGCATGCGGGCGATCAATTATCGGTCGATCGTCGCATTAGATTCACTGGTCTTAGAGGCGTCGCCGGAGAGCGTCCTCAATATCACCCTGTAATGGAATGCCCGCAAAATGAGCGCCGGCTCGATAGATCCGGCAAGCAAGGTCCGTTGTGCGGCCGTCACTCGGGAACAGGTCGGTTCCGTCCACCAAAATCGTCGGCGAGCCAGCGAACGGTACCTGTGAGGCATCTTCTGGTGTGCGCAATTCCACGAAGCTCACCTCCGTGTTGGATACGCCGAGGTCTTTTAGCGCGGTGCGAATCCTGGAGCCTGTCTCTGCCCAGTTCGGGCAGTCCTCAATATGAAGTACTGAAATGTCCATGAGGTCAGTGTGCGCCGAAGCGGGACCGATTAGCGGTATCGCCCGAGGCCTGATCTTCGGAATGCTGATGGGGGTCATGGGAATGTTGGCCATGATCGCCAGCATGGTCGGTTCGAATGCTCTGTAGGTGGGCTTCGCCATCCAGATGACGATGTCCGTAGTGATTGGCATGGGACTTACCGTTCCTTTCGGCAACCGCCTGCTGACCGGCTACCTCAGAGGAGCGGTTGTGGAAATCGTCTACGGCGTTATCCGCTGGATCCTCGGACTTCTGCTAACCATCCCGATGATTTTCGAAATGCCACCGTTCAGCGTCAGTGCGACCAGCCTTGCCTGCCTGATGGGTCGCATGCTCTAAGGGCTTACCCTCGGAATGCTTGCAACACGAGTACTGAGGGGGCGAGATGACCGAGGAGGTGAACATCCTCCCCAACTCGTCTCCGCCTGAGCTTAATCCGCACGGTGTTGAGAAACTCCACCACTCAGCGGGACGTGACTAAGGACATACCGCGATCCCGCTGGAATCGCCCGGCCGCCAATGCGATTTCAGTTAGCGATGCGCCCACAGCGGAGTTAGAGACCTGTAACGAAATCCCCTATTGCGCTGGCATCCCTGAGGGGGATACTGGTCTGGTCGGTCCCGCAACAGCGGTGTCGAGAAACTTGAGCAACGATGCCAGGAGACCGGATGACCATGACGCAGTCGACCCTCGAAGAAGCTGTAGCGCAGGTAACGGCGATAGCCGCCGCCCACGCCGAACAGGTGGATATCGATGGCGCCTACCCCGTCGATTCAGTCGCGGCCCTCAGGTCGAGCGGGCTGCTCGGCCTGGTGATCAGCGAGGATGTCGGCGGCATGGGGGCCGGTCCAGTCGAGTTCACGGAGGTGCTTGGCGCAATCGCGGCGGCGTGCGGCTCGACCGCGATGATCTATCTGATGCATGTCGCGGCCGCGGTGACGGTCGCATCCGCCCCGCCGGCCGCGATGCCGGACCTCCTTTCGCGGATGGCATCGGGCGAAGTGCTCGGCACCCTCGCCTTCAGCGAGAAAGGGTCGCGCTCACACTTCTGGGCTCCTGTGTCTGAATCTATCGCCGACGGGGACGATCTCCGCTTCACCGCCTACAAAAGCTGGGTGACCTCGGCCGGCTACGCCGACGTGTACGTGATGTCGTCGCAAAGCGCGGTCGACCCGGAGACCGTCGACCTGTATGCGATCCCGGCTTCAACGCCAGGTTTGGACATCGCCGGTCCGTGGAGCGGACTGGGGCTGCGCGGCAACGCGTCGAGCCCGATGACAGTAGCGGTAACTATTCCGTCCAGCTATCGCCTCGGTGAGCCGGGCAGCGGGTTCGGCACGATGATGGCCACCGTGCTTCCCTGGTTCAACCTGGGCAACTCCGCAGTGTCGCTCGGGCTCTCCACCGCAGCCGTTGATGGCGCTGTCGCACACGTGACCGGCGCCCGGCTGGAGCATCTGGACCAGGCGCTGTCCGCGTTACCGACGATCCGGGCACAAATTGCGAAGATGAGCATCGCGTTGATGGCGCAGAAGTCGTACCTCGCCCAAGCAGCCGCGAAAGTGGCGAGCCCAGCTGACGACACTCCACTGTTCGTGCTGGGAGTGAAGGCCTCCGCTAATGACGCCGCGCTGACGATCACCGAATCGGCGATGCGGGTGTGTGGCGGGGCGGCGTTCTCGAAACACCTGCCCATCGAGCGGGCTTTCCGGGATGCGCGCGCCGGCTCCGTCATGGCACCGACTGCAGACGTGCTTTACGACTTCTACGGCAAGGCCCTCACCGGCCTTCCGCTGTTCTGAGTTTCGGATGTCGAAGCTCGTCGGAGCGCCCCTGCTCATCGGAGCGGTCGCCTACACGCCGAACGTCGTTCCCATCTGGGAAGGTATCCGCGAGTACTTCGACGAACCCGCGACGGCAATGGATTTCGTGTTGTTCTCGAACTATGGCCGCTTGGTCGACGCACTGCAGGCGGAGATGATCGATATCGCCTGGAATACGAACCTCGCGTATGCGCGTTCAGTGCTGCAGACCGATGGGCACGTGCGGGCGCTGGCCATGCGCGACACGGACGCCACCTTTTCGACGGTGTTCGTGGCGGCCGCGGGAAGCGGCTGGTCCGGGCCTGGCGACATCGCGACCCGGCGCCTGGCACTCGGGTCGGCGGACTCAGCGCATGCCGCGATCCTGCCGTTGCATTATCTGCGCGAAGCCGGGGTGGATGTCGATCACATGCAAATTCAACGCTTCAACAGTGACATCGGTAAACACGGTGACACCGGTCGCAGCGAGCTGGACGCGATCGACGCGGTGCTCGCCGGCGATGCTGATGTTGCCGCGATCGGCATCACAGTGTGGGAGAACATTGGCCGCGGTGACCTGATGCCCGGGATGCTCGAGCCGGTCTGGCAGACCGAGACCTACTCGCATTGCATGTTCACGGCACTCGACACCCTGCCCGAAGCGGTCTATGCACCGTGGGTGGCGAAGCTACTCGCCATGGACTGGGAGGTACCAGCGCACCGGCGCATCCTCGAACTGGAGGGACTCACCCAATGGGTCGAACCCCACCTCGAGGGCTACAACGGACTGTTTACGGCGATTGCGGAACAGGGCGTCGACTCCCGATGGTAGTCATGGCGCTGATGCGCACCGTAGAACAGATGGCCGAAGGCGATACGGCCGAGTTTGCGGTGGCGTCGGCAAGCGAACTGGACCTCGTACGCCGCTGGTGCGAAAAAACGGGAAACACCCTCGTCAGCACTCTGATGGTCGAACAGGACACCGGGCAGGTGACCGTGGGCCGCGGACGACCGCGCAACCCCGGCAGCATGATCCCCGCCGATCGGATGCCCGGGGCGAGGCTCTGGCTCTACACCAACTTCCACTGCAATCTGGCGTGCGACTATTGCTGCGTTGCCTCATCGCCGAAGACCGACCCGCGTCTGCTCGGCATCGACAACATCCAGGCACTCGTCACCGAAGCCGCCGACTGGGGCGTGCGCGAGCTGTATCTCACCGGCGGCGAACCGTTCCTGCTCCCCGACATCGACGTCATCGTGCGGGCCTGCGTCGACAGGCTGCCGACCACACTGCTGACCAACGGCATGCTGTTCCGCGGCCAGGGGCTTCGCAAACTTCAGGCGATGCCACGCCAAGGCTTCGCGCTGCAAATCAGTGTTGACTCGCCAACCCCCGAGGTACACGACTCGCACCGCGGCGCTGGGAGCTGGAAACGGGCACTTACCGGCATCAGGGTCGCACTCGACGAAGGATTCACCGTGCGCGTCGCCGCGACCATCTCAGCCCACGACGACCCGGCCCTCGATGAGCTGCACGCGCTATTCGACGGGCTCGGGATCCCGCGAGCCGACCAGGTTATCCGCCCCATCGCGCACCAGGGGGTCGCGGAGGAAGGGGTGGCTTTTACGCGGGAATCGCTGATCCCCGAGGTGACCGTGACGGCGGACGGTATCTACTGGCATCCCGTCGCCGCCCTTGACGAGAACGCGCTCGTGAGTCGCCAGATACTGCCCCTTGCCCCCGCGCTCGACCGGGTCAGCGAACTTTTCACCCAACAGTGGTCGTCAGTAACGGCCACCACCTCGATGTTCGCGTGTGCCTGAAACGAAACGGGAACGCCATGACTACGACCACCCGAACAACCAGAGCGTCAGTCGTCAACCAGATCGAGACCGGGCGTCCCACTCGTGCGGTGCTCGCCGCTGTGCGGATCGCAGTGGGACTGATGTGGCTGCAGAACGTGAACTGGAAACGACCGCCCGACTTCGGGCAAGCCGCGCACAACGGCTTGTACCAGTACACCTCTGACGCAGTGAAGCATCCGGTGCTCGGAGCTTTCAGCTGGCTGGTACAGCATGTCATCTTCCCCAACTTCGTGCTCTTCGGCTGGGGAGTGCTGATAGCGGAATTCTGCCTCGGCGCGTTCCTGCTCGTCGGATTCCTGACACGCTTCTGGGCGACCATCGGCATCCTCCAGACCATCGCCATCACCCTCTCGGTGCTGAATACCCCCGGAGAGTGGCAGTGGAGCTACTACCTGATGTTCGCAGCGCAATTCGTCATTCTGGGAACCGCCGCCGGGCGGATCGCCGGTGTCGATGGAGTGCTGAGACCCCGGTGGTCGCTCGGCTCAGGTCGGCCGGCTCGGATTGCGATGGTTCTCTCATGAGCGCCACCACTCCTACCGGTAGTACAGCTTCCCCATCAGCGGTCTGGCGCACCCGGGGCCTGATAGTCGCCGGTTTCACCGCGCTCAGCTCGCTGTTCTCGCTGCTTCATTACACGCCGCTACAGTTCGTCTCAGTCAACCTGGTGCAAGCACTCGTCCTGGTCGTACTCGGTGCCCTCGCCGCGCTCGGCTGTGCGCTGCGGTTGCCCGTGCTCCTCATGGCAGCCGGCGCGATCCTCATCGTCGTCGGGCTGGTGCGCCTCGTCACCTACGCCGCGACTATCGGTATCATCTCCGGCTCTGTCAACGCCGCCGCCCTAATGATCGGACTCGGCACCGCCCTGATCTCAATATGGATCACCTCGCGGCCGATGCCAAAGCGTGGTTGATAACACCAAGGTTGATTGGCCGGGTCCAACATGCCCGTCGTCAAGACCACAAGCGCACTCCGCACCCTAAACGGTGCGAGCTACGCTTTGCCCCTCGGAAGCACAGGGCGGTGGGTGGGCAGGCCACGAACAACCCTCCATAGTGTTGCAACGCGGTGCAGCATCAGCATGCTCGGAAGCTAAATAATTCGGCCTCCGCGCTGTTGCACAAGACGTTCCGCTTACCGGACGCCCTCCTCTGGCGAGATAGTGCCTATCGCGGCCTGAATCGTCCGAATATTCGACCCAAGGATGCCTGACGAGAGAAGACCGGAACCGAGCGGGCCCGCGGAGTTCGCTCCAAGTGGTGGCAACTGCTGAAGCGTTGCCCGGACTTCTGCATTCATATGCTCGAGTTGCCAGGAGATCTCGTCGGAAGCGGCCGTGGGTTGGTCCGAGGCGGCCAGCCCGGCCGCTTTCGCGGCGTAGGCGGCTGCGCCGAGAGCGTGCGCACCCATGTGAGCGACTCCGGAAGCTTGTCCAGCAGCCCGGGCGGCTGCCACTGCCGCGGGAGAGCTCACTGCGTGCGCGGCTCGACCAGCAACGAAGCGCTGACGAATTTCACCGGCGGCATCACGTTCACCCTGAGCAAATGCCCGAGCGCGAGCGATGGCATCGCGTGGTCGATGGTCTGTCGGAGCCTCGGTCTCGAACAAGACCAGGACTCGCTCAGCGCAGTCCGCCGCCCACATTGCGACGAGGCGGCGGTCAGCTTCGCTCAGTGACTGTGGGGAAAGCATCCCAGCATTCTCGCATCCCGTCCCACTGGGCATCCGGCTTGCAAGAATGTTTCCCGCAGGGTCCATGGCCTGCATGAGCGTGAAATTGCTGCCCCTTAAGCGAAGTAGGAATGCTCATCGATTCGCTCACCAGCAAGAGTGATCGCCTATGCCACTGAGCGAGTTGCCGGCTATGCGTCTGGATGGACCGCTTCGTGTGGGCGCAGCTGGGGGCCATGGGCTTGGAATACCGTGAGGAACGAGAGAGCCGAGGAATGAACGGCAATGCACTCACCGCGTAAACAACGCCGGATGATGGGGCAATTACGGTTACAGAACCGGTAGCACTTACATCTACACGTCTGAATTGGTGACATGCCCGCTACTGGGGCAATGGTGGAACGTGGTGGTCGGTCTCTACGTGAACGGTAGTTGCAAATATGGCGCATCGGCGGGAGCCTTGTCACTTTGATAAACGCAAACTTCCCAGCGCTATTCATGATTGGGAGAATTTTCGAGCCCGATAACAATGGCGTTTTGGCGACGGTATTCGAAAGTTAGGAGGGCTGTTGACGCCGACTGAATTCACCGTTTGAGTTCGCCGGACGGGTGGTGCGTTCGTTGAGCGGAACGGTCCATCCAATACGCTGCCACGATGTGGAGAAAGGCAATACAAGTCCGACTACCTCGGGCAGATCGTGTGCTGATTACCGGGTTCTTACCTGCGACACTGGCGGGACGAGGACGACCCGTTAAAATTCACTCTATGACCAACACCACCATTGACGAGATTGCACTAATAGAGGACGACAAGCACGCAACTTGCTTGGTCCCTCTCGCCGACAGACCCGGGGTCACCGCCGTGATCCCCCAACCAGATCTTGGTGATAGTGTCCTCTCGCTGGCTGGCGGCCTTGTCCGCGACGCCATGCGTCTAGCCTCTGACCCAACCACGACGGGAGACACGGCGTGAGCTTTGCACCAAACCCATCGGAGGAATCGCGATTGAGTGCCGGGCGAGAGTTGTTGGGAGCACTTCTCGCTCCGACAACTCATCGGGCACGGATCATTTGGACCGCGGGGGTTGGCATTGTCATCATCCTCGTCGTCGGGCTGGTTATTCGAACCGGCCATTTTGACTTTGCTGTCGTGAAGTTTTTCAACGGCTTCCACAACGGAGCGGTCGGCTCACTGACAAACGCCGTCTACATAATCTTCGAACCGGTATCGGCCATCGTCGGAACAGTGGTGCTCACTGGCATCATCCTTGCGCTGACGCGAAATCTCCGGGTGGCGTCTACCTTCGCCGCCACTATTGCCGCAACCTGGCTTTCTCTGGCAGTCGTGAAGCTGGTCGTGCACCGACTCCGTCCGGATGCCTCTCTCCTACCGTTCCCGTTCAAGCCGGCGCAAATCGACGCTTCCTACCCGAGCGGTCACGCGGCCTTTATAACTGCTCTCGTGGTCACGATTGTGCTCGGGCTTGGCGCGGGTCGCAGCCGCTGGTTGGCCGGAATCATCGGTGGGCTTTTCATCCTCGGAGCGAGTACGGCGCTGGTCATCGATGGGGTCCACTTCCCGAGCGATGTCATCGCCTCCATCATCTGGGGGATCGTAGTCGCACCATTCGTCCGAATGATCTGGGTGTCAGGTGTGCTTCGCGGCATTGACGACGCCAGGTCGCGACGCAGGCGAGACGGCGGACGACTCGAGTAGTAGCCATCGCCAGACGAGTGATCGAGAACTACGAGAAACTCCAGGCAGTCGACACCCGCAACACCCAGCAGGTCCCACTTCGCTGAGGCAGTATCGATTCTTTTCCACGACGCGGTCGGATGGCCGCTCGGACAGTTGATGATGTGCGTGTCTCTGGAGTGATAAGTCGTCAGAAGTTAATTATTGTGCTCGGCAATACAGCTGTTACTGCACTCAGCGTGTGGGTTGTTGAGCAGTTCTCGAGTAATCAGCCCTGTCGTGCCTCGGTGTGTATCCAGAAGTGATCCTGGGGGCGGATGCAGGATTCCCGGTAGCACCGAGATCCGCCAGCTTTGCAGGATCTCGTGCGCCTCTTTGCGGGCGAATACGGTGAAACCGTTCATCGCGGATCACCCCATTTCGCCGGGAAGATTCTCACGGTTGGTCATTGCTGGACTCGCTTTCCAGGAGGTTGTCCATCGCATCTTTCCTGTCCTGCCACGCAGAGGTGATCACTCCAGCCTTCGTGAGCCGAGAGAGCAGGGGTAGGCGGTGCCCGCAGTCATGGCCAATCCGCGATACTCGCCGAGACGAGTCTCAGGAGTGATCTCATCCGTGGCCAGGATCGGAGGCCAGTGCCGCGGCCCATCCAGTTCGATGCGAGTGGTCACGGCAAGCCAGATTCCACGATTTCCACCGACGGGTCAATTCATTGACAACGATGCACCGCACCAGCGGGTGAATCACTATTCAGCGCAATTTAGCGAACCCTCAGGTGGGCTGGTCAGTGCACCCGATTATGGAGCGCTCGTGACCGCGCGACTTCAGGTCCCAGCTGCCCGCTGCCGAGGAGAAGTCCAGCGTGGTGCGCTTGCGCCACAGGAGGGCACACCCCTCGAATCGGGAACTTCAGCCTGTGTGCCAGGACCGATCGCGACCGCACCGCTGAGGATGAGCGCATGACATGCGGAGGGAGGGAGTGGAGGATTCAAGAAATCGAACTTGACAAGGCGCCCCGATAGGCGCATCCCCCCGGTAGGTGTCATACCAATGACACGTGTGAAGCCCAGTCTACTGGGTCGGCCTACTGGGTCGGCGCCGACAGCTCCCATCGCGGGTAAAGTATTGGGAGCCCTGCGGGAACGCCGAAGACGATCGCGTCCGAGCGATGACCAACTCCCTGTCCGATGATCCGGTGTGTGGTCATCCCGGATGCTTGTGCAGCAGCGTCTGCGGTGTCGGCCTCAGCACCGTAGTAGTGGTCATTCGATCCGCTGGTGAAAATCGCGAGCATATCCGCGTATCGGGTGTTCCCCATGATTGTGAGCGGGAGCTCGGCGTCATACTGGCTCCGGTTTCCTCCGAATCCAAGGTTTACGGTCGAATCTATCGAGCCAAGCGAGGGGCTTATCTCACCAGAGACGTCGAGGATCGAACCAAAAACCTCGGGATGTTTCGCCCCGAACGAGAGGGCGCATTCCCCTCCGTTCGAGTACCCGCCGATTGCCCAGTTCAGTCGACCATCCGCCACATGAAGGTTCTGCCGAACATAATTGACCACATCGGTCATCACGTAGGTGTGCACGTTTCCACGAGGCGAGTCGATGCACAGCGGGTTCTGTGTTGGGCTCCCGATCTGGTCGATTGTGAGCACAATCGGACCAAGACCCCGGTTGGCTGCGGCCAGCGAATTGAGGGTTGCGAGGAACTTGCCGCTGCTGTCTGGCCCGCCGGGCTGTCCCATCATCATTATCAAGATAGGCAATGGTGGAGGATCGGCGACAAGAGCCGCAGGCGGAAGGTACAGGTAAGCCAGTCTGGCCACGAACCCGGACGCAGTGCTGGGGATGGCGACAGTTCCGTACTGCCCCGTCGCGGGCATTCCCGCTGGTGGACTCCACCTTTGCCAGAGTGGTTTCGGCGGAATGGGCGCAGCGGTCGGTGACGGGGTCGCCTTCGGGGTGGGGTCTGCCCGGGGAACTGACAGCGGATCCGCGATATTTATGCCCATCAACGACGCCGGGGTCGAATTGAGTCCGTAGCTGGCGTTGATGCCCAGGGTTGCCGTGGCGAGGAACAGAATAACGGCTGCACTCGCAATCGCCTTACGCCACCACCGGGAGGTCCAGATGTTCGCGACTGCGACGCCGACCGCAGCAAAGGAGCCCACGACCCACGCGTGAGTGTCGAGTTCCAGCGGCGTACCGAACAGATTGAGGAAGACTTCGCAGATGACGATGACCAGGACACCAGCTGCTGCGCCCCCGAGCGCTGAGAATGCGATCACCATGATCCATCGGCGTCTCCGGACCCAGGTGCTCGGCAATCCGTCGTCCGCTCGTCGCGCGGGTACACGGTGCGATGCAAGGTAGACCAACATCGCGAGACTCGCGACACCGAAAATGGCAACGATTGTCCCGTCTACGATATTGAGCGAAAGCAACGAACCCATAGTGCAACGGTCTCCCAGTGAGCGGACAAATTTAGCCGTGCAAATCATACGATGCAGCGATGAAAATTTCCGTCACCGAAAGTTGTCTCTGCGGCGGCAGCGAATTTACCTCCCCCGAACTTTCTTCTAACGTTGCGCGTACCGTCATATATGATTCTGAATCGTATGGAAGTTCGTAACGAAATCCGGCGCGAGAATTCGCGAGTCGAAGAAATTACAGTTCAGTGGTTCGTCGAATGAAACACTTCAGGTCTAAGCCCCGCCACCGGAGTACCCGCACCGGCGATCGAGGGCCCGCCGCGGACGCCGGCTCCATCAACCTGCGGCCAGGGCGAGGACGACTGACCGCTGCCCTGTCGGTCATCGCTATCGGAGTCATCGGCGCCTCTATTGTGGCCTACAACTTCCCGATTTCGACCCAACTCTCCGCGGCGGCGGGATCATCCACGGCATTGCGACGGGCAGTCCCAGGACCGGCGACATCCACCCCCCGTGACATCCACGAGGCCCAAACCAAACCAAGCGTCACGGGGACCCCTGGGGCCAGTGCGACGCCGGCAGCGATTGCCCCGAGCGTTTTACCGGCCGTCCCATTGCGCGTGTTGACCATTGGTGACTCGATAATGAAGGGCTTTGGATTGAAGCCCGGCCAAGCGTGGCCCGAGTTGATTTCGCAACAGGATGGATGGTCCCTCAGCGCCCTGGCCTGTAATGGAGCTGGCTTTCTCGCGATCGGTGCCGCTGACGATTGCGATAGTAATTTCTCGTCGATCGTGAAGGGGGCGAGTGCGCTGCAACCGGATCTTGTAATTATCGAGGGCAGCAGTAACGATTTTGGAATGTCGAATTCCGCGCTCCTCGAATCGACCCTAAGCGCAGTATCCGATTTGCAAGCGGACTTTCCGCGGGCGAAGATCGTGGGGCTGAGCGCAGTATGGGGTGACACGACGGTGCCGGATGAGATCGCTGAGATCAATTCGCAAGTGCAGCAGGCAATGGCGCAGGTCGGCGGCACTTATGTCGATCTCGGGCAACCACTGAGTGGTCACCCCGAGCTCATGCAGGGCGACGACGTTCACCCGACGGCTGCCGGGCAACGCGTGTTGGCAGCTGCGGTCAAGGAAGCTCTCATCCCGGCCACCCAGGCCGCCACAGTTGCGGCGGCCGGTCAACCGTAACCGGCAGGCCGCTCTGTTGGGGAAACTCGCCAGTCGCACTCGGCGGCACCCCGCCGATCACCTCTTGTAGTCGCCGTTTAGCGCGCTGGGCTCGTCACGCTCTCCTCGCCTCCCCATCGTCTCCGCTGATGAACTGGCGACCATGAAAACGTCGGGCGAGACTATCGAGGTCGAGATTGTGCCGCCTGTGTTGGCCTGGGCCCAGGCGGGGACCACCGACCCGAACTGCAAACACCTCACGCAGTGAAAGGTCGCAATCCGGTTACAGGCCGCGGGTACCGGGCAAATAAGGGAAGTTCTGAGTTCGCTCTGACCCGGTGGACTACTTGGCAGAAGGGTATGCCCCTCCGCTGGAACGATGTATGCCAGCGTGGCATCGAATCCCGGAGAGCTCGAAACCGACATCATTGAACGGATATGACGCCCATCATCCCATTGTCCTCGTGGTCGAGGATGTGGCAATGGTAGACGGCAGTACCGGTGAAGTCCTCGAAAGCGATGCGCACCCGCGATTGGCTGTGGGCCGGCACGTTCACGACGTCCTGCCAGGTCGGCGTCTCCACAGAGTGACCGCCGATCTCGATCACCTGCATGGGCCAGACATGCAGGTGGAAGGGGTGATCCATCGGGCTCGTGTTGACGATGGTCCACTCCTCGATCGCGCCGGCCGCCACGGACTGGTCGACGCGGGCTGCATCGAAGCCCCTACCG
>ENA-OBIO01000316-OBIO01000316.1-metagenomes-genome-assembly--contig:-NODE-316-length-27520-cov-19.123_pt1 | contig 27520 bp, 37 predicted proteins | sample MGYA00153383_OBIO01 | MGnify analysis MGYA00153383 | reverse complement strand
GAGCGGGACGAACTGCGGAAGGAATTGGCGGAGGCGAAGTCGGTACTCACCAATTTCTCAACCTGGAGCGATGACCAATGCAGTTGGAATGACGCGGGCGTTCGCGCTCGCGCAATTGCCAGCGCATTCCTCGCCCGCCATCACCCGCCGTCCGCAGTGGATGCGCAGCAGGTGAATCATGAGTGACCCTACCACATCCGCCCGACTCCGTGAAGCCGTCGCGCTACTCGTTGAGCATAATAAATGGCGACGCGGCGAAGACGATAGCGCAATGCCGTCTGGTGGCGTGAATCCGATGTTGCTGGGGCAGGCGATAGACACGGTTGCGCAGTTGGTGCCTGAGCTAATCGCGCCGCACGCGATCGAAGTCACTAGCGCCATGATTGATGCTGCATTACTTGCTTGGTATGGGACTCCATATCCAACGAAATGCGATAATCCTGTTGCGGATCGGATTGATATGCATCTCGCCATTTTGGTGGCACTACAGGCGGTGAAGTCGTGAGTAAACCTCAGTGGATAGAAACCGCTAAGGAAACGCCAGAGCCTAACCGATACGTCATTGGGGTTAATGAGTCCGGTCTCGTCTTAGTTGTCTGGCACAAGTCTATGGGGTACGTCTGCGGGGGTGACTTTGCCACTGTGACAAAGGGTAAGCGAACGACGAAACTTAGCCACTGCCCTGGAGTAACTAAATGGATGTATATTCCGGAGTTTAAGTGATGCACGGCCCAATATCCCCGCTCGCCCTCCTCCTAATCCTAGCCGTCCTAACCTCATTCCTGATCGCAGGTCTGATTGTCTACGGATTTTATCTGGTTGCTCCGATTGTTTGGAAATGGGTTCGGGGGCATTCATGACAATCGCGGACTTTATCTATCAGGCCAGTTTCTGGCAGTGGGTCGGTATGTTTATAATCATTGCGATCATAGCAGAGGCCCGCCCATTCAACTGGACGATTAAGCGTGAACAGAAATCAGACAATGAAACGAAGGACAAATCATGACCGAACCTCTTAGCATTTTCATGGCCCCTCCGCGATCTGAGCAGACCGCGACGATTCCGGCGGATTTGTTGGCTTGGAAATTTGTTAGGTGGTATTTGTGAAGTGTCACTACTGCGTCAATGATTCATCGATTATATTCGCCAGTACTCCAATGTGCGACGAATGCTCACTGTTGTTATTTGGAACTCAAAAGGAAGAAGTCATGACTGACCACATTTGCCAACATTGCGAACTAGCATTCAGGTCCGTAAAGCTGCAAAAGTATTGCTCAGTCAAATGCCGTAGCGCAGCGATCTATCGCCGGGCTGTTGCTGATGGACGGAGGAGCACGAATAAGAACAGGGCACCTGCGAAAGTTGTGACGGGCAAATTTCCGACTTTGGAAGATCGGAATAGACGGGTGAAGTTTTGTGGATGAGGATTTGCGAGATGCGGTCAGGGTCATTTGGCCTTGGCGGGTGTTTGATGGGCGTGTGCGTGTGATTCTTCGACTACTTCTTCAAAGGCTTAAACATGACGAATCTGATTCAACTTCACGCTGAACGTCGCCGCTTACTCAATGAGGTACGCGGGGCGGAAATGTCTAAACAATACGAACTTGCCTCGCATCTACTTGAGAAATTTACAGTGGTAAACCACAAGGTCAGAGACCTAGATGAGCTTCGGATTAACCGAGCAAGCCAATGCATTTCAGCATTGGGAATAGGAGTTAAATAACATGCTTTTACTTAAAGATATTTCGTGGGAAGCGCAGAAAAGATTTTGGAATAAGGTTGATGTTCGCGGACCTGAAGACTGTTGGCTTTGGAAGGGGACACTTGTTGAGGCTGGTTACGGTAAAATGAACATTCTAAAAAAACATCAATTAACTCATAGGGTATCGGTTATTTTAAGTGGCCGGGAACTCCCTGGAGATCTTTGCGCTTGTCATACTTGTGATGTGCGAGATTGTTGCAACCCACGGCATCTCTTCATTGGTACAAGGAGTGAAAATTTAGCAGACATGACTATGAAAGTCCGACGAGCACGCGGTAAAACACATCGTTCATTTACCTCTCCTGAGTCTACTCCAAGGGGAGAAAAACACTGTGGGGCAAAGCTCAACGATAATATAGTCAGAGAAATTATATTTTTAAAGAAATGTGATGTTATGAGTAAGGATATTGCCGTTAGATTCGGAGTAAGCACAGCGACCATTTCTTACATCCTCAACGGAAATCGTTGGAAACACATTACCGCTATCCAAGAGAACTATTCGGCGCATGACGTGAAACATGAGTTGGCGATGATGGAGGTCAGCCATGGACGTTAAGTGGAAGCCAAGGCATTCACATAAGTTCACGGGGAAACATTGCGAATGTGGCTCGACGGATTGGGCAATTTGTCGCTACATAACCTCTGCCGGTCACACTCGGCACGCATGGTTTTGTAAGCAATGCGATAAGCGGTCCAATATATATGAACCGAACCATCCGCATTTACTTTATGTTAAAGTATTTGACGAATCTGAAACTACTGCGTGCGAAAAGTGCGGACGTCTCGGGGCAGAGGAGCATCATTGGATGCCTCGCCACCTGAGTCCAGATGAATGCGATAAATGGCCTACGGGCTTCCTTTGCCAAGGGTGCCATTCCGTCTGGCACGACACGGTCACACCTGCTATGGGAGTTAGATAAGCATGGGTAGGATATTTAATGTCAGGTTGAATCTGGATGATCTTTCATCGCACAATGACACCTTCGGAACCGATTCCGAACGCGGTGAATGGTTGCGCGGTTTTCTGGCTGGCGCTAGGGGCGCTCCATGTCGTTTTTCGGATGCCTCGCCTGGCTTCCTTGGCCACTCACTAGGGGCTGAATCTTTAACCTATGCGAAGCAATTTCATGAGCAGCAAGCGGTGCATGGTGCGAGGTCCGCTGAGGTTAGGAAGGCAAAGTACGGAACCGCACAGCCCGAGCGACCCTCGAACCAACCTTCGAGCGACCCTCGAACCAACCTTCGAGCGACCCTCGAACCAACTCCGAACCTATCCAATAATCCAATAATCCATAAAGAGAATAATCCAATAAACCAACAAACCAATAATCCAATTACGAAACGCAAACGCGCAGCTCCGCAGCGCAGCGACTCCGAACAATTTATTCATGATAACAAGTTCCGGGTCTGCGGGACCGACACCGAAAAACGCTCATCGCTCAAGGATGCCGTTTCGCACTTCGGTGAATCTCAGGTTCACGCGGTCATGGGGCGTATTCGGAATGTTTGGGCGAGCGCCCTGCACGCTGAGATTCAAAACTTGATCCGTGACGACATCGCGACGAAAGTGAAACAAGACAAGTTGCGCGAAGAGCAGGAAAGAATCTTCGCATGAATCCTACCGTGTGTATTTTCCCTAAGCTCACGGATCAATTCCATGTGGTTCATCTTCCAATGGATCGCATCCTAGCCGGTATCCGCAAACCGTCCGCGCTGGTTCAATCAATCATTGTTCGTTTGCGCGCCGAACCGGACAAAGAAAAACGCCGTCCGATCAAGTCGCAACTTCCGGCGATCTGCTGGGGCGCTGACCTGACGACCCGGAGCGCAGACGTTTCCCCTGAGGAAAAGGAACTATCCCGTTCGGGGTTGATCTGCTTGGACATCGACCACGTGGCGGACATCCCGACCGCTCGGGCCAAGCTCCAGGGGGATCCGCACGTGGCGGCGGTGTGGTTGAGCCCTTCCGGTGATGGTCTCAAGGTTTTGGTGCCAATCGCTGGCACCTTAGAGGCCCATTGGCGGGCTTTAGATCATCATGTCACATCAACCCACGGCTTGGCTTGCGACGGGGCTAGAAAGGACGTTTACGGGCTTTGCTTCGTTAGCCACGACCCCGATCTCTGGGTTGCTCCAGATCTCGATTTGGTCGAGCCCTTCTCCGGCATCATGGAGGAAACTCCCCCAGCTCGCGGCTTCACGGCGTCATCAAGTACCTTTAGCCATTCCGATGGCGAGGTTCTAGAAGACTTCAGGGAATACACCAAAGCTGAAGCCCCTTTACAGCACGTCAGTCCCGACATTGATTACCATGAATGGATCAAGATCGGGCAGGCAATTCATTGCCAGTTTAACGGAAGTGCAGAAGGCCTCGTTCTCTGGGATGCGTGGTCCGCATCAGGAAAATCATATCAGGGCAGTGATGACCTGCACAAACATTACCGCAGCTTTCGGTCGAGCGGTATTTCTTTCCGCACCGTTTTGAGAAAGGCAATGGACGCAGGATGGAAGCGCCCACGTACTGTTGCGCCGTCAAGACCATATCAGGAACGTATCACAAAGCCTGTCGGCACTCTACGTCAGCACTTTGACCAGATTATAAACGGGGAAATCAAAAGTATTCCGTGGCCGTGGCCCCTGCTCGATAAGTTTACGCAATGTCTAGGGCCAGGAACAGTGACGCTTTTGGTAGGCACGCCAGGGTCAACAAAGTCATGGGTTACCTTGCAGTCTGCCATTATGTGGCAGCGCAACGGGACACCATTCGCCCTACTGGAACTCGAACAGGATCACATCTTCTGGGCAAAGCGCGTACTCGTTCAACTGGCGCGCAATGGCGGACTATCTCAATATCAATGGGTAGCGGAACACCCTGAGGAAGCCCGCGATCTCGTTTCACTTCATGAGACTGAGATGGAAGCGGTGATGAAGTCAGTGACGACGGGCAATTCATTAACCTGCAAGCAGATCGTCGAATGGACTGAAGAGCAGGGGAAGAAAGGCGTGCGTGTCGCCGTCATCGATCCGCTAACCGCAATGGACGATGACGGATTCAAGCCCCATGAAGCGGCGCGCAAAGTCATGAGCCAACTGACTGCGGTCGTGCAGAAGTATAAGATGAGCCTCATCCTGGTAACTCACAACGGGAGCCTTGCGGGCCACCGTGGTGAACCTGGGCTAGATCAAGTTGCAGGCGGCAAGGGGTTTACCCGCTTTGCTGACTCTGTGCTGTGGCTTTCCCCCGTCATGGATGGCGACGACACGAACGTCATTGTTCGCATACCTGCCGGGACTCGTCGCGCTGAATCGAACCGACACTTGCGTGTACTGAAGTCTCGTTCTGGCGCGGGTGTCGGCCAGGTCATCTGCTTACAATTTGACAACCAGACAACCATCATCGAGCAGGTTGGAGTCTTATCTCACGATAAGGAGCCTACATTGCCAGACATGGACACTGAGGCCGCCCGCGACCGCGCAACGCGCCTATCCGCTCCACTTTCACAAACTGAGGATGTATTTTAATTATGAATAACCGCGAACAGCGGATGAAACAATCCGAAGGAACTTTCACATGATAACACATTACCTTTGTTCAAAATGCGGCGAGTTGAGAGGCGCTTCAATTCTAGAATGCCCTTGTCAGCCACGCCAACTCCATGACCCGCGCATTTTCGGTGCTGCGAAGGTTGGGAGCGATCCGGTGCCTCAACCGCCGTCCGACCGCTTCAAAGGTGGCGTGTTCACACCATATGGTTATGTGTCATTCCATTCAGAATACGAAGCTGCCAGGGACTATATATGGGATGTTGTATCGGAGAAGTTGGTTCGGGAACGTGCTGCCGTAAACAATAAAGGACCGCACCAATGACCACCCTACCCAAAACCGCCGAACAGATCCGGGAGATGCCTGCGGGAATCGAGATGGTCTGCCTCGTGGCGCAAATCATCATGGGCTATCCTAATACAACCAAACCCAATTCTTACATAGCTGGGGTGTTCAATAAATCTGGGCAGCCTATCTATGACGTTGTCAACATCGGCCAAGGCTGCGATGTATTTGATGAGGTGGTTTTTAAGCCATCGACCGATATTGCGCATGCGTGGGAGGTCATGGAGAAAATGCACTGCCTCCAGGTAGCACCACTCGGCTCCGATCAGTGGCACGCATGCCGCAGACAGGACGGAGATTGGGATTGCTGCGACTGGTACGCTATTGCCGATACCGCTCCGCTTGCTATTTGCCGGGCTGCACTTTTGAGTTTGGTGGAGATGGGATCATGAACCACTCCACATCAACCGACCTCTTCGGCATGGAATACGCAAACGTCCAACGCAACCGGGAGGCCGCGATTAAGGCGTTGGCGGCAATGCCAGTGAAGCCGATTCGGATTATGGTCCCGATGGACTATAGCGCGAAGAATCTCACGCCGGAAAGCGTCAAGGAATTCCGACAAAGGGAATGCCAAGCGACCCGTGAAAAGCTCGCCCTACGAGAGAAGTGTATTGCGATCTTGCGTGAATTAGGGCCACAAACGACGGCTGAGATGGGGCGGTTGCTGAGGGTGTCGTCCAGGGCTGTGGCGTTGTCGCTGGATGATGTGCAGCATATTAAAAAAGAGACGATCCATGAGCGGTCGAGGAAGAAGGCCGGGGCGTATGTTGATGGGATACGGTGGGCTTTGCCTGGGGTGTTCGCGGCGAAAGCTGCTGGTTGATCGTTTGGCTTTTTAATCACGGACTTCCGTCCATCTCAGCAATCATCCCGCGCCGTTCCAGCTCCCGGTGATCGCTAATTCCGTTATGACGATCAATGCAATGCTGCGACTCGTGTTTAAGCACGCTTATTTTAGCAAACGCATCTAGATAGATGGTATTCTCATCGAACGCGTAGTATGACGTAGGGTAATGACCGACAATTACCTTACACGGGGCTGCGTCTATATCAGCCTGCGTTACGTCTCTGCCGGTAGACACCCAGCGTCCGAAGGCGTCGCGGATATAAGCCCGTGGAAGTGGGCCACGAAAGTGATAGCTGGACCAGACCTCATCATAGTCGGGTTGCGTTGTGGCGTAGTCGGGGCGTGTGTAGCACCCGGCTAAGCTGATGGCGAGGATGGCTAGGACGATGAGGCGCATGCGGCTCTCTTGAAGCTGGCGGTGAGATTATCAACGGGTTGTAACTTAAATTCAACATCTCCGATAGCCGTACGCACAACACACCCTCCTGCGGCAATTACTTCTTGTACGTATTGCTTGCAGGTTGTTCCGTGTGATGTGGCAATGCATTTTCCGTTTAAGAATAAGAACATTTGACGCATGATTAGGCTTTCTTATTTATGCTTGATTGCCGCTTTCACGCGGATGTGGCTTGATGAGACGAAGATATGCAGAGTCATAATGCGTAGTAAATCCACGCAGCGCACTCAGCATCAAGCGCATTGCCCGACGCGTATGCCTTGAGATAGGCACGCATACCAATATCAATATCTTCGTTATGCTGAACTACACGACGCACTGGCTTAACTTTAGACCATGCAATCGTGAGGAGGAGGATGAGGTAGCGCATAAAGTCCTTTCCAGTGATGTGCTCAAGCTCTCACGCTTGGCTATGGACATACTCTAACATGCGCAAGTTAGATTGCAAATACTATTTATAAGTCCTTGAATACCACTGGCGTATAGAATGGGTCGCCACTAGATAAGATTGCGGATTTATTGCCAGCGACTCTGTCTATCTCACGTTGCCTGACGATGGCGTATCGCTTCTTGTTAACAGCACGGGTCAATACCTTACGGCACTCCTTACAGCGCTTGTCACGGATGCGTTTAGCACTGATGGCTCGGGTGTAATGGTAGAAATCATCAGCCGGGAGGTTGCGATGACAGGTAGAGCAGATGTGCATCCTAGTAACGATATTTCATTAGTAACGAAACGCAATGGCGTTGAATCACGCACCATAGCACAGCGCAGAAGGATCCTTGGCGGTTAAAAGGTGACAATAATTGTCAGTTGATGCTGTATGAACCTATTAATGCGTGATATTGATATTCAAGTGCATGATGCTGGAGGAGGAAATGGCCGTGATAATGATGCGGTAGCGATCAGTGAGGATGGATAGTGGGGATCGATGAGGGTATGATAGAGGCGTGATAATGGTGAGATTGGTTGTGATATGGGCCTGGGTTCCATTGCGGCCATATTTTACGCTCGCCACACCATCTACTACCACACAATCGTCCATTATACCCATCACACTAGCACAGTATGGACATTTGATAGGCCCCCCACGTGCCATGTCGTGATAATAATGCATAAGTGCCTGTAATAACAGCATCGATGCATTGGAATCAACAGAACATACTGTTCCCTATCGGCCATCGATTCGTTACTATGGCAATTGGCCAGGGTCCAATCGGAGGGTGGGGGGCCACGCCCCAATGCTCGTATATATAATCCCGGGTCACCCGCTTCAAATTTTTTTACAATTCCCCAGCTTGCTTGACTTTGAGAGCGTTATCGAATAGCCTCGCGTGTGTGCGTGCGCGTAATAGATGAGTTGACTACGCCCGCTTACAAATAAGATCCACAGCAGTTCGTTAGACCAGCACCTGTAATCGTACGATCCGCTACCGAGCCCATCTACGACAATCCCTTCAGAGGAATCACGCTCAGCCCCTCGGCGGCATGGTGTCCAATACTGAAGCAGACCGTGTGCAACGAACGAGACATCTGATTACTCCAAAGGGGGTCACTGGCAACCGGATGGACGCGGCCCAGCCCAGCGGAGTAGCTTGAGGATGTATTGACATGACGAACGCTTGTTAGACTCCCCTTCCTGCGGCTGAGGGGCAATCGTGTGGAACGAAGGAAGTCCACGATAGTAGTCTAGCAATGAGCGCGTCGTTATGCCGTTGACCGGTTGGCAGCCCTTGTTTAAATACAAGAGAATGGGGCTCGGTCATGAGTATTGATATTACGAATAAGGGGGATGGATGGGAGTTGGTCGTCGATGGTAGGCGAGTCTGGAATGTAATTAACTACGGAAGTCGGATGTCATCTGATGAGGGATTGTTTCCAACCAGAGAGGCGGCGGTAAAGCGCATATCAGATTGCCGCAAGGATAAATTAAAGCTACTCGCCTTCGTCATGAAACATAACCTATGGGGCGCTTCTTGACAGCCATCGACTAGCGTTAGGATTCAGTTGTCAGGCTTGGGTGACGCTCTACATTCTTTTACATTCTCAGATAGCTCAGCGATAGAGCTTGACACTAGTTAACAATAATCACAATGAGTCGTATGAGAAACGGCCCGTATGAGATGGTTATCGCCGACCAAGGTTACCCAGGAGTAAAATACCGTGGGAGATATTGCTACGAGCACCATCACGTGTGGTGGAAAACAAAAGGTAGCGTTCCAGGGGAAGGTAAAATCATTCATCACCTAGATGGTAATAAACGCAACAACGGCATTGAAAATTTATCGCTAATGACCGAGGCACAGCACTTGACCCTACATGGCAAGAAGCGAGGGGTTCAGTGCTTGGAGTTGAAGTGCCCGGCATGTGAAATGCTTTTTATTAGAGAAAGACGTAATTCTCATCTCGTCAAAGGTGGAAAATATTCGGTATGCTCGAGACGCTGCCGGGGCAGCATGTCGGGATGGAGTAAGTCCGTAAAGCTGGATGACAAACGGCTAAATGGGCATATCGTTAGAGAGTTCACTAAGTTTCAGTCGGTGGTTTGAATCCATCTCTGGGAGCCATGGGGGTTTAACCACGAAAGGGGGGACTCTCCCGAAATGTCGGTAGAATAACGGTAGTTCGTTGGGTGAAAATCCCGTAAGTGCTGGTTCAACTCCGGCTCGGTATTCCATGACGAAACCACCTTAACCGGTGGTTTTTTAATTAACGCACGTTAACTTGCGGAAATGCCCAATAACGTCCCAATCGTCACTGGTCACGGCAAGATTGACTCTTGCCTAGAAGACCTTGGCCGCTCTGCCCTACGCCTAGCCAAAGAGTTCCGTGGGGTAAGCCAGGTTGCAAAGTCCCTAGTCATGTTTGATGTGCAACACTGCGGCGAGCATTGCCCGGCTACCGTTGCAAAGAGGGGGCACAACAACCTGATACGCCTCATGCTGGTAGCCCGTGACGAGCTGGTCCGCATGCAAGCACTACGTGATGAGATTTCCCAAGACCCACTAGCAGAGATTGCTGATAAAATCAACATCTCAAAGGCGATCCAAAAGGGGATTGTAGATTTAACCAAGACCTCCCTAGATGTAGAAGCCGCCGCTGAATCTGCTGCTGGAAAGGCGTCTGACTTCCTCGTTAAGCTCGCTGAGTTTAAGCAGAAAGATCAGCATCATCGGGACAAGCTGAAGATGGATACCGGCAATTTGAGTGGCGACGAAATTTCCGCCTTACTAAAAGCGGTAGATGTAGAACGTATAACAGACGCTGATCCAACTGCCATGGAGGCGAGCCCGTGACGCCAGATGAAATAAAAGAGCTATTGAAACTCAAGGCTGACCGGGAAGCCAAAGACCCGCTGAAGCATTACAAGCCGGGCGTTACACAGGCCCAATGTATGGCCAGTAAGAAGATGATTCGGATGCTGCAATCCGGCAATCGTGGCGGCAAAACATCGCATATGTGCGTTGAGTTTGCGCTGATGGCTCTTCGTCGGCATCCAACTCGTACGACTAGCAAGCCAATCACGCTGATTCTCTGGACAAACTCACGGGAACAGATTCGTGATACGTTGTACCGCAAGCTGCGTGTTGCTAGTGAAATTAAGGGGCCATGTGAATTGTACCCGATGATTCCCGACTATGAGGTCGAAAAAGACCATATGGTAAATGGGGCAGGTAAGCCAGTCTGTAGAGAGATAAGCTTAAAAAATGGCAATCGTATCATGTTTGCCATCTCTGGCATTGAACGCTCATGGACTTTTTTAGAGGGCAAGGGATACGTTGCTGCCATTGGCATCGATGAACAGGCGGGCACGCAAAAACTCATTGATGAGTGCATGGCCCGTCTCATGGAGCTAAATAATGCGGATAATATCAAGGAGTTTGGCGGCGCATGGTTTATGTGGGCCGCTAGTGAAACCAAGATAAATGACAGTTTTGATAATCTAAAGGCCATCTGCCTTGATCCTGATAGGAACCAAGACGCTGAGTTTTTCCATATTAATTCATCTGAAAATTTTGCTGTCACCTCAGAAGCCCGCGAGCGTGTCGGGCAATTCATGTCAGAGGAAGCGTATAAGATCCGCATCACTGGAGAAGGCAACGCCCGTGCTGCAACCCTGGTATATGGGAAACAGTGGTCCGACCAACGGCACATGCTGCCAATAGACCACATCCCTAGTGAACGGGCCAATCTATGGGTTGGATACGATCCGGGCGTAACGCACCATACCGGCATGTGCATTTTCTGCCTTGAGCCGGAAAACCCTATGCAGCTTATCGGTGTAAAGTTCTTCCTCTGGAAGGGGGGGACCGCTGCGGAAGACGTTATGCATCTAGCAAAGTGGCTTGCCGGTAGGCGTCTTGCTGGTTTTACTTACGATATAAATTTGAGAAACAAAGATCGTGGCGGCGGACCAACTGTTTTAGCGCAGATGCAAGAAAAGATGATGGAAATTGGCATTTCACCAGTGGGCGGGTACTGGCAGGCTCGCAAGCAGGTAAACGCTGGAATCCAGATGGTTCGGTATTACTTAGACCCAGCCCCGGATAACAGATCGGTCACGCCTTTCCTAGTGGTAAACCCATCTGAGGAATCAGGCGGAAAACTATTCCGTTGGCAAATGCTTAAATACGCGGGCCATGAAGAGAAGCAATTCACCGGGGCTGGCTCAATTATCAAGAAAGACGACGATTTACTCGACCCAGCACGCTACGTATGCCTTCAAAGGCCATCATGGAATCGTGATTTCCAATGCGGAATTGGTGACGCTACTTACGTCTACCCGTCTCAATTCGAAACAAAGGTAGACGTTCCAGAGATTTTAACGCAGGATCAGATGCAAATGAAGCGGCTTATGGAGCTTTCCAAGCGTGGGGCTGCGATGCGATCAACTAGGAGGGGAAATGGATATCAATCCATTTAGCGCGGGCGGCAACTGCTTCTTCTAGTTCAATAAACCGGCCAACATAGTATTTATGGCCCCCACGCTTTACGCCAACATCCCAGCGATTCTTAAACCAATGGACTCCTTTGTGTCCAGATTTATTTTTATCCGATAGCCGTTTATTGATATTTTGCCCAGTCTTGTTCATCCAACGGATGTTACCGGAAAAATATCCTTTATCGTTGTCGATACGATCAATGGTATGTTTAGGGGTTGGCTGTACGCCAAGCGCCTCAACTGCCGCCTTATAATTAGCAAATATTTTCCATTCGTCGCAGACGGCGATCCCGCGACCGCCGTAATTTTTATATTTTATATTGTTTGGGTTACTGCACCTAGCCAGCATAGATGACCATTTTTTATAAAGTGGCTCTTGTTTACATTTTTCTATACTGCGAAGGCGGTCACATGCCTTGCACCGACTCTGAAGGCCATCTGCATTTTTAATTCCTTTATGAAATTCAGACAATGGCTTACTTTGGCCACAGCCCTTACAGGTTTTAGTATCCGTTTTCATGATCCTATTATAATTCGTGTTTTCATTGGGTCAAACACATTGTCGCTCTAATCACTTGATCGTAAGTGATCGCCCACTAACCTACCGGAATGGCCCTAGCAACCAGTCCGACAGGAAGTGTATCGGGCACCGGGACGGCGAGCACGATCCCTATCTGGAGCAATTCGGTAACTCTTGGCAATTCGCTTCTCAGCCAAGCGACTACGACCATCACGTTAACTGGTGGTGCAACAGCCACTAATACGGGTTTTTACAATCTCGCTTCAATTAACGACTTCCTTCAATACGATCTTAAGAACACGTCAACTGGCACATCTGCCCAATCAACATATTCCCTGACTGCTGACAATGGATCCGCGACGACCGGATTTATGTCGATCAACATCAACAATAGCACATTTACTGCGGTAAATAACTATTCGATTGGTGTGGCGAATGACTGTTCTGTGCTTGCTTTTGGTCAAGATCTTTACATTGCAAATAGTCATATCTCAAAAGACATAATCTTTTCAACTGGCAAGACAGCCTCGCCATTCTTCGACGAACGCTTTCGCCTACAAAATGCATCGAATGTAGGTGGAGCTCTCTTCACGCTTGGTAATTCACTCGTTGTTCGCAAGGCGGCAACGCAAGATTCCGTAGCCCTCGCCGGTCGCGCTGGCGGAACGGGGTCTTTCTCGCACACCATCACCCCCACGACGCTTTCCGCCAGTTGGATGACCACCCTACCGGATGGAAATGTCACCCTCACCGCCGGAACCTCAATAGCCGGAGCAATCGCCAATACGCAGGTCGCGGTTGGGAATGGAACGAATACGGTTGCGGGATCTGCGAACCTGACCTGGAATGGGACGACCTTAGCGACGACTGGCGCAGGTACGTTCTCTACGGGCGTAAGTGTAACGGGATCAACTGTATTCGTATTGGGGTTTATTGCATCAGGGTCGTCTAATAGCACATCGGCAGGTAACTTCCCATCTGCATCATTCCGCAATCTCGACATCACTAACAACAACGGTGCAGCTTTATTCTTTCAGTCCTACGACACCAGCAGCACTGTTCGCACAGGGGCGGGCATCGCAGCAACGTTCACGGCTAAAGGAGCCGCCACACTCGACGGGATTCTTGCATTTTATACGGCCATATCTGGAGGGTATGCCGAGCGGTTGCGCATTTCCGCCGCTGGCAATCTGTTGGTTGGGACGACCGCTGACACGGGCCTAACCGGCGCAGGCGGCGTATCCATCGCCAGCACCACCGACAGTACAACCGCCGCAACCGGCTCGATTATCACGGCTGGCGGGCTCGGTGTCGCAAAACGCTCCTTCCTCGGCACCATCGGCGCAACCTTCAAAGGCAACGTCCTTGCCGGCGTGCAAGACGCTACGGCTGCGGTCGCTGGCCAAGTCGGTGAGCCTATTAGCAGTGTTGTCGCCGCTGTCGCAGTCGCGGCAACAGGCACGGTTGGTAACGTCACCTCAATCACCCTACAGCCGGGGGCTTGGTCGATTCGTGGATTCGCTGTCGTCAACGGCGGCGCAACGGGACTTACCGCAGCGTCGGCCATCAACATCTCCCTTGTGACGACATCGGCCACCAATGGAGTCGTAGGTTCAACAATGACGCAGAAAACGGTCGAGTCCTCTGGGGCACTTGCCAACGGCTTATACCCACTTGCGATATTCCCAATTGACGTGAACATCGCCACGGCAACCACATATTACTTGACTGAACAGGTGTCGTACATTGCCGGGGCACCGACGGTTTCAGCCACCCTTGCCGCAACACGGACCCGTTAATCATGGCTGACTTACAAATATCAGCAGAAGCAATCATTTGTGGATTTACCGCCATGGGAAGCGCTGTCGCTTGGCTTGCGCATAAACTCTATTCCGGTGCATCAAAGTGCGAAGACAGTAATGCCGCACTGCAAAAAGAAGTACGTGATCTGCACGTATTCAACCGAGATATCCTGGCCGGTGTCATTAGCGATGTGGCTGATGCGCTTAATAAGCTCAAGCGCGAAGTTCGCGAACTCGACCCAACAGACACCGAATCTGAAACAGACATCCACAAGACGCTGACCGGCTATGAACGCCAGGTTATCGAGCATCACGAAAATGGCGACACAACCGCCATCGTCCGCCGGAAACGGTAAGGAATACCCATGTATGATTTTCGCAAAGCAAACGCGTGGTGGGCTATTGCTTCTTTGGTGTTTGTGCTCATTGGCGTGTGCATCCTGTGTTCGTCATGCTCGCTCCGAACCGCTACCGGATCGCTTGTCACCCCACCAGTCGGAGGGGATAGCTCTGACCAACTGGCAACCACCGTTGCCCGCCTCGCATTCATCGCTGGACTTGCAGCCATTGGTTGCGTTGCCGCCGGAATCCTCCTCAAGCAGTACGCAGCGGCCCTCATTGGCGGACCCGCTCTTGCTGGCCTTGCTTTGGTGTTCTTGCTGCTGCCTGCTATCGCTGCGGCTGTCAAATGGTTGCTTATCGGCTCGGTAATCGCCGTCATCGGCGGCGCTGCGTGGCTGGCATATTCACGCTGGAAGACTGGCGTGGCCTTGAAGCTTACGGCGCAGCACGCCGACCGCATGGAAGCGGCTGAAACTGAAGGTGATGTGATAGTCGCCAAGGCGGCGTCCCGTGCTGATCAGGTGCAGGCGGGGGTTGCGGAGCTCATTGAAAAGGTGCGCGGGGTCGTCAAAGCAGACTAAGTAAGCGAACGATTGCTTACTAACATAATCCGCTAAGGTACGACACATGGACGAGATTGACCCAATCGTATCTGAGCGTGTCGGCCAGCGGATGAAGCAGGTTTACGACGCCGGGAAAAATACGAGGAAGTCATTCCTAGATACTGGCGAAGAGATTAATAAATACGCTTATGACAAGACGTATGATTTTCTCTACCAGGATTGGGATACTGGCGACGGCGAGGGTTTTTTCAGGGCAAAAGTAGCTAAGGCTGCGCAGTTCGTTGAAATCGTTGGCCCGTATATTTACCAATACAATCCAACCTGGACGGTAACGCCAAAGTCATTTGCGTATCCTGAGTGTATTGCCCGCAATAAGTGGGAGGAAGAATACCTCAATTGGGCAGCAAACGAGCAAGATCTCTACACGCAAGCAAGTCGTGTCGTCAACGAAGGCCTAGTGTATGGCCGTGGCGTCATGTGGACGGGCTACAATCCACGTAAAAATTGTGTAACGCATAGCTACGGCTCGATTAAAGATCTCGTCATTGACCCTGATGCGATGACGATGGACGAGGCAAATATCAAGTTCCGTCGTCGCATTAAGCCACGTTACGAATTGCTGCAACTCTACCCTAAGATGGAGAAGATGATTAGGGAATTGCCAAAGGCAACGAATCTTCCTAGCCATCTGAAAGCATCGACTACCGCCAGTGGCCCGCAAGAAACCGGCAGCGATCTTCTCTCTTATATTGAGGCATATACTCGCGTAGGTGCATCTCGTTGGATGTCTGATGCACAGGAAGCAATGGGCAACGATCCGGCCAAGATCGTGATGACAGAAGACGGCAAGATTGTTGACATAGGGCCGTGGGAAATCCCATTCTGGCGTGATGATATGTGGCCGTGCGAGGAACTAGACTTCCGTGAGCTTCCAGGGCAGGTTTGGCCCGCAGCTCCTATGGGGCCTGGATTGGGATTTGTCAAGGCGCTCAACTGGCTGCACACGCTCTACATGAGCAAGATGCGCGTGACTACCCGCACACCGCTCATCGTGATGAAGCGCAATGGCGTTGAAATTGAAAAAGACCAGTTGGTCCGGTTGCTCAAGGGTAGCCAGATGGACACGCTGGTCATCACCGTCAATGGCAATGAGCAGTACAAGATCAGCGACTTGGTTGAGCAGTTCAAATATGACACCGGTGTTGCTGAGTTTGAACGCTTTGCAGCGATTATGGAAACCGGATTTGAGCGGGCTACCGGGCTAGAGTCCATCCTGTTTGCTGGCAATACTAACACCCAGATTCGCACTGCTGAGGATGCTAAACTCAAGGATCGCAACAGCCGCACGCGCATTGACCACATGAAGACGATGGTGGAAAAGTTTGCCACTCGTCTAGGCCGCAAGGGGCGACTTGCTGCTCGATACTTAGAAACACCAGAAGACATCGGGAAGATTTTCGGACCACAAGCTGGCCAGGAATGGGGCTTTCTTGCTCCTCCGGAAGTTGTGCAGCAGCAGCGCATGATGCAGCAGCAAACCGAGCAGGCCAATCAGCAGTTGGCGGAACTCGCTCCGCAATTACAGGCTGCTGGCATTCCTGTTCCGCCGCCTCGGCCTATTCCCCCTGTCACTGCCGTTGATTTTGATAATTGGATTCTTGAGTCTGATGTCGGGATTGAATCTGGATCAATGCGGAAGCTGGACCATGACCAGCAAATTGACGCTACAAATGCCGCCATGAATCAGGCATTCCCAGCCATGATGCAGGCGTCGCATGAGCGGCCAGAATTACTGGCGCCTGCTCTCCACATCCTCTCTTCATGGGCCAAAGCGAATGCCATCCCGCAGGAAGCGCAAGACGCAATTGCTCAGGCAATCAAGATCGCTTCCGTTCCGCCCCCGCCTCCGCCCATGCCTATGGGACCGCCGCCGGGGCCAATGAATCAACCACCACCTCCCGGAGCCTAAAATGGGTTTTCCTAGTCCCCTTAATATGGTCACGCTGCCGCAAGCTGCAAAACGTGTTCCTATCACGATCCTTGCCAACGGTACGCCGAACGGCTCAAACTTGCTGTCTTTGTTGGTTGCTGGCGGCTATGTCGCTGCAACTGACGGCGGTATTGTAGGCTTCAAGATCGAAGCAACGCAGGCCGGTGTTATCACCGTACGCGATCCATTCTTCATCGCAAATGCCGCCGTAGCCGCTTCCTTCACCGCGCATGGTGTACTGGTTGCCTCTGGCGTTGCGTACTCATCGGTAAATTGCGGCGAAGTCCAGACGATTGGCCTTGTGTCAGCCGCCGCGACTGCCGTCCCTGCCGTTTGCACGATCTACCTGATGGTGCCGTAATATGCCAAACGCTTGGGGTGCCAAAGGGCCTTGATCGGACGAGGAACATCGACCCATGATTTACCTTCAACAATCGCCTGCACTGAAGTAACCCCGGTTTCATTAAGGATGTGTTTTTGTGATTCCCCCAGAATGTAATATTTATGCAAAACGTTGCGGACTTTATCGTGGGTCAATTTTGCCGACCATGAAGAGGCTCCGTGATAAATTGACATTTTTCTTAAAGCGTTTTCGTTTCTTGTTACCCATTCAAGGTTCTCTACGCGATTGTCGTGACGTATTCTATTTAGATGATCTACTTCCAAATGCAGGTCAGTTTCTGGCTTGCAAAGAAAAAGTTCAGCAACCAATACATGAACATAAAAGCGAAAATATTTTTCATGTGAATGGTATCGTTGTATTTGAATATATCCAGTTGGACCTGGTTTTAATACCTTTTCGATCCACTTTCCAGACCAACGATCTACGTAATCTATCCGCCCGCTTGCGTGAACTCTTAGTTTATGATTTGCGGCGGGAACGGTTATTGGATCTATGCCACCATCTTACCTCATTGTGTAAAAAGTAAAAGGGAAATCTATGCAATACGAAGCCAAATGTGACGCATGTATGCGTGAATTTGACTACTCGTCCATGATAAAAGATCGTGACGTGGTGCCAGAATGTCCGCATTGCGGAAGTAAGCATACTTTAAGAGAGATTCGTACCACTGTCCCCGTTCGCATGGACAAAGATTTTTCCAGCGAAAACAATGGGCGTGGCCGCTACATTGACCAGTTAGCGCAGCGTAGCGCAAATGGCAATAGCTACCAACAAAATGATCCCAGTGCCTACTGCACGTCGCAGTCAGATGCATTAGAAAAGTGCCGTAAACGCGGTCTTACCGCGCAGAAGGCTTAACAAAGAAAAGATCACTCTCCGCAAGGACTCTGATCGGAAAGACTATCATGAACGAAGAACTTGTTGATTCTGCTATTAATAATGATATATCAACATCAGTAGCTCCAGAAACCGTTGCAGATTCTCCCGGTACGCCGGTTGATTCAGCCCAAGGCTCGGAGCCTACGCAGCAGTCAAATCTTGATGCCCCATCCGCTGGCGCGTCAGATGAATCGCAGGCCCCCGCTGGGCAGCGTCCGACTGCATTGCCAACTGATCCCCTGAAAGAGTTTAACGACTTCAAGGCCCAATCAGGCCGTGAACGTGCGGAACTTCAACGCCAGCTCCAGCAATTCCAAACGCAAAAACAGCAATGGGATCAAGCTGAGGCAAAGCGGAAGCAGGAAGCCGACCGTCTCCAACTAAAACGTTGGGATCCAAAGCATCCAGAACATAGCAAGTTCGGCGCAACGATGGCCAAGCGCCAAGCGTTGAATCAGCAGCTTACCGCCCTAAAGGGACTCGTCCCTCCGGAGCAGTTTGAAGCAGCCGCACAAGCAATGGTCAATAACGCGCTGGACCCTGCTGAACAGACTGAGTTGCGTGAACATCAACAGATGAATCAGGAGTTCCTGATGAATCCGGTGGCAAGTGCTCGCGAGCAGGCCCGCGCAGTTGCGCAGGAAATGATCCGTGAAGCATTCCATGGGTTCCAGCAGCACAACACAGCTAGCCAAGACGTGCAGCGCGACATCGGTAGCGTTCCGCCACAAGCCCTCGGGTTTATGAAGGCGGCCCTGGAATCTGGTGCCAACTACGATCTGGCCTTGCAGCACGCTAAGATGGCGGCCCGACTTCAAGAGCTTGAAGGCCAATCAAGCCAGTCGCAGCAAACGCAGTCGCATGTGACTGAACAGGCTCGACTCAATAAGTCAAAGGCGTCCGTTACTCGCGATCCTAAGCCAGCCCCAATGTCACAAGCTGACATTTACTCAAAGGCCAAGCAGATCGCCGATTCTAGGGGAATCAGTACCGCAGATTCGAAGTTCTCCCGCATCGTGGCAGAAGTCGAAGCTCAATCAAAAGTTCTTTAGTTAGTAAACCCGTTAGAGCCGATTCCCGCGCCCTAACATAAGCGGCCTAGAAAACCGCAGAAAGCAGAACTAGCCATGGCTGGTTTCCTCGATGTCGTCACCCCGACGACTATTGCCAACTTCGCCAAAGGGGCGTGGGATGGCGTTTCTCAAATGAATCCTTGCTTGCAAATGCTCAAGGAAAATGCCGATTGGAATTACGATCAGGGCGGAGATTCAACGTCGGATGTCCTTGAAGGTGGCCGTCATACGGTCCTCGTCTCGGCCCCCGGTATGGATATGACCCCCTACCTTCAAGCCCGCAATCGCTGGGCGCGTTGGAATCTGCCCTGGGCTGAAATTGCCGCAGCGGTTGTGTACGATGCTGGCGCCCTCCGCCGTAATAGCGGCCCGCAAGCTTTGTACTCGATTCGCGACAAAGACATCCCGGCGATGATCCGCGACATTCTGTACGGCGCTACCGGCTCATTGGGCTGGCAGTTCCTCAATCAGAATATCTTGGCCCCGACTGGTCCGAATGCCGCTAACGGGCTTCCTGTTGCTGGTATCCCATCTGTCTTGCTGGCTCCTGGCTCGACTGATATTCGCGGTGAAAATAACAACGTCTATACCGGCGTTGCTGTCGCTGCTTCTGACCGTGGCGGCGTCCCTGGCACTGGCTCGCAGACCTACGCTGGTCTGTCGATGGCTCCTATCGGCTCTAACGGCGTTGGCACTGGCGGTATCGCTGGCGTTGATAACAACGTTTATGACGCGTGGACTCCTAGTTTTGTAAACAGCACCTCGACCGCATGGTCGGGAGCGGCGAACGTTGACGGCAACATCCTGTTGTATACCCAATATGCGGCTAACCGCGCTCGCCGGTTCTCGGCTGGTGATGTCAGCCTCATGCCACAGTACGGCATGCTCGATTTCCGTCTGTTCCAGGCCATGGGCGTTGCGGTTGCTGCGAAGCAAACGATCTTCGTCACTGGCGAAAGCAACAAGAAAACCAGCGTTAGCAATCCTAGCCTCGGCACCATGACTGACGTGATTCCTCACGCCGGGTTGTTGTGGCGCTGGTCGGAAAAAATGCCGACTAACACCGGGTACGTGCTGAACTTCAAGCAGATGCGCGTTTTCGTGCAACCGCTTGCGGATCGTTCCGAGAAGCCCGATAGCGGGACTATCATCCCGACTGTGCCGACTGGCGAAGACGCCGGTATTCTGGAAACCAATGTCACGTTCGACCCGATTCGTCGCCAGTACCTGGTTACGAGTGCGTTCCCTGGTCAGATCAAGATCCATCCGCGCTACCAAGTGCGCATCGGCGCTTACGCCTAACCCACCGAAAGGAGATATACCATGTCAGCTAATACGCTTCCTTTTGAGTTCGGCAATCGCTCGTCCTCTACCGTTCACCTTGCGGATCTCGGTAACGTGTACTTTTCGGGGGCCTTGGCCTTCCGTCTTGTGCGCTGTGTCACGACCGCTCTTTTGCTTACTTCCCAGGGGAAGTTTGTTGACGAAAACTCGGCAACTACTCTGACCTATGCCTCGTCGGCATTGGCTGCGGTCACCTCTGCCAAGCCTCTCGGCCTGTGCAGTACGGCGCAGCAGTCAATTGCTATCGGTGACTTCTTCCTGGTTCAAATCCAGGGCGTTGGAACCGTTGTCGGAGCGAATACCGTTACGGTGGCTACCGCCGTTACGACCGCTACCGGTGGCTTGGTGGCTAACGTCACTGGCACTTTCGCCGGTAACGTTCCGCCAACTATCGTTGGTACTGCTCTGACGACTGCTGCCGGTACAAACGCCACGATTCGCTTGCAGAATCTGATCTAAGCATCACCAATAAAGCCCCGCTCATCTTGCAATAGGTGGGCGGGGCTTTACTGTTTTAACGAGAGGTATCACGCATGGGACTCCCTGTCTACGTTCGGCAGAGCCAAGCGGTTACTGACTACTTTGTTTATATCTCCGGCGGTGCGCCAATAACCGGAAAGATCAATACAAATTTCACAAAACAGTTTGCCTACAATGGTGTTGGCAATCAGTCTGTTACTGGCATCGTGATTACGGAAGTAGACGCCACTAATAATCCTGGTGTCTATTCCATTACTATTCCTGCTGCGATTTTCGCCTTAACTGGCGACTATGATCTCAACTTTTTTGATAACACGTCAACCACGTTCCGATGGGAGCAACAATGGCGTTGTACATCAGATGGCACGGGCACCGGTACAGCGGGGGCGGTATCGTTCACGGCAGTGGCGGCGAATGGACGCGTGACGGATGGAACGACTCCTATCTCTGGTGCGACAGTAACGATACGTACCCCTGGAGGGCTTACCTGGGCGACAGTGACCACTGATGCCTCTGGTCTATGGGGTCCGGTATTCTTCACCGCAAATAGCGGTACGTACGGAATTTATTCAATGAAGACCGGCTATGCTCAGGGAACATCATCACTGGCCGTAACAAGCTCTGTAACCGGTCCAGGCTCTGACATCACGATGGCGCTTGCCACGTCTTCTAATGGACAACTTTTCTCTGACCTCTTGGGATACGCGCGGCGTATGGGGCGCGATGTCACTGGGCCAAAAGCCGACATTGAGCTCAAGCAATCTGTTAATGAAGCACTTGAAATCCTAGCAAAGTCACATCATTGGCCGCGCTTCCTGACGATTGGGCAAGTGTCTTTGAATGCGGCCCTTCCAGGACTCAGCGTAACGGTAACAACCGGCAGTATTGCAATTGTGCTTTCGTCTGGCTCGTGGCCATCCTGGGCTAATTCAGGATTTGCTAAGCTCTACATCAACGGGCAGATTCTTCGTGTTATATCGGCATCCGCCGGGACTGCCAATATTGAGGTTGCCTGGGCTGCCGCGACTGCTGCCGGAACAACCTGTGTGTTATTCCAAGACGAATACCTGCTTCCGAATGATCTATTCAATATCGCTCGTATTTTGCCAGGAACGCGCTGGGGTGTTGCTCCTCAAGCTTCTGGCCCTGACCTCATCATGGCTATGCGTGATGTGGCGACTTATGGCCAGCGCATTGCTAATATGTGGGGCGTTATCAAGCAGCAGTTGTTCCTTTACCCATACCCATCTCAGAACGATCTCTTGAGCTACGCCTACTGGCGCAAACCAGTTGAGTTGGTATCTCCCTCTGATGCTGCCGATTGGGATCCAGCGCATAATGAAGTGTTACGTCGCGCAATAGACTACACCGTGTCACTCAGGTATGGTGGCTATGCAGGCGGATCGATTGAGCAGGCTATGGCTCAGTTCAAGGAAGCCCTTGCCCGCAGTATTCCTAATGATCGTGAATCGTCCTTGGAAGACGCGGCACTTGGCAACAACCTGAATGACATGGGGAACATCTGGCGGCGTCGTCAGGGGAGCCCATAATGCCAGATGGACGCGACTGGAACGGGCTGCTTGACGATACCTCAAATATTGGCGATGGGCTTCTTGAGATAGACAACTGTTCGCTGTTTACCAAGAACCTGCTGAACCGTCGCCCCGGCTTTGATTTGCCAATTACGTTGGCAAATGCACCGCTGGCGATGGAGGAGCTGGCTGGGAATATCATCACCGTTGAAAGCGGCGGGGCTATTCGTAGCTATGTGCAAACATCTGGAGCTGCAACTGCGCTTCAAGCTGGTTACACGACCACCAATCTAGCCAAGCCCGTATCGGCATTTAGCCGCATCTACCTGGCAAATGTTGCGCAGGCCGTGAAGGTTATCGACACGTCAAATGTGATTCGTGATGCCGGTATCGTTGCGCCAACAACAGCCCCCACGCTAAATACCTCAGCTGGGTTGGTTACATTGGGAACACATTTGGTCAGGTACCGTTATGTGGATGCAACACGGAATCGACTAAGCAACCCTACTCCACCAGCCACAATTACCATCGTATCTACCAACTCAATACTGGTTACGGTTGCGGCCTCTGTAGACCCATATGTAACTGGAATTAATATTGAAGTAACGCCATCAGGTGCTTCCACGTTTTATATTGCATCAACTGCCGCAAATGCCTCTGCGTCAGTAAATATCTCTTTGACTGATGCCCTTTTAGTGTTGAAAGTTCCTTCCAGCGTAAATGGAGACTTTGGACACGCGCCACCGCCGCAATACCGCTTGATGTGCGAGAATCGTCAGCGCATGTGGATGATGGACCCGACATCGGGATTGCTGGCGTGGTCACAACCAGGATTCCCAGAGTCATTTGATACCACTACAAATGCACGCGTTATTACGATGCCAGGCGGCGATGTAGCCACGGCCATTTTTGGGTTTTACTCAGATCTCTACATTGTTGGCCAGCGCAGTATGATGCGCCTTGTGTATTCGACAGACCCGGCTGGTTCCATGTTATTGCCTGTATTGGGGAGCATGGGCTGCTATAGCGACAAGGCGTTTACTAAGACCAGTACCGGTGAAGTGTTTGGGTGGGGACGCGATGGGATGTGGCGGCTCAATACGATGCAGCCGGTTAAAATCAGCAAGCACGTGACGGATCACATTGCCGATGCGGTAGACCCGACTGCAGCATATACCGCGCTCCGCTTTGTCTGCTATGACCCAATTCAACAAACGGTCATGTTTTTCTTTGTGAAAACTGGCGAAACTCAATGTCGTGGAGCGTTTGCATTTGACGTTGATCCGGTAGGCCCTAACGCTGAATGGAAAATGTTTTTCTTCCGCCAGTCGTTTGCGTGCGCCTGCTATAACTCGTCATCAACCGATCGTCAACGCATTGCACTTGGTGACAATAACGCGTATATATGGCGCTATGGAACACGCGACAATGACGGAGGTAAAGGCTCTGCATTGTCAGTAACGTCGGCAACTACTACCGTTATCAACGGCACTAACGCTGCCGTTGTCGGCATGATGGCTTATCGTCCAGTTACGGGCGAAGAGAATCTTATCGCCGCGGCAACTTCCGGGTCTATTACCGTATCTGCCTTTGCCACAGCCCCTGCCGCTGGCGAATTGATCTATTGTGGATCTATCCGCGAACGCTGGCTCACCCAATGGAACACGGGCAATTCAGCATCAGGCAAGAAGCGTCCTAGTTATCTTGAGTTGATCGTGCATCCACAGGCGGCGACTAGCGGTGTATTTACCGTTCGCTTCTATCTCGACTTTGCTACGTCGCCGTCATCCGTCACTTCTGGCTCTTCCGATACCTGGCCGAATGGGATCAGCATCGTTAACGGTACAGACATCAGGGTAGATGCCGGTGTAGCTGCTGTTGATGGCTATATCGCCGTGCCTATGTTTGCAGACTTTCAACGGGCGGTTGCTGCAGAAGTAATTGCAGACTATCCGGCAACCGGATTACGCTTCTATGATTTCAAGTGGGGCTACACAAACCGCACACAACAAGTCCCAGTGGTGGGTGAATAATGCCCGGACCGATTAGCACGAACGCGCCATTTACTGAGTTTGGCAACTCAATGATCCTGCGGGACATTGAGCAGTTGTATCTATTGGTCGGGCAGATCTCTGGGGATTTTGGTAAACAAAATATTAAGGCCACTGATACCGCAGCAAACACAGCAAACACAAGTGGAATACCCGCTGGATATAGCGTTGTAACCATATCTATTTGTGTAGGCGGCTTGGTAAAATCACTTGATGTAATTGCTAAGGGGCCTTACTAATGGCTGTCGCAGGGGCTCTCCAAAATGCATGTGTAAAGAGCCCAGCCGGAGCCAGTATATCAATTCAGTCAATATGCCTCCCATGTTGCGCCCTCGTAGCACCTTGTAGAAACAAGGCATATTTTGGCTTCAATTTACCCTACGCCTATGGCGGCGTGAGCTTTGGGTGGTCATTAACCCCAACTCCATCGGCTGATTCTGATTTTTTATATGGCGTATACTACGCCGGATCCGCTGGTGTTTCGTCTTATGCGGCACCTGCCTATGGCGCGTGCTCTGCCGGAACTCTGTATTATGTAAGTTCTCTGCCATCTACGCCGACAAATATCCCGATAACCTCGCCGTATTTAGTTAATGTTAGCGGGTATGGGCTGGGAATAGATCTGTATGGTATGTATGAGGCAGGCATTGTTGGCTCTTCGTTCTCTTTATATCTACGAGTTTTTTCCAGATCGGCGACCAGCCTGGCGGAAATAAATACAGCTATTTCAGCAGCGGTCCCGTCTACTCCATGCCTTTCTTGCGCGAACGCGTTCTATTGCTCGGGCGGCTCGGGCGGTACGTGGCAGGTGTATTACGGTGAACAATCTGGCCCATGCACTACGTTTAATACGCCGACCACCACAAATACCACCGGACCAGCGGTTAAATCGCTATCAGGACAAAGTATATCTTATTCGCCCGCAACGTTCCCAGAGCTAACTATATCTAACGCAGCCAGTATCCCTTTATACTGCAGATTCGATATTAATCTCTTAGATTCCAGGGTTGTTGTGGGACAGGAATATTATTTATTATGAAAACTAGGATTGTAACGTTATACACAAGTAATTACAAAATATATTTTGATGGACTGAGTAATTCTTGCCCAGAAGTAAACGGCATTGAAGTTGATGAGTTTGACTACGTTAATAAATTAGATGTTCTAATAAGCAATTGTCGATCTGGTATACATGCGACATGGGTCGATGCGGATACTGAGATACACGGGATAATTGATTCTTTCGTCGCCCCTGATGGGCATATATATGTAGGGCGCGCATACGATACATATTTCATATCAGTAAGCCCGTGCAAAAAATCAATAGATACACTAGAGCAATGGCGGGAGGAGATGCAAACTCAGAGATTTGACGCCGATGCACTTCGCCCCTTTCGTCATTTAGTAACGCCAATTGATACGGGATCACTACTATGTCATCATATGGCAAATATAAAAGAAGGCAGGGTGAATAGCTCAAAGCGCCAAGGGCTGCATTCCGTTCCGCAAGATATCTCACTATTACGTCACGCTACATGCATGGCATGTCCAAAGTACCAAGTGCAGTCAGATAAATGCGGAACTTGCGGATGCTCATCGACCATGACCGAGGCCGCGTCTAGTCCATGGCGCTCTTGCCCAGAAGGCAAATGGCCATCTAATAAACCAACATGAACACCAACCTCCTCACCGACCTCACCCGCATCGCCCGTGTCGGCGCAAATGCTCTCGGCCAATCCTCAGCTCCCGCCACGATGCAGCAGGTTTGGGGCGTACTTGCTGAGGCTGAAAAGTTACTGGCGGAACAGATCGAAGCTGATAAGGCGTTGCCTATTGTGCCAGAAGTCTTACAATCCAGTGACGCATCCGCGCCCTAGGAGCAATCATGGCCGTCAATTACACGAATGGACGGTACAATTACTCGGGCGGAACCGCTACTGACCCAGCTGCCGCCAGCAAAGAGCGCAATCGTTTGGCTGAAGAAGACCGCGTCCGTCGTAATGCAGCGGCCTACAATAGCCCAGTCGCTGGTGATTACATGTCATCACACGGCGGCCAAGCTGCATCCATGCTCACCGACACGAGGAACTCGTATGATACCGCTATTGGTAATGGCAATGGAAGTAGTGGATCTGGCGGCAGACTTAGCCAAGCGCAGCAAAATTGGAACAGCGCCCTCGATATGACGCAGGGCCGTGGTGATGCCACGATGAATGATCCTCGCGTTGGTGCGGCACTGGATCTCCTGCAGCAGCATACCAAGGAAGGCCCATATACTGGCGCTGTCGTCAATCAGCAAGCCAACCGGATGGCTGACCGCACGTCGGCTATGGCCGGTAACCAAGCTGAAGCGTTACGTACCCGTGCTGCCAATAGCGGCGGGAATGTGAATGACCCTAGCTATCAGGCCGCGATTAATCAGGCAGATACCGGGCGTATGCAACAGAATAATGCTGACCGTGGTGATCTGGAAACACAGGCCACATTGAACAACTACCGCGAGCAAGGTAATGCCGCTGGGCAGCTTGGCAGCATGCGCATGGGCCAGCTTGGAATGGCTAATAACCAGTATAACCAAGCTTCACAGCTGTATGCCAATCAGCAGCAGACTAGCGGTCATTCCAACGCGCTTAGCAACGG
>ENA-OBIO01000315-OBIO01000315.1-metagenomes-genome-assembly--contig:-NODE-315-length-27523-cov-7.05064_pt1 | contig 27523 bp, 24 predicted proteins | sample MGYA00153383_OBIO01 | MGnify analysis MGYA00153383 | reverse complement strand
CACCCTCAAACCCCTATGATATGTACAGCGGCACAGCCGCTGCCCAACCCTCCGATTCCCGAACAATCACTTACAACCGTCCATATACCGCACCACAATTCTTCAGTCCAAGCAGAGTCTTTGTTATCCCCAAACATTCCCGAACAATCATCTACAACTATCCACATACCCCACCACAATTCTTCAGTCCAAGCAGAGTCTTTGTTATCCCCTCCCATTCCCGAACAATCATTTATAACCAGCTACACTAAGCACTACAATTCGCCAGCCAAACATGTTGTAACACGCAAATCTAGTAAGTTTGAATTCTTAGCTACTGCTCTAGCCAAAATCATTAGTGTAGCGATAGTCGTCGTTAATGCAGGATTAGCCGCCGCAGTTGTCACGAACGAACCAGCCAACGCAGTAGATATCGAGCTAGTTTCCCCCCAAATCCCAACGACTATCGCTCCCCATCCAGATGCTCATAGCGTAGAGGTAGAGCCTCAAAGTGACGAAAGTAGTCAGCCGCTTGAAGATTCAACCGATTCAGCTCGTAGCGTCGAGATTGGGAGTAAGTTACGACGGAACGAACACAAAGTTGGACGCAAGACTTATGCTGCATTAGCTAATTGCCAGGTAGTGTCTGCGAATGGATTGGATTGGGTGGTTATAGATTCCGATGGCGGAACGTGGAATGTGTCTCACCACGCACTCGCTAGTGGAGTCTGGGAAATTGAGCGCGATTCGGCGAATGTTGTGGGTGAGTCAGTAAGATCCCTTGTGGAGATTGCTCGACAGATGCGGGGGAATCTTGCTGCTCTACCTGCCGCACTGCTGTCAGAATTCTTACAGCATCCCCAGCTAGAGGAGATCGATGGGATGATTGAGTTAGCTAATAAACTTGCGTCCGCTCGCTCGGATTTGGACGTGCGAGATCTAACGGCGAATCTGACACCCCTAGCAAAAATCGAGCTGTGGCAGGTGTTGAGTAAGGATGAGCGAATCGCTGTGCGACAGATAACCGCTGGGATTGCACCAGTTGTAGCGCAGGAATCTACCGATAATTCAAGAGCGGAGGATCTATCTGCACCGACAATTCAACACCACGACACACCAGAAGAACACCAGCCCTCGGATGTGTCCCTCCCACAACCAAACCATCTAACTGTCCATCCGGTCATCGGAGGGCTGGTGCGGACAGTGACAGGAGCGATTGGGGTAGTGCGATACATATTTAGCTCGATCTCCAAACCGTATGTGGTTTATCACGAACAGAGCCAACAGACGCTCCGGTACGAACTTAGCGAGCTGCGACCCTTTTAAGCGTGGGGGATGCTCCGCGAATGCCACCAGAACCAGAACTGACGCTCGCACAACTCCACCAGATCCCACACCAATGGCTATCCCCTTGGGCAACTCGCCCCCAACAACACACTCAAGGTGATATTTGCCCTGAGTGCTCCCTAGCGACCCCCACAGTCGAACTAGAGCGGTGGAAAATGTGCCGTTTCTGTGCCCAAACAATCTTATTTAAGCCAACGATCTAAAACTCATCGTCGGCGATCGATTGCTATGCCGTTAAGCCTATTAGGCTAAGTTTAACATGACCCTAACTATTGCTTCTAATCCTCAATTTTTTCTCGATCCGCTCCAACTTAGTATTACTCCAACCAGCCCGCTGCCAAGTCTGTGTCAACGTCGATTTAATTGAATTGGTATTGTCTACAATCAACCATAAACAGAGCAGCCCCACTACTAATTTGCCACCAAACCACCACCAATCCCTAGAGTTCCATCCCGCGATACCGCTCTGGTTCTGGCTGGGGTCGGTTTGGTTCTCGATGCTGAGGAGCTTGGTATCCATCCTCAACTGTTGGGTTTCCATCTTCAACTGTTGGGTTTCCAACGTCGTCTGCCCCTGCTTGACGAGATCCAACTTCAGGGGAATCGCCATCAACGCTTCGCGCAACGCTACTACTTCGGACTTTAGCCCTTTGAGTTCGAGATTCTCCACGTTGGGCGACGATTTGGGCATACTCCCCAACAGATTTTTCAAGTTCAGCAATTCGGTCAGCAAACTCTCGCTGTGCGTCTGTGACTGCTGCGAAAGTCGCTCCGAATGCTTCAGCTCCGTCGTCAAAATCTCGATTACCGCCGTCTGTTTGCCCAACAATTGAGTCTGGATTAAATTCGTCTGCGCCCATGCTGCTAACTCCGCGCGATCCTTTTCGCGATCTAATTTTTGATTAATTTCTAGCTCAGTAATCTTTTTATATAACCGCCCGACTACCTCCTTAACGTCAGCCAGCTCCCCCCCAGTTAATGTCATGGCATCACCATCATTATCGCCAGGATTAACCCGACGCGAATCTCGTTTAGCTTGAGAATTATCCATACAGATCGTAATTGATTACTTAGCTTTCCGTTTAGTACTTTCAACAGTCAAACCCAAATAAATACCCGCCTTGTGCAACTCCAGCCGAGCGCGATCTAAAAATGCACTTACCAACAGATAATCGCCAAACGGCACCCCATTTTCCTCCGTCGCCAGCGAATAAGGTAGACTCTTCTCAATCAACAGATCGAACGTAGAATCCTCCAACTCTGGCAACTCGATCTCCACTCCCTTTAACTCCGTTACCATCAACTTAGTTTGGCTGTTCTCCCAGCGTCCAAACCCCATCCCCTTATCCCAACAGAGATTTTTGACCACCACATAATCCACCCGCTCCTCACAAAAATCCACCATAGTTTTCATTGAAGTAATCGCCGAAAAGCCCAGATTTAGAACCGTTACCAACGTCACCCGATAACCCAAATCATTAGCAATTTTAAACAAGCCAAACTTAGTAATAATTTCGCGAGTTTTATTCCCACTCGCCCCAGGCATATCGATTACCACCACATCAGGAGACTCCGCCTTAATTTCCGAGAAAAACCGTTTCGCCTCCGCCACCTCCAAAAAATTCAGCAACCGCACCCCATGACCAAAACCTTGATAATATTCGTACAACTCTGGATTTTCTGTATCCGCATCGTAGGCAATGTATTTAATCCCTTGAGTATGTAACTCATCTACTTCCAAGCGAGTCAAAGCAGTTTTTCCAGTCCCGCCTTTACCACCGACAATCATCACAATCCGTTTCATAAGTTTCATAACTTACTCCGATCCGTCACATTAAATTGAGATTTAGCTTGAGTGGGTAGAGACGATGAACTTTTAGCCTTCTGAGGATTTGGTGTAGGTGACGACGGCGATGACTCAGCCCCAACCGGAGTATTCTCAGACACATCAGGAGCGAGCGCGTTCTCAGACTCGTCACCACTTACATCGCTCTTAGCCTCATCTGAAGCTTGCGCCGAACGATTATCCTCAGAACTTGGGACGCTAATTTGGGTCTTTGCAGTGCGCTCGTCAACAGCCACCGCTGGAGAAACTTCACCAGCCAAACTCTGCTGTACGGGAGTAACCTGCGCGTCAGATTTGAGCTGTTTGCGGTGATAACTTTGAATGCTACTAGCAGCCAAATCGACCCCATGCTCCTTAAATACTTCCGCCACATCCGTATAAGCATAGCCAGCATCGAGCATCGCTTGAATCGGAGCAGCCAATTGTGTGATCGTATCTTCAATCGCGAGCATCATGGGAATTGCCGCCTTCGCCTTGAGACTAGCAGCAATTTCGGGAATCTTATGTTTGGCAACCGACTTAGATTTTCTCGCCATTAACAGCCTGCCTAATCGAATTAAAATCGAGAGTACTATAGATAATATACCCAGCTAGAACAAAATAACTAACTTACAGCCAGCGAAAATCGAGCGCAAATTTCACACCATTCAACCTCTATCCTGCAAACCCAAACACCATCCACCGTTCCTCAGTCTCTCCCCGCGTCTCTAATCTTTTCCATCCCACCCTTACCCCAATCGTCCGCCGCCTGATGCCACTCAAGTAGACCCATATCCTTAGACCATCCCATCCCACATCCCCAATCAGAGGCGAGCAAGACACCGCACCGCGCTCCGCGATCCCATTCGCTGTGCGAATGGCGGTGTTTTGCTCGTTGGGGGTGTCCCCCAAGCCCCCAAATTCCTTCGATAAAATGACCAAATATATCAGCAGCGATAAAGTTCGCGACATTCAACAAGCAATCATCGCTAAATCTCAAGAAACAATCGTCCCAACCGAAATTAAGGATGTCAACATTGTTTTTCGCGTAACCAAAACCGAAAAGCAACTGTTAGACGAATGTTGCGCTGGTTTAGATCGCAGTACTTATATCCGAGCCGCGATCTTCGGTACGCCGCTCCCCCGTCAATCGCGAGCGATGAAACCAGTCATCCCCCAAGTCAATCGCGAACTGCTCTATGAAGTCAAACGGATTGGCAATAATATCAACCAGTTAACGCGAATCATCAACGACCGTCCCAATCGTACCACCTTCGACCGTTACTCGACCGAGATTGCCGAACTTAAAGAATTACTCAATCGAGTCCAACGCGAACTTACCAATCCCCAGTCAACCGATGATAGCCAAGACTAGAGCGAATAAATCCTTCCGTGGCACGACTAAATATGTAATCGATCAAGCCAAATCCAAAATTATCGGCGGGAATATGTATGGCGATGATGCCGCCGAGCTAGTTGAAGAATTCAAATCATCTCAAGCACTCAACCCCAAAATCAAAGATCCTTGCTATCACTTAATGCTATCCGTTTCCACCACAGATCGATCGCTCACCGACGACCAATGGACAGAAATCGGCGACCGCCACCTTGCTACGATTATCGCCTATTCTAAAATCCAAACCGAGATCGCTCACGGTCGTTTGCTAAAAGAAGATGTCTCCGAAGATCTCGTCCGACAGAGCATCGAACAGGCTTTAGAAGAAGACTTACCCGCTCATAGCTACTTCATCGCCAAACACGAAGATAAAGACCACCAACATATTCATATCGTCGCATCTAGAATCAATCTACTCTCGACCAAGCCAATTCGGACTTGGCACGACTACCAACATTCAGAATTATCCGTGCGCCGAATTGAAGAAAAGTACGATCTTACGCGAGTCCCCTGTAGCTGGGAGAGTAAGCATAAGGCGATGACTAGCAATCAAGTGGCCAAGTTGGATTCGGGTTTACCAGGCGAAGAAATTATCCGCCGCGCCATCGATGCAGTTGTTCAGAAACAGCCGATCTCCATCCCCGAACTGCAAGCCCAACTCTGGACTAAACATCAAGTCCGTGCCGAAGTTAGTTATTACAGTCATGGAGGAGTTAGAGGAATTAAATATGGCATCGATGTCGGTGAAACCAATCCCGATGGTAGTTCCAGACTGCTATGGAAACAGGGCAATAATCTCAATAAATACAAATATTCATTTAATAAATTGCAGACCGAACTGGGAGTAAGCTACGAGCCAGAGCGCGACAATGCCCTAATCAAAATCTACAACGATCCCAGTCAAATCGTGCCAAATAAGGAAGCAGAGATCGTTAGAGAATCTATTGCTATTCAACCAGCTCTAAGCCCGATCTCACCGCCATCTACTTCCAGTCGTCGTCAAGTACCATCTGCTGAGAATTGGCAGGAAATGTATCAACAATATCAGCAAGGACTCGAACGATTATTGCCCACCGACCGCGATAAAGAAATTGCGAAACTTGCCTTCGAGCGGGGATACGAACGTGTGGATGTCTGCGAACTAATTGCCGTTAGTCCGGTGGGTTGGGATGACGGAGAGGTAGACTTAATCGTTGACTTAGGACGGACTCAATTTGTCGAGCAGCAGGAGCGAGAACGGGAGAGATTGGCGGCTCAAGCGGCTGAATTAGAGCGCGTAAGACAGCTCGAACGAGAGAATTTAGCTGTGGTGATTAACCCTGAAAAAACCGAGCGAGACTATGGGGGATTGTCGCTCTAGGTTGGTTGAATGGCTAGTGAAAAAAAACCTAGAGCGACATCAGAAACAACCCCGCCAGCGACTTCTTGCCGCTCCGGTAGAGATTTCTTTCAAGCTCGAAGTTATTTGGCAAGCAGTCGCTGACGGGGTTTTAGTGCAACGCCAAAAAAATCTCCATGCAAGGATAAAAAGTCCACGCTCATAGCTATTAATATAGACCCTACTTAACCAGAGGCAGATCGTGATTCAAAACGAACGTCAATATAAAATCACCCAGACTAAATTAAGAGATCTAAATCTCGATCGAGCGGCACTGAATCTGCCAGACTCTGACTTGCACCCTCGGCTGATACTGGCACGAAAGAACAGCTTAAACATTCTAATTGGAGAATTAGAGCAAGAAATAGCGGAGTACGTTGGCGAAGCCTACCGTAGGTAATCGCCTCAAAAGCGGACAAATCAACAAGTGGACGAGCGAGTCCCTCCAAGTTCCAAATGTGATGATTAAAGCCAGGATTGCGGTGGGGATGACTCAAAAAGAACTAGCGGAAAAAAGTGGCATAATCTAAGTATTACCAAACACCGACCATCTTTCATAAATTAATCGCTCGCGCCACTGCAATTCCCGATCTATCTGTAATGTCAAACCGGATCGACGCTAACCAAATTCAAGCCGAACTCGATCGGGCGATCTTGAGTCAAAGCAAAAAAGTCGCTTGTGCCCTGGAAACGTTGAAAGCTAATCGCAGATACCAACAGGATAAGCTTACTCTTGGCTTAGATCGGGTCGAGCGTTACATCGAAGATGTTGAAGGTGAATGGCTGGATGATTGGACTGATAAGGCTGGAGATGGCGAGAAGAATAATACTGATTTGGTTTAACCAACCCCCGTTCTGTTTTTCTGTGCCAGGTAGATCTTAGTTCAATTGGTACGGTTATATCTCAGACAAATCTGTCCTTAGAATGTTGTTGTGAACAGATTACAGGCTTAATGGTAGTTTCGGCACACCTGTTACTCAAGTACTTTCTCAAAGATCTTGACAGCAATCCCTATTACTCACAAAACTGACATTCTTATTATCTCTCTGTCTTAATACTTGACAATGTCAGATTGGTGAGCTAGATTGAGATCGTAGGTACACTTCTACTTGCGGAGGAAGTAATGTGGCTGATGGAGATATTTTCCGTAATGGGCTTGGTTTCTATAAAAAGCTGTATGAGTGGCTTTGTGAGGGGAAAGCGAGTTTGGATGAGTGTACTCGGATGGCAATCTCAGCATTGAGGCGAGATCTTCAAAAGAAAGGCAATCTACCAATCGTTCTTGCTCAACAGATGGGTGAAAGATTGTCCCAGTTCATTAGCATAGCGGGCGCAAATAACTCTGTTGACTGGGGTAGTGCGAATAGGGAGATAGAAAAAATACTTCAAGTTGATGGAATGCACGACGTTAAGGAGCTTATTCTTTGTTCTGGTAAGAGTTTTCTACATGAGCTTAGGTATGGTGGCGATCGAGAACTAAATGCGAGTAGTATTTCGGAAGCAATTTTGGGGCAATATATGACCACCGTGTTGGAATCAGGATTTCAGGGTCGCATACCATTAACAGATGAACACCATGCAGGAATGGACGACCGGACTCTCAAACAACTGATAATAGAAATGCAACCAACGGTTATTTCGACGATTGGTAATTGGGCAAAAAAGGCAAATAGTGATGGAAGTGTAGCCAACTTACGACTACCACGCCGTCAGATGAATCCAGTAGATATGGATGAAGATCTATGTTAGGCATGACGAACGAAATTCGCACTCACGATAGTGATTACACTCTAGATTTTGGCTCTGGGCTAAATAGTAATGGGCTTATTCAGTTTACAGATCGTGCTGCCAACAAGGAGAGTTATGTAGAAATTGCGCTGGACGATCGAGAATTTCAGCTCCGAGTCAAACAGGAGTTTCCTTCCGTAGTTGCCGATCTTATGGATCTTGCTATTGCGATCCATGCTGCCGATCGACTTGCATTTCAAAATCTGCGCGAGGAGCAAACCTGTATTCACGTAGTGTTACCAGTGCGTCATCCTGAAATCATGACTACTGAATCATTTCGATCGCAACTAGAAAGCCTGCTTGAATGGGCTACTGGCAGTCGATGGTTGTTTGATTTTTCAAAACGATCGGATGCAGAACGTTCGGTGGTTCAGCAATCGTCATTACCAGTGGCATCCCAGGATTGTGAAGTAGCCATGTGGAGCGGTGGTCTTGATGCTTTTGCAGGTTTATATCAACGATTACGATCCCATCCACAAAAGTCATTTGTACTTTTTGGTACTGGAGGTAATGTTAACGTTCATAAGCTACAGGAAGATACGGAAAAACAAATTAGAGCGATTTTTCCAGATCGTTGTACTTTATACCGAGTTCCAATCCGCTTCTGCGATAGCGATGCAGTCAGAAAAAACAAGATTACTCGCGCAAGAGGTGTTGTCTTTGCAATGCTGGGTGCTGCCTGTGCATCTTTGATGGGACAACAAGAGCTTTGCTTTTATGAAAACGGAACTGGTGCAATTAATCTCCCCTACCGTGCATCAGCATTGGGATTAGACCATACTAGATCGGTCAATCCATTGACTTTGCTGAAGGTAAGCGATCTCATTTCAGAGCTTCTAGGAGAGCCATTTCGAGTTTGGAATCCTTTCCTATTCTCAACTAAATCTGAAATGTGTCAGATCTTAGCAGAAGACGTGACAGGCAAACTATCTTCGCTAACCAAGTCCTGCGACAGCCCACATAGACGAAATCCTAGTCAGTGCGGATATTGCTCCTCTTGCCTATTACGCCGACAAGCTCTTGGTGCTGCCAAAATAGAGGATAAAACTCGCTATGTCATCTTACATGGAAATTATCCACCAATGGCAGATGCTAGCGAGAGTTTACGACACATGCTCGCACAAGTTGATACTTTACGCAGCTTACTCGATCGATCTCATTCATGTGAGGTTCAGTGGGAAGCATTAACTCGTAAATTTCCAATCCTCGATGATATTGTCGATCGATGTTCTGTCGTGGAAAAGCTGACTACGCTGGATATGCAGAGCAAGTTAATTAGACTGTATCAAAACTATGTCGCTGAGTGGGATGATGTAAAGTCTCAACTATCAGTCAACATCATTTAAGAGTAGAGACAGTGAGTCGTTAGATCGAAACTGGTCGTTGGCAATGCCTCTCTGCAAGAGAATCGCTTAATCAGATTAAGGAAAACTGTAATGGCTACCAATATATTAGACAACATCGACCTAGGGAGATTGGGGGAACTCCTTCAACAGGCCCGTAAAAGCTGTGAAATGACTCAAGCTCAAGCAGCCGAGATTATTGATGCTGCAAGAACAACTATCGTTGCAATTGAGAAAGGAGAACGCCGGATCAAGGCAACCGAGCTAATTAAACTTGCCCGTGCTTATGGCAGAGCCATCGGTGATTTCGTTCAGCCTCGTGCTGTTACAGAACCTTTTGAGGTGCAATATCGATCGGCATTTGGGCAGAATGAAGCCGAAGCAGCACGGATTAAACCCAGCATTTTGCGCTTAGAGGAACTGTGCCAAAACTATCTCGATCTCGAAGCGATGATGAAGGCACCCTTACCTCGAAACTATCCCCAAGAATATAAGATCGATAACATGCCAATTGAGGCAGCGGCAGAAAGTATTGCCATCTCAGAGCGTCAGCGGCTTGGGCTTGGGGATGCACCGATCCCATGTTTGCGAGATATTTTGGAGCAGAGTGTCGGACTACGCATTTTTTATATAGATATGCCGTCTAAATACTCAGGCATATATAGCTATAACGAACAAATGGGTGGCTGTATTGCCATCAATGCTGGACATCCTGAAGAGAGAAAACGCTGGTCATTAGCACATGATTACCTGCATTTTCTCGCTCATCGACGGAAGCCCATAGTTGATTTTGACGATCAGTATAAAAGGAAGCCAGAGAGCGAGAGATTAGCTGACACTTTTCCTAATTATTTTTTGATGCCAACAAGTGACTTGCTCAAGCGATTTAATGATATGCACCGCTCTTATGGTAAGTTCACTGCAACAAATCTATTTACTTTAGCCCACCATTATGGAGTGTCTATTGAAGCTCTTATCTATCGTTTGGAGGCAATTAAACTGCTTCCAACCGGGACTTGGGAGCGACTGCGCGATCGAGGATTGAAAGTCCGAAAAGTGCAACAGGAAATGGGCTTAGAGCCTGTTATAGAACGCATCGATATGGCTCCTATTCACTATCAGCATTTAGCAATCGAAGCACTAGATCGTGGGCTAATCACAGAAGGACGCTTCGCTAGTTTTTTGGGCGTGGATAGATTGGAAGCTCGTCGTATAGCAGAATCCTTGAGCGAACATTCAAGCGGAATCATCGCAGAAGCTGCTGATTTAGATCTGTGTCAGGCGTAGGGTAATTGGGTAATTAACGTGAGTTCGGGTTAAGGATTCGTGCAAAGCCATACAGAAAGCGGAACACAGATTTTGGGAGAGCGTAAAATCCTTGGATATTCAGAAATATGCTGATTTGGTAAGGGTTTTTCAATAATTGGATCGGCTAGAAGCCTTTCACACCATCGAAACCACTTTTCGCTTAACCCGAACTCACGTTAATTAACGATGAATATTAAACAATCCCATATTGTCCTCGATACTTGCTGTATTCTAAACTTCTACGCTTCGGGGAAATTCCTGGAAATATTGGAGGCTATTCCCGCTCAAATTGTGGTGACAGAGGTTGTTAGATCCCAAGAACTAAAGACACTTCAAGTGCTTGAAAATGAGGAGAGTAAAGGCGCAATTTATTTTGAAAAGGCGATTAAAGAGGATCTTATATCGATCGTAGATTTTGAATCGGAAGCAGAGGCAGAAACTTTCATCAACTATACGGCTCAAATGAGAGATGAAGGAGAATCTGCCACGTTTGCGATCGCCGTTCACCGAGAATGGGCAGTTGCAACCGATGATAAAAGAGCAATCTCATTTTTAAAGAAAGAGGCTCCCCATATCCAGATTGTATCAACCTTGGAAGCGATCGAGCATTGGTCTGAAAGCTCAAATATTGACTCAGCAACATTAAAAGCTGCATTGAGTGCAATTCGAGTCAAAGCGAGATATCAACCTCCCCGAAATCATCCTTTACTGAGTTGGTGGGAAACAGCAATGAAATAGAGATATTTGCTGATGACAGTCGATCTATATTGGGGTCAAAGCGAGATACGGATACTGTTGGCGAATTCAAAAATCGCTCGGTTCAGGCGATCGCGCAGGTGAAAACACGTATTATCACATCCTTGATTGTTAAACTGACTCTCTGCCTGGGTTGTAGTTATTAATTATGGATGCGATCGGATCGAGTAGCCAAATTGCTATCTTTTTGCTTTACATCTAGTGATAATACAGAGTCTGGTAGTACGAATTGTATGCTCAAACCGCCATAAGCTACATTAATCCTACAATTGACAACTTATTTTAATCGCTCCCTTAAATCGGCGATCGTTTTCACCTCCTCCCAATCTACATTCGCAGATTGTAGTAATTCCACTGCCAAACTAATTAAATGCTGGGGATAAACTCGCTCCTTGGCTGGCACGGGTAAAGAATTATTACGGCGAACTGTCTTAGCCGTAGCAGCCAACCATTCCTGCTGACTCTGAGACATTTTGATATTAACATTGACCATAATTTCGGGCTGTTGACTTTCCCCTGACTGTGCGGGAGTTGGCAACTCAACCGCACTCTCCTCTACTGCCACTACGAGCGCGATTTTTTCCTCCGGTTTTTGCTCTACTATTGGTGCTGGTAATGAAGGAGACTGCCCAAAATCGCTGAGTTTGCCCATTTTGCCCATCCGACTCATGATTTTAACCCCCAAATTTTCATTAATTCCTTGCCTAGCGATTTATAAGCTACAGCCCCCGCCGATTTACTGGCATAGGTAATGACAGGTTGTTGTTGAGCGATCGACTCCGCCACTTGAATATTGTCAGGAATAGTCGTGTGCAATAGACGGTAATTTAAGTCCTGGGCACTACTAATTAACAGATCGTCCGATTCGCGAGTTAAGACTAGACGCGGCTTATAGCGATTTCGCAGCACATCGATCGGTAGGTTTTGGTTCTCCCCGCGAATTAGATCGATCGCCTCCGACAAGCCCTTGAGAGCTGCGGGTTCGCATAAAGTTGGCACCAATACCCGATCGCTATTTAAAATCGCTTGCACCGAGGCTACCCCCAATCCTGGCGGACAATCCATCAAGACCACCTGATACTTTAAAGGTATTAACCCTTTAAGGGGACTTGCAAAGATATCTTCATTCGACGATCCTAACCGGAACATTTTAATGTCCCCTGGTAATACTGCCAGATTAGGGAGAATTGTCGCGGTGGGTGTGTTTTGGGTGGGGCTAGTGAGCCATTGATAGGCAGTTGGTTCGAGTCCTTCCACACCCAAACCAAAGGATAGAGTGCGTTGTCCGTCGAGATCGATCGCTAGAGTTTTAATCCCAAACTGGGCGAGAACTGCGCCCAAATTGAGGGCACTGGTGCTTTTCCCCGTCCCGCCTTTGAAGTTAAAAACGGCTATTTTCAGCATTGCATTAACGGTAGATAGCTTGAACTCTTAAAGGGTAAAAGACTTTAAGGGTTTAAGAGTTAATTAGATATAGTTATTATAGCTATAAACCTTTGTAGTAATAAGTCTTTAATTCTTTATACTTTAATGGTATTAAACCATTAAAGTATTTAAAAGCTTGATGGTTGAGTAGAGGGGGAGTATTATCTCCCCCTCTACTCAACCAAATTGATAAAATTATAGCGATCGAGCTAAGAGAGCTGCTTGAGTTCGATCGCGGACATTTAAGCAACTGAGAATATCCGTTACATAATTTTTGACGGTATTTTCTGATAGAAATAGAGCATGGGCGATCTCGCGGTTATTGGCACCAGAGGCAATCAGTCGCAGTACTTCTAACTCTCTAGGAGTCAATAGTGCTAATTCTGGCAGCGTTGGAGTGGAAGTTTGCTCTGGCACTAGTAGAGCCTTTTCTAATAATCCTGGACCGAGCTGAGTATGTCCTTTATAAACAGTGCGGATAGCCGAGGCAATTTCATCTGGCTCAGTATCTTTTAGCAAATACCCTTTTGCTCCCAATCGCATCGCTTGAGAGACATATTCATCATCATCAAAAGTCGTTAATACTATTACTTTAGTCTGCGGATAGGATTGAGAAACTGCTTGAGTCGCTGCTACTCCATCCATCACAGGCATCCGAATATCCATCAGGATGATATCGGGGTGGAGAATGGCAATTTGGTCGTTGGCGTAGCCTTCCAGCATGGAAATCGCTTGTTGACCATTTTCAGCTTCACCAATTACTTGCAGATCGGGGCTGCACTCCAGCATACTTTTAATTCCCTGGCGAATAATATATTGGTCGTCAACGATTAAAATCCGGATCATCGCAGTTGCAGTTGGGGTAGTGAAATTAAGATACAGCAACCATGACCAGGTTGACTCTCGACGTGAAATTTGCCGCCAAGAGCGACGGCGCGTTCTTGCATTCCTCGGAGTCCGAAACCAGTTGTATTTCGAGCGGGATTGAAGCCTCGTCCATTATCGGCGATCGACAACTCGATTGAGCCAAATTCTTTGGTAAGTTGGACGACGATTTCTTGCGCCTGAGCATGTTTGTGGATGTTAGTTAAGGACTCTTGGACGATCCGATAGAGGGTCGTGTCGATCTCTAGGGTTAGAGTAGTCGGGATGTCGATTTTGCAGGTGGGAGTGATGCCTGTATTGTACTGAAAATCGGTGAGTAATTTTTGGACAGCTACCGTCAAGCTATTTCCTTGTAAGGGATTGGAGCGGAGCATCGAGATCGATTTACGGATTTCGAGCATCGCCTCTGCGCCTAGTTGTTTGGCTTGTTTGAGGAAGGTGTGAGCGCGATCTCGATCGGTCTCCCAGAATAGTAAGGTGTTATTAATTTGAATGGTTTGGGCTGATAAGGTGTGCCCTAGACTATCATGAATCTCGCGGGCAATCCGGTTGCGCTCTTGAAGCGTGGCTTGATCTTCAATCCGCAGGGCATATTGGCGGAGTTGCGTGTGAGCGATTTCTAATTCTTCGCGGATCTGACGTTCGGCGAGGAGGGCATTAATTAGGAGTAGGGCGAAAATTAGCGATGAACCAGACATCAGGACATTACTGATCCGCCAATCCCAAACTGTCGAGAGAATCCGATCGCGTACAATTGGTTTCGTCAAGATCATGGTGCCGTAAGTGAGCAGTCCCAAGCTCAGAATAACTATTTGACCCGATCGAGCTAGCAAGATACAACTTCGCATTACTAGCACCAACCATAGCACCAAGACCGATCGCGCGGACAAACCGAATTCAGTCACCGCGAGGAAAATTAGACCGCATTCAGCCGCCGTGTAGAGCCATCTAGTCGCGATCTTTCCCGTGGGTAATCGCAATCGCATCAAGCCAAATAACCCGATCGAGATTACCCGCAATACTAGCAACCAGGAAAATTCAAACGGCAACACCACTTCCATAAAAGCAGCGGTGCCCAAGAACAGCCACTCTAGGATGAGTAATAAGCGAAATGGTTGGGAAACGTTGCCGAGCATGGTTATGTCCCGAAATAGATAGTCGTTCATTGTTTATATCCGATTTGGCTCGATCGAGAACAGATGAATTGTTCCTGTTTTAGGTTGGATCGAGTAGGAAAAAAGTCATGGTTGTAAAAGTACTTTATAACTAGTGAGATTAGGAAAATTGGTTCTATCGAGAATTATTTTCCACTTCTATGATGGAAGTATAAGAACTGGACGGGAAAGATTATGACCGATCGCATAGCTATTCATAACGATCCTCAAGCCCATGACTTAAATGGTTTAGGGGAAAATAAAATTCAGTCTGATGCCAACTCCGCCTTGGTAATTGTCGATCCTTCGCTACCTAAGGATGAAGCAGAGCAATTGCCATTAGAATCCCCCGCACAGGAAGGTCGCTCTTGGGGTAAAACTGCCGTGTTATTTGGAGCAGTTTTGGGTTTAGGGACACTGGGATTTTTGGGAATTCGGAATTTTAGTGCGACCTCCGTCCCGAAAGAGAAACTCGATCGAAAGCTCAAAGTTACCCCAGTATTAGTTGCTACAGCCATCCAGAAGACTGTCCCCGTGCAGATTAACGCGATCGGTACCGTTCAGTCTGGGTTAAGTGTATCGGTGACACCTCAAGTTAGCGGTCGGATTAATGGAGTTTTCTTCAAAAAAGGTCAAGAAATCAAGAAGGGACAACTCTTATTTACGATCGACCAACAATCCCAAACTGCGGTGATTCAACAGGCTCAGGGTGTCATCCTCAAGGATGCGGCACTAGTCCAACAGGCGCAAGCCACAATGGATAAGGATACTGGATTAATCGCTACGGCTCAAGCTACCCTGGCTAAAGATTTACAAGCGATCGAGCAAGCGAAATCCACGCTAGATAAGGATACCGGACTAATTACACTAGCTCAAGCCAATCTCACCAAAGACCAAGGATTAATCAGGCAGGCAAAAGCCGTCCTTGCCAAGGATATCGCTCAATCTAAGTATGCCCAGGGGCAAAGCCAGCGGTACGGCAATTTGTATAAACAGGGTGCTGTCAGCCAGGATCAAGCGCAGCAATATTCCGCGAATGGTCAGGTCGCCGTTGCCAATATTCAAGCTGATACTGAAGCAATCCGCAATGCCGAAGCCGTCGTACAGGGCGATCTAGCTGCGATTAAAAACGCTCAGGCGGTGGTGCGCGGCGACCAAGCGGCAATTCGCAATGCTCAGGCAGTAGTACAAGGCGATCGAGTCGCGATTGAAAACGCTAGAGCCGTCGTCCGAGGCGACCAAGCAGCAATTCGCAATGCTCAAGCTGGCATGGGTTCTGACCAAGGCACATTGAAAAATGCCCAAGTCCAACTTGCCTACACTAAAATCTACGCCCCAATTAATGGTCGAGTCGGGAATATTTTGGTGCAGATTGGGAACGTAGTTCAACCTAGTGGCAATACTCCACTAGCGACGATCGTGCAGGTTAACCCTCTTCAAGTTTCCTTCGCCGTGCCAGCTTCCAATTTGCCCGAAGTCCAAAAACAGATGAAAGGTGGCAAACTCCCCGTCAGCCTCAAGCTAGCCGCCACTGACAGCCAAGCAATTTCGGGATTGCTCTCGTTTGTCAATAACACCGTAGACAATACAACTGGCACGATTCAGTTAATTGGTGACTTCAACAATACCGATGGGAAGCTATACCCTGGGCAATATGTCAATGCGACTCTTACCCTGAGTGAAACACCTAATGCGATCGTCGTGCCGTCCCAAGCCGTTCAGAATGGCCCGAATGGTCAGTTCGTATTTGTCGTCAAACCAGATCTGACCGTCATCAATACGCCAGTAGTCGCGACCAGTGCGGCGGATGGCTTGAATGCAATTCAAATAGGACTCAAAGCAGGCGATAAAGTCGTTACCGACGGACAAGCTAATTTAGTTGATGGTGCTCAGGTGAAGGTCAAAGAGCCTGGAGCAGGTAAACCGGATACTGGGGCAAAATCTGGAGATCCTGCTTCGGCGAGTACCGATCCAAAATCTGGTGATATTGTCAACCCCAGTCCTGATCAAACATCTAGCGACCCAATGCCGACAGATCGACCTCATAAGCGATCGGGTAAACATGGCTCTTCAGCACCTAGTCCCGGCTCATCCAAGCCAGCCGGAGGTCAGCCATGAACCTATCAGAACTCTACATTCGCCGCCCGATCATGACCACCCTGGTGATGATTGGGATCCTGATCTTCGGCTGGATGAGCTACCAAACCCTCCCCATCAGCTACCTCCCCAACGTAGACTATCCCACCATCCAGGTTACTGCTTCCAGACCAGGAGCCAGCCCTGAGAACATGTCCGCGTCTGTCTCCCGCCCGCTCGAAAAGCAATTTTCCAGCATTGCCGGATTAGATACGCTCAGTTCCACCAGCACCCTCGGCAAAACTCAACTCACACTTCAATTCAATCTCAGCCGGAACATCGACGATGCCGCCCAAGATGTCGAAGCCGCGATCCAAGCTTCCTCGGGACAGATTCCCAACGACTTACCCAATCCCCCCACCTATAGCAAAGTCAACCCCGCTGACCAACCAATCCTCTATCTCTACCTCAAATCCCCCACCCTCCAACTGTCAGAAGTCGATAGCTACGCCCAATCCTACATCGCCCAGAAGCTCTCGACGATTAGCGGTGTGGCTCAGGTGCAACTCTACGGTTCCCAAAAGTACGCCACCCGCATTCAGATTGACCCCCAGCAATTGGCGAGTCGGCAACTCGGTCTAGAGCAAATCCAGACAGCAGTTCAACAGGGAAACGTCAATTTACCCACTGGCAGCCTATCGGGGAAATTCAAAAACTTTGCCGTCCAAACTAACGGTCAGCTCAAGGATGCCGCCGCATACAAGAAACTAATCGTTGCTTATAAAGATGGTGCGCCGACTTACTTGGAACAACTAGGGCGCGTAATTGACAGCGTAGAAAACGATCGAGTTGCTAGTTGGTATAACGACGACAGAGCAATCATTCTGGCAATTCAACGACAACCTGGAACAAATACAGTAAAAGTTGTCGATACAATTAAAAATTTGCTGCCCAGCATCCGCACTCAGATCCCCGCCTCGATCGAACTAGGTGTGATGTATGATGCCGCTCAATCAGTGCGGGATTCGGTCGATGATGTCAAGTTTACGCTGGTACTGACGATCGGATTGGTTATCCTCGTCATATTCTTATTTCTCCGCAACCTTTCCGCAACGATTATTCCCAGCTTGGCATTACCCGTCTCGCTGATTGGCACCTTCGCGGTGATGCAGCAACTCAATTTCTCTCTCGATAACCTCTCGCTGATGGCGTTGACGCTCTCAGTGGGGTTTGTCGTTGATGATGCGATCGTCATGTTGGAAAATATCGTCCGCCATTTAGAAATGGGTGAAAGTCCATTACAGGCTGCTTTAAATGGTTCGCGTGAAATCAGTTTTACGATTCTCTCAATGACGCTTTCCCTCGTCGCCGTATTCATTCCCATGCTATTTATGGGGGGCTTATTGGGACGACTATTCCATGAATTTGCCGTGACAATCGCCGTAGCAATTTTAGTCTCAGGATTTGTATCTCTAAGCCTCACCCCGATGCTGTGCAGTCGGTTCTTACGTCCAGTAGACCACAGCAAACAGAGCCGCTTTTACAAGGCTTCTGAACGGGTGTTCGATCGAGTCCTAGCTGGATACGATTGGAGCCTAAAAAAAGTGATGAAATATCATCTCACTACGATGATTTTCTCGGCAGTGTTATTAATCGCCACCGTCGGATTATTTACCCTCGTTCCCAAAGGATTTATCCCCAGCGAAGACACCAGTCAAATCATCGGCGTTACCCAAGCGGCGCAAGATGCTTCATTTAATGAACTCAGCCGCCATCAAAAACAAGTCGTTGACGTAATTCGCCAAGATCCAAATGTTGAAGCCGTCAATTCCAACATTGGTGGAAGTAACGGATCGATCGCGCCGAGTAATTCTGGTAGCTTATTTATCCAATTAAAACGTCAAGATCTACGCCCTAGTGGTGCCGATGAAATCATCCAAAATCTCCGCCCCAAACTAGCCGCAATTCCAGGGATTCAAGTATTCTTACAAAATCCCCCCGCGATTCCCGTCGGCGCACAGCAAACCACCGGACTTTATCAATTATCCCTCCAAAGTTCTGATGCAACCGTACTAGCAAAATACGTCCCCCAACTCGTCGATAAACTCAAAGCACTCCCTCAAATCCAAGATGTCAACAGCGATTTAGCAGTAACATCTCAGGTGAAAATTGATATCGATCGAGACCAAGCATCAGCATACAATATTACTGCCCAGCAAATCGAAAATACCCTTCGCAATGCCTACGGCTCCTATCAAGTTTCCACTGTTTATGGTGCTAGTAATCAGTACCAAGTAATTCTAGAGTTGATGCCACAATATCAACAAGATCTGAATTCACTTCTCTCGCTCTACATCAAATCCACTAGCGGACAAACCGTACCTCTCAGCACCTTTGCTAAACTTTCTCAAGGTACAGCACCACTAACAATCAATCATGTCGGGCGTTCTAATGCCGCCACAATTTCCTTTAATTTAGCTCCAGGGATATCTTTAGGAACTGCCAATGAAGCAATCGATCCGATCGTCAAAGAAAATATTCCACTCAGTATCACCACTAGTCAACAAGGCGCGAGTGAAGTTTTTCAAAGTTCGCTACCAAGTTTAGGCTTATTACTAGTAATTGCCATCCTGGTAATTTATCTAATTCTCGGTATTCTCTACGAAGATTTCTTGCACCCAATTACGATTTTATCTGGGCTACCTTCGGCTGGATTTGGAGCATTGTTAACATTACTTATATTCAATGTCGAATTAAATGTTTACTCATTCATCGGCATCATTCTGCTAGTTGGTATTGTCAAGAAAAACGGGATTATGATGGTGGATTTTGCCATTGAAGCTCAACAAGCCGAGAAACTTCAACCAGCCGCAGCTATTTACAAAGCCTGCCTCGTGCGGTTTCGACCAATTATGATGACCACAATGGCAGCTTTAGTGGGTACGCTACCGATCGCGCTGGGCGTTGGTGCAGGTTCCGAATCTCGTCGTCCATTGGGGATTGCGGTAGTGGGTGGCTTGGTATTTTCACAGGTATTAACGCTGTATTTAACTCCAGTTTTTTACGTCTATATGGAGTCATGGCGGAAACAATTAACTCAACTGAAATTGAGACGAACTAGCTCGCGATCGCATTGAACATTTCAACTCTCAATAGATAGTTTTTGAACATGAACGAACAATATCAAATCCGTTCCCTTTGCCTTTCTTGTAAACATAATAATTTTGATGGTGGGTGTGAGGCATTTCCTAAGCTTATTCCATTCCAGTTTATAGCTGGAGAATATCATGCTTATCCGACACCAGAGCAAAATAATAAGATCGTATATGAATGGATCGATCGTGCCGAACGAAAAGCAAAAAGAAAGCAGACTTTAGCCATGCTCGAATCCTTTTCTTTGGAAAAACGGAACAAGCATCGAACGGTGCAAAAAGCTTCATTATAAATGATTGATGGGTTGTGTTGGGTTGCTCATCTTTCTAACCAACCAACAGAATTTAATCGGGAGTAACACAGTCATGAACTTATCAGAAATCTTCATTCGTCGTCCAGTCATGACTGTGCTAGTGACACTGGCAATTCTGTTCTTTGGGATGATGAGCTACACCCTGCTCCCGATTAGTGCCCTCCCCAGCGTCGAATATCCCTTCATCCAAGTCTCTGCCAGCTTACCAGGAGCCACCCCCGAAGTCATGGCGGCTTCTGTCGCGGCACCCCTAGAACGCCAATTTACCGAAATCGCGGGACTCAATTCCTTCAACTCTAGTAGTTCTACAGGTAGCACGAGCATTTCGCTCCAATTTGACTTTAGCCGCCGAGTCGATGAAGCAGCCAAAGATGTCCAGGCTGCTATCTCTGGGGCGGCTGGACAACTCCCAGCGGGGATGCCCAAGCCGCCGACTTATCGCAAGGTTAACCCGTCGGTTGCACCGATTTTGTATCTATATCTCTACTCTGATACCTTACCGATTGCTACTGTTAATGACTACGCTGAGGTGACTATCTCTCAGCCAATTTCGTCGATTTCGGGTGTGGCGCAGGTCAATATTTTCGGTCAAAAGCAGTATGCGGTCAGGGTACAACTCGACCCGAAAGCCTTGGCGAGTAAGGGGATTGGGCTTGATGATGTGAGATCGGCTATTCAGCAAGGTAATGTCAACTTGCCAACGGGTAGTCTATCTGGCGACCATAAAAGTTATTTGATTCAAGCTAACGGTCAACTGAGTACGGCTGATGCCTATCGATCGCTAACTGTTATCTACAAGAACGGCGCGGCGGTGAAGCTGCAAGATTTGGGGACGGTATTAGATGATGTCCAGAATAATAAAATCACCAACCGTTATAGTGACGACAAAGTAACTAATAAAAAAGCGATCGTCCTGGCGATTCAACCCCAGCCAGGAGCCAATACCGTCCAGATTGTCGATGCGATTAAGGCGATGATGCCTAATCTCCGAGCGCAGGTACCGCAATCGATCGAGATGGGCGTATTTTACGATCGATCGATCTCGATCCGCTCTTCGGTAGATGATGTCAAATTCACGCTGATTTTATCCGTTTGTCTGGTAGTCATCGTTATCTTTCTGTTTCTCCGCAACGTCACGGCTACAATTATCCCCAGCTTGGCAATCCCCGTCGCCATCATCGGTACTTTTGCGGCGATGTATGTCTTGGGCTACTCTCTAGATAACCTCTCGCTGATGGCTTTGACGCTATCGGTGGGGTTTGTCGTAGATGATGCGATCGTGGTGCTAGAGAATATTATCCGTCACCGCGAACTCGGTGAAGATCCGATGACGGCGGCTTATAGAGGCTCCCGCGAGATTAGTTTTACGATCCTGTCGATGACACTTTCTCTGGTGGCGGTATTTATCCCGATTATGTTTATGGGTGGCTTGATTGGTAAGCTATTTCATGAATTTGCGATCGTGATTACGGTAGCGATTTTGATATCGGGATTTGTCTCGCTCAGTCTCACGCCGATGCTCTGTAGTCGCTTTCTCTCATCAGCACCGCCGAAACCGAATTTGCTCTATCACGCTCTGGAACAGAGTTTCGATCTGCTCCTGCGCGGCTATGCTTGGACGCTCAGACCAGTATTGAAGTATCGCAGTTTAACGATCGTGGTCTCGCTGATGATTCTACTCGGTACGGGTTATCTATTCACCCTCGTCTCCAAAGGGTTGATTCCCTATGAAGATACCGGACAGATTACGGGCAACACCAAAGCCGCTCAGGATATCTCGTTTGAGAATATGCTCAAGCATCAACAGCAGATTGTGCGGATTCTCCGCAAAGATCCAAATATTGCGGCGATTAACTCGACAGTTGGATCGGGTGGCCCGAATGGTTCGGCAAATAGTGGGCGGATTACAATTCGACTCAAACCCCGCGACCAGCGGAAACTCAATTCGGAAGAGATTATCAAAGGGTTTGGCTCAAAACTACGGGGGATTCCAGGGATTCAAGCATTCTTGCGATCGCCTCCAGCCATTCCATTAGGCGGTCAACAGAGCAATTCTCAGTACCAGCTTACCGTTCAGAGTTTAGATCTGGCTGAACTGCGACAATATCTGCCGATTCTGTTAGACAAAGTTAAAGCTATCCCTGGCTTACGCGGTGTCGATAGCGATCTCCAGCTTAGTACCCCCCAGGTTAACGTCGCTGTTGACCATGACAAAGCCGCTCTGTTGGGAGTGAGTGCAGCGCAGATCCAGCGCACGCTTGGCAATGCTTACGGTTCCGGTCAGGTTTCGACGATCTACGGCGCGAACAATCAATATACGGTCGTGATGGAACTCAAGCCCGAATATCAGAACGACCCCAGTGCATTATCATCGCTGTATGTTCGCTCCACAACGGGTCAGGTAATGCCACTGAGTTCGGTGGCGACGATTAGCCAAGGGATCGGCCCGCTCACTGTCAATCACTTGTCAGGGTTGCCCTCAGCGACGATTTCTTTTGATACTTTGCCTGGAGTATCTCTGAGCGATGCGAGTGGACTAATCAAGCAAGCAGCTAAACAAGTGCTACCCAGTACCGTTACGGCTAGCTTCCAGGGTGCGGCGCAAGCTTTTGATGATTCTTTTGGCAGTCTAGGGTCGTTATTAGTGGTGTCGATCGTGGTAATCTATCTAATCCTAGGGATTCTCTATGAAGATTTTATCCATCCGATTACAATTCTCTCTGGTCTACCTTCTGCTGGTTTTGGGGCATTGTTAACATTACTAGTATTTGGTGTAGAGCTAAATCTCTACTCGTTTATTGGCATTATCTTATTAATCGGCATCGTCAAGAAAAATGGAATTATGCTGGTAGATTTTGCCATTGAACGTCAACGTGATATTGCGAATATTCTGCCCCAACAAGCAATTTATGAAGCTTGTTTAGTCCGGTTTCGCCCGATTATGATGACCACAATGGCGGCATTAATTGGCACGATTCCGATTGCACTTGGGGCTGGTTCCGGCTCAGAAGCGCGGCGACCATTGGGGATTGCGATCGTTGGTGGTCTATTCTTTTCCCAGATTTTGACGCTGTATCTCACTCCCGTTTTCTACATTTATCTAGAATCTTTGCGGCAATATCTCGCCAATAGAAAGTCAAAGCAAGTTCCTGGGAAACATATTTGATTTTTAGCGATCGGCTTCGGCAATTAAATTCTGTTGCAGGGCAATAATCGCCGCCTGAGTCCGATCGCTCACAGCTAACTTTTGCAAGATAGCATGAACGTGAACGCGGGCTGTACCAGCAGTAATAAATAGCATCTCAGCAATCTGTTGATTGGTTCTACCCTGAGCAATTAATGTCAAAACTTCTAACTCCCGCTTAGTTAACTGAAACTCATTAGCTAATCCCGCCGCCCGATCGTTTTGGTGAATTGCTGTATAAATCCGCTCGCTAGCATTCCGATCCCACCACGTCGCACCCATCGAGATCGATCGAATTGCCAACACCAATTTCTCAGCATCAATTCCCTTGAGACAGTAGCCCTTTGCGCCTACTTCCATCAGTTTCAAGACTAGATGTTTATCTGGATGAGAAGTTAAAATCAAAACAGGTAATTCAGGATAAAGTTGGTGAAGTTGACGACAAGTTTCAATCCCACCCAATCCAGGCAATCCGAGATCGAGAATAACCACATCAAAAGCCTGTTTTTGGGCTAAATCGTTGGCGTTAGCCTCTCCGCAAAGGAGAATCGCACTCTCGCCATCAGATGCTTCTACTACCAGTTCGATACTTGGCTCTCGCTGAAGACATGTAGCCAATCCGAGCCGAAATAATACATCATCTTCAACCAGTAATAATTTCAATAAATTGGACATTGACTAGGTTCCTATCGGCAAGCTAAAACAAAACTTAGTACCCTGGGGCAACTCATTATCCGCCCAAATTCTGCCCCCATGTGCTTCCACAATTTGGCGGGATAGGTATAGTCCCAATCCAGATCCCTGTCCCTGCTGATGAGCCTGATAAAACCGATCGAATAGTAACGGCAAATCTGCTGGAGCTATTCCTTTCCCTCGATCTGAGACTTGGACGATATAGCGACGATTGTTACTATAGATTGTCACATCTATTTGTCCGCCACGCGGTGAGTGATAGATCGCATTACTCAGTAAATTACTAAATACTCGACTCAATTGCAGCGGATCGGCAGTTACTTGAATTTGGTGCTTGGCTGATTCATAGCACTTTAAATTTAATTTAATTTGACGTTCTTGGACAAAAATTGTCACAGCATCAATTGCTTCTTTAGCAATCGACCATAAATCGATCGATTGACGTTGTAAGACCACACCTTCAGCATCATTACGATAGACATCTAGTAGGGTTTCTACTAGCTGAAGCGATCTTTGCTGAGATTGAGACATCGTATCCAATACCTGAGATTGGAGCGAACTAACCGCGCCAAATTGTTCTTTTTGGAAAGATTTAATTGTCTCAATTGCACCTAATATCGGCGTTTTGAGATCGTGAGTCAAAGTATGGACAAAATCTTCCCGCATTCGAGCTATTCCCAATTGTACGAGTAATTCTGCCTTATGCTGCGAGATTTCCTCATTTTGGAGATCGATTTTCTCGGCATATTTTAAATTACGTTGAATCAGCCAATTTGTTAGCACCAGTACAACAACTATATTGAGCCTATTTGTTAATGTATAAATCGGTAATTTCCCAAAATTTATTACGGTAAAATTTGCCAGATTCGGAACGATCAGGTCTAATAAAGTTAAGCATATCCCTACTTTTGTTACGATTAAGGTGCTAGTTTTACCTAGCTGAAAGCTAGCTAACAGTAGCGGGGCAATATATAAATGTCCGAATACATATTCTGTAGGGGTGAGAATCTCCACCAGAAAAATTAAGCTGCATAGTATCCCGACTAACAATTCTCCAGCAGAGAGCCTACGCCAACGAGGTTGCAGTAAAGAGGCTGTCATAGACGTATACTCTTAAAATTTTAGTGTAGCAACCAACAGTATCTAAACGCTCTAAACGATCGATATATATCAATGTAGATACGATCGACTTAACAATACTCAGATAAATATACAATCTAACCTGTTCTCTATACCTTCTCAAGTCTAGATCGAACACCGTAATATGAAGCTAGGAGAATATTATTTCTAAATATGATGAAACTAAAATCGCATTTTGGTGTCGCATGATGAGAACCATTATTGATACTATATCTGAAATCAAAGAACTTCAGATGTTTAGTACGATGATTCAAATTACAGGTCTAGATAGAACTTTGCATGGTGCTGACCCTTTTACTATATTTGCCCCTCGCGATCGAGCATTTACACAACTTCCAAAAGCAGTGATGCAACAACTAACATCAAATGCTTCGCTGTTGACTGAGATGGTCAATAGCTACATTGTAGCAGGCGATCTTAGATATCAAGATCTATTGAAAATGTGTAAGCAAGGCGAACAGTCAATAATATTAAAATCACTCGATGGTGCGTTACTGCCTATCGATTTAAGCGATGGGATCAAAATCGGTAGTTCGACAGTAATCACCGCAGATATACATGCTGAAAATGGCACTATTTACTCGATCGATCGAGTAACAATCCCCAATATACCGCAGCAAACAGGCTGGATGAATGAATTTAGCTCTAGATAATAGAGTCGATCGCCTTAATGTTTAAGAATGAGATTTATGTCTCTCTTTCTATGCTCTGGATAAATTTGACACATTGTAACAAAAATACCAAGTAATGCGATTGAAAGAGATTAAATCAACATCAGCCTCGAAAGTAATGCAACGCAAAGCTTCCAAACATCAACGGCGTGTTCGGATATATTTAGGTTTAGCTGGCTTAGGGCTAATCTCATTAATTGGTGGGGTATTAATCGCTAATTCACTCTCAAGTACACCTTTGCTCAAGCAAGAACTCAGTTCGATAGATGCAGCAGTATTTCATCAAAATGAGTCTTTTTCACACAATCTTTTACAAGTACCAGTAATTAGTAAGCCAGTCAATATTCTATTATTGGGCATCAAAACTAATCTGTCAGATATTAAGAATAGCGATGGTAAGGAGCGAAGGAAAACTGGCTATGATGCTGAGATTAATTCTCTAGATGGGTTGTCAGATACGATGATGCTGATTCGATTCGATCCCGATACGAATAAAGTTGTGGTGTTTGGCATTCCTCGCGATACTAAAGTAATGGTAAATGGGAAGTCTGAGAAAATCAATGCGATCGACCATGAAAGCGGGATTGCTCAGGCAGCAAAAGTAGTTAGTGGTACACTGCAAGGAGTCCAGATCGATCGCTATATCCGGCTGAATAACTTCGGGTTAGAAAAACTAATCGATGCCCTCAATGGTATAACAGTAACGGTGCCCAAAGATATCAAATACCAGGATAATTCTCAACATTTTTATGTGAATCTTAAAGCTGGAAAACAACATTTAGACGGTCATAATCTATTAAACTACTTGCGGTTTCGCTATGATGCTAATGGCGATATTGGGAGAATGCAGCGGCAACAAATGGTGATTCGAGCTGCGATCGAACAATGGGCGGAGCCGACAACTGTAGGTAGAATTCCGCAACTTATGTCGATTGTCAATGATAGTATCGATACTAATCTTAGTGTAGAGGAAATGATGGCGATCGGTGGATTTACGCTCAATCGAGGCACAGATAAAAATCGAATTCAAATGTTGATGATGCCTGGTGACTACAACGGTGATGGTAAACATGGGGTCAGTTACTGGTTGCCAAATTCAGTTGGAATTGGGAATATGATGGCAAAATACTTTAATCTCGGTCGAGTTCAAGAGACAGTTACTTCTATCAAAAATCTCCAGATTAGAGTACAGGATACTGGTTACTTTCCAGATGCAACGCAGCGATTGATATCCAAGCTGAAGAAAGCTGGCTACCAAAATGTCCAGCTAGATAAAGATCCCAAAGTTTTGAAAGAAAACCTTGAGACTACCCAAATTATTTTCCAAAAGGGTGAGTTAGTAGCTAGTCAAGCTGTTGCCGACATTATTGGCGTGGGTCAGGTAGAAATTAATACGACTGGTAATCTTTATTCTGATGTGACGATTAAAGTCGGCAAAGACTGGTCGGAATTGCAAGCTCGTAATCGCAAATAATCTTAACTAAATATCTAGAAGGGGATATATGAACAGAGCCAGTCGAAAACTAATTAGTGCAATTTCCCAAAATCGCAGCGTTGGCGGAGCCTCTGCGGTGGAGAATCCTGCTGAAGTAGAGCAGTCCAGCATCGATGCTTTTTATCAACGGATGTGCCAACGAGATATTTACTTACATGTTTCTGAAGTATCGGTAGCAATGATTGGTGTCTGCTTGACAGGGGTGTCGATCCT
>ENA-OBIO01000311-OBIO01000311.1-metagenomes-genome-assembly--contig:-NODE-311-length-28001-cov-4.37365_pt1 | contig 28001 bp, 22 predicted proteins | sample MGYA00153383_OBIO01 | MGnify analysis MGYA00153383 | reverse complement strand
TTGATTAAAATAACCTTTACACCCCACCCCGAACCCTCGGAGCGCAGCGTGATTACTGTTCTCAACATTTTACTCATCGAAGACAATCCTGGCGATGTCCGGTTGTTGCAAGAAATCCTGCGCGAAGTAACCACCACTCGGTGCCAGATCACCCCAGTGATGACACTCGCCGCAGCAGTAGCACAGTTATCGATCGCTCCTGACAAAGCCATTGCCTCCTCTCCCTCTAGCTTCGATATCATATTGCTCGATCTATCGCTCCCAGATAGCCAGGGACTCGCCTCATTTCTCCATTTACACGATCGATATCCCAGCCTCCCGATCGTCGTGCTGACGGGCGTAGACGACCAAACGCTGGCGATCTCCGCCATGCAGCAAGGCGCACAAGATTATCTAATCAAAGGACAAGTCGATAGCAACTTATTGCTGCGGTCGATTCGCTATGCGATCGAACGCGAACGCACAGACACCGCTCTCCGTCAAGCCAAAATCGAACTAGAACAACACGCGATCGAACGCGATCGAGACCTCCAACAAACTAAAAATCGACTCCAACTCGAACTGATCGAACGCCAAAAAGCCGAAATCGCCCTGCATATTTCGCGATCGCGATTTGCGAGTATTCTTGAAATTGCCAGCGATGCCATTATTGCGATCGATCGCGATCTCCAGATTACACTCTTCAACCAAGGAGCCGAACAAATTTTTGGCTATCGCGCTACAGACGCGATCGGTCAATCGCTCAATCTCCTCGTACCGCAAGAGTTCGCCGATCTCATCGGCACCTCTTTGCTAGAAACTCAACGCTCTGGCGATCTCCAACCACCCCACGCCCAAGGAACCAGACATCAGGTAGTTGGCATCAGAAAAGATCGGAGTAAGTTTCCGGCGGAAGCCTCAATTTCCTATCTAGAACTAGGACACGAACGAGTCTACACGCTGATTTTGCGCGATGTCACCGAACAGCAGCAGACCGAAAACGCTCTGCGCGGCGCACTCCAAAAATTAGACTTCCATTTTGAAAATTCGCCCCTAGCCGCGATCGAATGGGATCGAGAATTTCGGGTCAGCAGATGGTCGGCTACGGCTGAAAGGCTCTTTGGATGGTCTTCAGCGCAAGTAGTGGGCAAACATCCCACAGAATGGCAATTTGTGGTGTCAGAGGATGCCGAACGGGTTGCCCAGGCGATGAACCAGCTCATGTCTGGTACAGTAGTCAGCACTATCGTCAGCAAACGTAACTATTGTCAGGATGGGACGATCGTTGATTGTGAATGGTATAACTCAGCGCAGCTAGATCGTAGCGGTCAGATGCAGTCAATTTTTTCGTTGGTATTAGATGTCACCAATCGACATCAAATGGAACGGATCAAAGATGAATTTATTTCTGTTGTCAGTCACGAATTGCGAACTCCCCTGACATCCATCTATGGTTCGCTCAAGCTCTTAGACAGCGGCTTGCTAGAGCAACAACCACACAAGCAAAAGCGGTTGCTAACCATCGCCGTAGATAATACCGATCGCTTAATCCGCCTGGTCAATGACATTCTGGATATCGAACGGATCGAATCTGGAACAGTTCAAATGGTCAAGTCGGTATGTAAAGTGTCTGAATTGATCGCAAAAACCGTTGATGCGATCGAACCATTAGCAGACACAGCAGGGATTAAACTCAGTGTCAGCAATTGCGGCGGACAAGTTTGGGTAGATTCCGATCGCATGATTCAAGCTTTTACTAATTTACTTAGTAATGCGATCAAATTCTCGCCCCCAGACAGTACGATCTGGTTTACCGCTATCAAACGAGCCGGACAGATGTTATTTCAAGTCCGCGATTGTGGGCGGGGTATTCCTGCTGACAAACTAGGTATTATCTTTGAACGATTTCAGCAAGTAGATGGTTCTGATGCCCGTAATGGCGAAGGGACAGGCTTGGGTTTGGCAATTTGTCGGAGTATCATCCAGCAACATGGTGGACGGATCTGGGTTGAGAGTGTTGTAGGTGAGGGGAGTACGTTTTCATGTATCTTACCGCGATCGCCTTCAGTTCAAGATAGTTTACCACCTGTTAGCCTGAATTAATTTTGGATGGTGGAGATCGCTCACCCATACTGTACTGTCGATCGACTTACTCACATCTTGCACCAATATATTGTTGGCATATCGCTGCGGATAGATCCCCGACTTCTTAGAGAAGTCGGGGATCTGGGTTTCAAGGATTTTTGCATGTCTTAACCGCTCGTGAGCGATTGCCATAAAAACGCCGCTTGTGGGTACCCTTAGATCTACGCTTTCGTCAACCCTTCTAAATGGGCTACCAATGCTCGTAAACCTAAGTAATAACTATCTGCACCAAAACCACTAATCTGACCGACTACAACTGCTGCTAGATAGGAGTGATGGCGAAATGTTTCCCGTTTGTAGATGTTGCTCAGATGTACTTCTACCGTTGGAATTTTCACAGCCGCGATCGCATCTCGGAGCGCGATACTAGTATGAGTATATGCCCCTGCATTCACAACAATTCCATGATGCCGATCTCTGGCATCATGGATCGTATCGACGAGGATACCTTCATGATTTGATTGTACGGAATTTACTGCAATATCTAGAGATTCGCCCAGTTCCACCAACTGGCTGTCGATTTGAGCCAACGTTAAAACGCCATAAATTCCAGGCTCTCGCAACCCTAATAAATTGAGGTTTGGGCCGTGCAAAACTAGCACACTGAATTTGCTAGTTTTGGAACTCGCTTGCGGCGAGGAGCCACCACCGATCTCCATCATAAGTCTGGTGCTCTAGTTAGCGCGATCTGCGAATGCGATCGTCTACAGGGATGGGAATCAGCTCCGGTTCGGGCTGCATCTCAGGGCCTAGCAATACTTCAATTAATTTGCCAGCCCAGTGCTTTATTTTTTCCAGCACTCTTTCGATATAATCCATCAGATAGCTTACTCCAAGAATAATTAAGCCTGAACTGGTATCTCCAATGGGTTGATGTTCAACCACGTGTGATACCTTGACTGTTGAGGTCGTTCACTGTTACTTATTGTAAAGGTAAATCTCATGAAAAGGTAAGTCAGATTTGAATCAGATCCGATCGAGCGAGCGAATCAATTATCCTACAAGTCAATCACCGTAGACTTTTGGCAGATACCTGAAGTCGATCGAGCGGCTTTGTTAATTAAATATTAAGATCGCCTAAAATACTCTATTCAGACAATAACATCGGCAAGTAGGTAGCCACGATCCTTGTCAAGCCTGAGTCTTAGTCGGGATGACATAAATCAACCCAGAGATGAGAGTAAGCGCGACAGCTAGCCAAAAAGCGATCGAACAATACAGATGCCAGTTAGCAATGCTCCATCCTAGTGACGACACTGGCGCAATTATCATCGCGATCGCCACAATTTGACTGGTAGTTTTTAGCTTACCCCAGATATTAGCACCACTAATCTGAGTTTGACCGACTCGCCAACCCGCGATCGTCAATTCTCTAGCCAGAATCAGACAAACGCCCACGGCTGATACCAAGTGAAGATCGATCAGGATCAGTAGCGGAATCAAAATCAGTAACTTGTCAACCAACGGATCGAGAAATTTACCCAAATCGGTAACTAAATCTAACTTACGGGCTAGATAACCATCGAGCCAGTCAGTCAAAGCCGCAATTAAAAACACTCCAAACCCAATCCATCGAGTAGTTAGCTCATCGCTATACAAACAATAAACCACTATGGGCAAACCGAGCAGTCGTGAAAGTGTAATCGAATTAGGTAAGTTCATACATTAAATCAGTGTCGCGAACGTTTCGCCAACAAATTATTCAAATTTATCGTTTGAGGTGGTGGTGAGAGGCTAATTTGCGGGAATACTAATTAAGTTACCAGTGAATAGTACAACAGATAGCCATTAACTACTGGATCTAATGTCTCAGAAGTAGACACACAGATCGATGTTGCTGTAGAGCGGACTTACTCCCTTTCTACCGAAGAAATAGGCATTCATGATTCACAATTCACCATCCATCATCCACCATCCACCATTCACCATTCACCCCTACACTAGATATCTAATTTGTCACCGAGAAGGGAGTAGCTAATCCCGATCCCAAATTTAGCCGCTCCCGCCCCAGCATCTCTAGTAAGTTGCGGTAGTTATTGCCTCAATATCGCCGTACCAACCAACCCCATCAGCAGATTGAAACCGAGAGTATGGACAACAGACACAACAACGTTCCAACACTGACACCGCTTTCAGTTCAAGAGGCGATGGCTTCAGTCCCATTTTTAAGTGAATTGCCAGCCGCCGCGATCGCACCAGCACTAGCTCATGCAGCGATCCGCAATCATCCAGCCAATCAGATGATCTTACTCGAAAATGATTGGGGTAGTTCGGTTTATTTCGTATTGAGCGGCTGGCTCAAAATTCGGACTTATAACGCCGACGGACGCGAGATCACCCTAAATATTGTCGGTAGAGGTGAAATCGTCGGTGAAATGGCAGCACTAGAACAAGCACCACGTTGTACCGATGTGCTCAGTTTAACTCCAGCCACGATCGTCAATATTCCGGCTGATGATTTTGTGCGGCTGCTCAAAACCGAACCTCTAGCTGGAATGCGGCTGGCTCAGTTGATGGCAAGACGCTTGCGCCAAGTCAATCGTCGCCTCCGCTTGCGCGAGTCAAATAGTGCCTCACGGGTCGCAGATACACTATTATTTTTAGTCGAGGGACAGGGTAAATCCGTATCAACAGGCGTTGAAATACCCAATTTACCGCATCGCGAACTCAGCAGTATGAGCGGTTTAGCCAGAGAAACTGTCACCAGAGTGCTGACAAAAATGGAAGCCGCCGGACTAATCGCGCGGAAGCAAGACATTCTATTGATTCCTAGCGTCGTGGCATTGGAAGCAAGTATTGTGTAAACTGAATGGCTTGCACTGTTGGCGAAGCTTCGCCGTTGGCGTTGGCGTAGTCTGCCGGAGGCACAGTGTGAATAGTAGACCTCTTGCGAAACTAAAAACATAATCTTTTTTAGTAGTGTTTTCGTCTATAGTTTCCCCTAAAGCCTAAAGCCTAAAGCCTAAAGCCTAAAGCCTAAAGCCTAAAGCCTAAAACCTAAAGCCTAAAGCCTAAAGCCTAAAGCCTGACTTTCGCAGGAAGTCTAGTGGATGAACGACAAACTACTTGTTCGTTAGCTCTCGTGGGTCGATCGCAATAAATAACCGCTAGCTGATATCAACAGAATCGCAATTGCTAAATACAGCAGCTCCGTCACCGAGGTAACATTCATCGCCATCACTCGCTTAAAAAAACTAACAACGAGAACTACGACAATAAGTTTTAGAATTTTATCTTTGAGCTGGTCGAGCGAGCGAACTTCTAATATTTGTAACTCGTCAGTCTCGCGCGCCACATCAATTTTTGAGATAAATAACTCATATATCCCAAAACTAAAAATCATCAGGACGATGCCGATGAGATAAAGGTCGATCCCACCGATGACTCCACTCATGATTTTAGTGACGGTATCTTCAGAGAGCTTGTCACCTATAAAAATATTTTTATACTCCCCTAGCACCATCACGATTTCCAGACTACCCAAGATAAATAAAAATAAAACACTAATAATTCCGAAAACGACCGGGATGATTGCCAAAAATCTAACCGTCCACAATGAAGTTTCGACAATATGCTCTAATTTCTCTTTCGGAGTCATGGTTTTAGTTTGATCTTTAAAGTAGTAAACCGAACGCTAGGCACTTGACCGAGTGGACTGAATTGAATTAATTAGATGGATATAGATCGAGCTAATTACTTCAATTTTTACCTCCTAGATTTTATTGTCTAATTCGCTCGTCACAGTTGCGGACATACCAGGGTGAATTTGTGGTATTTCCACGATCGGGGATTAAGTATGGCAACTTAGTGTTAGCACCCGTATTACTGTAACAATTAGGACTAGATCTCGCGCTCTACCGGATGGGGTAATTGTCGATTTTCGGCTTGTTTATCTACTTTGAAAATACCTCGATCTGCGATCGATCCACTTAACTAACTATCTAGAGTAACGTGAGTTCGGTTTAAGGATTTGCGATCGATAAACCCACCCACAGATCGATTCCTATTGTGAAGCTAATGCGAAGATTGTGACTAGCTACTTAATATAGGGTGAAGATCGCGATCTGTTTGCTGCTCTGACACAGCCAAGACTAGAACGTGAGGATCGATCGAATCGCCTCACCCCGCCGCATCGCATCAAAAGCATCATTAACTCGATCGATCGGCATTACCGCACTCACCAAATCATCGATATTAATTTTCCCATCCATATACCAATCAACGATTTTGGGCACATCCGTGCGCCCTTTAGCCCCACCAAAAGCCGTTCCCTTCCACACCCGTCCCGTCACTAATTGAAAGGGTCTGGTGGCGATTTCTTGCCCCGCTCCTGCGACACCGACAATGACGCTCACCCCCCAACCTTTATGGCAACATTCTAGAGCCTGACGCATCAGACCGATATTACCAGTACACTCAAAACTATAGTCGGCACCGCCCTTGGTTATATCTACTAAATAAGGCACCAAATCGCCTTCCACCTCCTTAGGATTGACAAAGTGAGTCATCCCAAATTTTTCAGCCAGAGCGCGTTTTGCTGGATTGATATCCACACCAATAATCATGTCTGCCCCCACCATCCGTGAGGCTTGAATCACATTCAAACCCACACCACCCAAGCCAAACACCACCACATTCGCGCCGACTTCGACTTTTGCCGTATTGATTACCGCTCCAATTCCCGTCGTCACCCCACAGCCAATCAAACATACCTTTTCAAACGGTGCATCGTCACGAATTTTCGCCAAGGCGATTTCGGGCACGACTGTATAGTTAGCAAAAGTGGAAGTCCCCATATAATGGTGCAACATTTTCCCCTCATAGGAAAAGCGACTGCTTCCGTCAGGCATCACCCCTTGCCCCTGAGTAATCCGAATTGCTTGACAGAGATTGGTTTTGCCGCTGAGACAATAATCACAATTGCGGCACTCTGGGACGTATAAAGGAATCACTCGATCGCCCACTTTCAGGCTGGTGACACCCGTTCCAACTTCCACAACGACCCCCGCCCCCTCATGTCCCAAGATCGCTGGGAACAAGCCTTCAGGGTCGGCTCCAGACAAAGTATAGGCATCGGTATGACACACCCCTGTCGCTTTGATCTCGACTAATACTTCTCCCGCTTGCGGTGGTGCGAGATCGACGGTGGTGATTTCGAGGGGTTTGCCCGACTGGAACGCAACTGCGGCTTTAACTTGCATGGTGAGTATGGGGTGTTTGCTATTTACTATTTTGACATCTTGCACCACGATCTAGACATTAGAGATCGCCCAGATCTTAGAGCATGTTTTGAAATACGGAGATCCCCCTGTCTTGTTGCGCTGTCTTGTCGTATTTTTATGTGCGGGGGAACCCCGCCCATAGCGCACCGCTAAATCCCCCTTCAAAAGGGGGATTTAGAGTCCAGTTCCCCCTGCAAGGTTGCGCTAAACCGTCAGGGAACTCGAACGGTACGCACATCCGCTGCTTGGTGGAACGCACGCTGAGGTTCCCTCAGCGCGATTCCATCCGCTTTTTAAGGGGGGTTAGGGGGGATCTTCTAGGATTTAAGCTTAAAAATCGAAATATATGAATGCTAAACTCTCCGTCGGAGACAGTAGCCAGACGATATATAGACAGACAGGAATTAGGATTAATTTTAGATGCCAATTGAGATTTAACTTTAACAATCGATCGAACATATAAGCAACCATCATCGCGATCGTCAGTCCTACTAAAACTAGTAAAATTTGACTATCTGCTAACTTAATATTTTCTACATATATCTTCGTTACGAACTGAGCGTCGCGAGGATAACCCCACAAGTGTTGAAATACTAAATTGGACTGTGCCAGATTGGGAAGTCGAAACCAAATCCAAGCCACAAAAATCAATGGTTGAGTCAAGATCCAACCGCAAATGTGTCCGACTCGACTGCGCCAAAATAGTGCGAGTGATTCAATTTTCCCTGAGAGCGTATGCGTCAAGCGGTGGACTACCAGCGCAATCCCATGAATACCCCCCCAGACAATATATCCCCAATCAGCACCATGCCAAATTCCCGAAATTAACATCAGTGCTAATAGATTTAGGCAAGTACGTACCAATCCCAATCGCGAACCACCCAGGGGAATATAGATATAATCTCGCAACCAATTTCCCAGACTAATATGCCACCTTCGCCAAAAATCGGCGATGCTGGTACTCAGATAGGGAAAATTGAAGTTTGTCGGTAAATTAATTCCGAATAAAATAGCTGTACCCAGGACGATATCGACATAACCACTAAAATCTAAATATAGTTGTAAACCATAGGCAAAAATTGCCAGCCATAAATCGATACTACCTGCTCGATCGAGAGTAGTTGGCTCAAATACTAGTCTGACAAATATTGCTAGATTATCGGCAATTAAGGTCTTTTTGATGGCACCGATAGCAATTAGCCATCCAGCTTCAGCTAGACGCTCGATCGAGGGAAATTGGAGATTATTTAATTGTGGAGCAAATTGTTGGTAATGGGTAATTGGCCCCGATACTAGTTTAGGGAAAAATGATTTATAAGCAGCATACTTGAGTAAGTTACCTGTCGCGGGACTGCCGTTATAGACATCAATTAGATAAGCTGTAGATTCAAAGCTGAGAAAGGAAATTCCTAAAGGTGGTAAGAAGTTTATTTTAATTGAAGTAGCTAAGGTTTGAATATTGGCTGGATCGATCGGTGCAAAAATATTCAATAAAAACGGGATATATTTTGCAAGAATTAGCAATAATACATTAAATACTATTCCAGCAATCAAAACTCGCTTTCGCTGTTGCTTTCCACGCGGCAACCATTGTCGAAAATAGTCTTCACCTAATCGATCTTGGATTTCTTTATACTCAATAATTTGGCTTTCTAATAGTATTTTGCCGATCCAATAGTTCACTAATATCATCGCTAGGATAATTGGAAAATATTGAATTTGCCGAAAGGAGATATAAAATACAATACTTGAAACTACGATCGCCCATAGTTTCTGATTTTGAGTTCGTGCTATTCCCCAGTAAAAGATTAAGGTAATTCCTAAAAAAATAGCATAACTAGATGATATAAGGCGCATCGATAAAAACTTGATGAATAATTAAGTGAGTATAAATGGTTTTAAATATTTGACAACTAAAATACAGGTGTAGTTGCTAAGTCGATCGCCCGATCGCGTATGAATATCAATTACCACGAGATTGCTTCCATTCGTGCTAAATATCTACTCACGTCACTCGCGCCAAATTGATTGAGATGACTGGGATCGGAAAAACGATCGTACTGATTATTCATCAAACCATCCAAGTCGATAAAAGTAAGTTGATGTGAGTTCATCAACTGCTGCATATATTGTTTAAAAATTACTTCATGCTGGGAGCGAAATTTATCTAAATAGATATCTGAAAGGGGCATATTCACAAATACCAGCGGAATCTTGTAGCTAGCTAAAAGATCGATCGTCTGGTGTAAGGCTCGATCTTGATTACCAACTAATTGAAAGCTAGTATAGTCACTGTCACTATCTCCCGTTACTTTACTATATTCATCAAAATAAGTATGAGGATCGAACCGTAAATCGAGTGGTAAAAAACCATCGAAGTCGATATCTCGCTCACTCATCACTATTGGATCGATGCTAGAATCTGAATCGCTAGGAGCGGTCATTTGTCCCACTAAAGGTACTTTAGTCTGCAACCAAGTTTTGAGTAGATCGCGATGATGATAAGCTAATGATACCTGTGCCAAATGACGATCGAGTGCCTGATCGATCGCCTGATAAGTATTTTGAATAGAAGATTGGACTTGTTGTAGTGATGAGTTACTATTGTTAGTCTCTGACATCAAAGCTAATTGGCGATAACGATCGGATGCGGCGATTGTTTCATAAGTTCGATCGATTCTACCGTTATTAAATGCTCTAGCTCCATCTGCCCAAATTAATAATTTTGGCAACTGTTGCGGCGTTAATAGTTGCCTCAAGATTAAATCTACCACTTGTGCGGTTGCCCCATTAATTCCAAAATTGTAGATCTGAGGATTGGGATAGCCGCGATCGATTAAACTACGTCTTAATACCTCTGGATCTACACCACGTAGGGCGCGCGAACTACCGACAATCAAAAGATCGGGTACGCCATGTTGCAAGCAACGCAATTGATATTGAGCGAGTTTCTGTTCCAGCAGGGAATTATTAAATGATAGTTGTGAGCTAGTTGGTGTAGAATTAGCTGCAATCTGTTTGGATTCTAAAGTAAATTTAATTACCAAATCGCTCGCCGTCACCAATCCTAACCCAACCAATAACAATAATAGTGATGGTTGCCATTGAAACCGAGGTTGATAAGCCAGTTGATTAGTCGCGACTAGGGGTTGAGGTTTCCAGATCCTCGTTGTTACTAAATACTCACTAATTCTTTGCCCCAAACCGATTTTAGTTATCGATCGTGCAGCCACAAATTGCGGCTCAGAGGTCACTGGGGGCAGCTCCAACTGCTGACGATCGAAATCTACCCCATAAGTCCAAACAGAGATGGACTGTCCCGATATCCGCCCATGTACGCGGATACCGCTAATCCCCGTCAGATTCAATTGCTTCAGTACTCGGATAACAGTCGTCGCAACTTGACTTTGGATCGGACAAATTGGAGCCTCACTCATCACATGGAGTAGCTGATGGCGATGGAGTAGGGATAACTCGATGCCCCCACTCTCTAAACATTGCTCTAAATCTGGATTGAGCAACCGTTCGAGGATAAAAGTGAGGGCATCTTCATCGCCTTGTGCTGCCAAAATTATCGGCGTGGGGGAAAATCTGGGGTCGCCCAAAGCTGGTAGATCCAGCCAGTGCATCCAGACAGGCGGCTCCTCGATTTGTCCACCAACTGGTTGAGATTGGACTCCGTGAATAGTTGCGCCTTGGATACCTTGAGGTGTCAATTCGATCAGCAGGGGGGCGATGCGATCGAGTACAATTTTTTTCGCCGGAAATTTGGACGATTGCGGGTTTTTGAGCGTACAAAAAATCTGTAAGGTGAGATTTTTTAGCACGGCACTAACTTGAATTTCTGCATCCGCGAGGGCGAAATTAAGTAACTTACTAATCGCTTGCACGTCCCCCCACCGCGCCCAGTTCCTCAGTCTGAGGATGGGGGGTGTGAGATCGACTCTCAACCGCCAGTCGGCAATTTGGGTAGTCGCTGGAGCCGATCTCGTCGAAAATCGGGAGTATTGAACGATCGCCATTTGAAAATTCTCAAGCTCGATGCTACGGAGCATTTTTGCCAGCGGTGCGGCGAGGATTTGACATTCTAGACTCTTTTGGGCAGAGCATCGAACTAATAGTCGGTATGTCAAACGAGACGGGAATGTCATTTCCCCACCCATATTAACGGTGGACATCTGCGGGAGATGTTCGATCGAAAACTCAAACCTGACACCCAGCGGACTCAATACCTGGGTTAATGCTTGAAAAATTAGGTGTTGCTGCGTCAAAACTGATGACGGCTCACTCTCACTCGAAGTAGTGTTGCTGGCGGCGAAATTAGGATCGAACCCAATTGATGGTAATGGCACGTAACGATCTGGTTCAAGGTAAGTAGGTTCGGTCAAGATTTCACCTAAACAACATGTGGCAATCTAGGGGTGATGTTCGGTGCATCATCCCGATCGTCCTTTATCATATCGATCTGTTGGTCGATTTGTGTAGATCTCTAAATGTCGAATTTCAACTTTTTACCGAAATCTCCTGTAGTACTACATCCTAGCTAATCTCTGTGGGCATATTAAACTGAACGAGAGGGGACTAGATCGGATGTCACAAGAACGTATTTATTGGTTGGCTTGGTCGAAAATTTCGGGTGTGGGGTCGATTTTAATCGATCGTATTTACCAGCATTTTGGTAATCTTGAAGCTGCATGGAATGCCGACTCTGAGCAAATCCTCGCCATCGATGGGGTGGGAACTCAACTAATTGCCACCATCATCGCCACTCGTGCCAAAATTGACCCTCACAAGTTATTGACAACACATTCGATCGATAATCCCGGCTGGTGGACGCGGATCGATCCTGATTACCCGCGCTTATTAGCCGAAATTCCCTCAGCACCAGGAGTCCTATATTATCGAGGAAAAGTGGTTCCGGCTGAAAATCTGGGCAATATCCCCACTGTAGGCATTGTCGGGACTCGCGATCCTTCAGACTATGGCAAACGCTGGGCGCGAAAAATCAGTGCTCTGCTGGCGAGTAAAGGATTTACGATCGTCTCAGGACTAGCACAAGGAATCGATACTGAGGCGCATAGTGCCTGTTTGGAAGCGGGTGGACGCACCATTGCAGTCGTAGGTACCGGACTCAATCTCGTCTATCCACCGCGCAATCAAGCTCTCGCTGCTGACATTCACCAGCATGGCTTGATGGTGAGTGAATACCCAGCGGGAACGACACCAGATCGATCGCATTTTCCCGCCCGCAATCGGATTATCGCTGGATTGAGTCGCGTAACAATCGTGATCGAAGCTCCAACTAGATCTGGTGCTCTAATTACCGCTCATCAAGCTAATGACTATGGACGCGATGTATATGTCCTTCCAGGCTCGCTCGACAATCCCAACTCACTCGGCTGTCTGGGACTCCTCAGTCGTGGCGCACAGCCGATCCTCGGCTTAGATCATCTGCTCGAATTGCTCTCCTCAATCCCTCAACTCGATCCCTCCCAGCAACTACAACTTTTTTCATTCCAGCCGGAACGCAGCCAGATCGTCGATGGAACCCAGACTCCTGCAATGGAGTCACAGCAGATAACACCACCAGATCTAAGTCCAGATCTTCAGCAAGTATGGTTACTCATCACTACCAGCCCAGCTAGTTTTGACGAGATCGTCTCTCGATGCCAACTACCAGTCGCCAATGTTTCGGCGATATTACTAGAGTTAGAGTTGCTCGGTTTAGTCACACAGTTACCAGGGATGAGATATCAACGCTAAACAGTTGACAGTTGACAGTTGACAGTTGACAGCGAATAGGCAATCGATGTGAGTAAACTCACATCTTGCACCAATATTTAAATCCTAGTAAAAGCTTAGATCTTCCGGTTGTCGCAGTAATAGGCTCTAGGCATTGGTGCAAGATCTGAGTCGATCTAAAGCAACTGGAGTTAAAGTTGCTAACTATCTTGACAATTCGATCGATCGCTTGGGTCATCCGATCGATAGATTGAGTAAACTCTCTCAAATGGTAAAGTATTTCTATACATATTAATTAATATTTGATAATTTTTAGTTGGTCAAATCTTACTGAGGGGCAGACGTTTATTCCCCCGATTCATCGGTCAGGATGAATGCTGTGGCGGCTTTAGCACTGGGCGGGCGACTCGATCGGAAGGTCTAGAAACTGGTTCACGGCTTGAGCCAACTAGTCGAATCCCGACCGTGCCGCAGGATATGTACTACAGCAGAGAAGAGAGTTGTATCTATCCATCATTTTATTATGTAGCTAAGCGTAGTATAGTTGCGACGTGAGTAACTTCAAACCTAATGACATTCTATATTAGTGCAAATATCACGTTATTTGGTGCCCAAAATATAGGCGCAAAGTGCCGATCCATGACGTGGATGTTCGACTTAAAGAAATCATCGCATTTGTCTGCGATGAGCTTGGCTTGAAGCTCATCGAACTTGAGTGCCATCAGCAATATTTTTTGAAAATCAGATACACCCGATCGTCAGTTCATAGGAATTAGATAAATATATGAATATCTTACTCACTAGTGTAGGTAGAAGAGTAGAACTATTAAAAGCTTTTCGTCAGTCAATGCGTCGATCGAATATCACAGCTAAGATCGTCACTGCCGATTTAAAAAAGAGTGCTCCAGCTTCTTTTTTGGCTGATACTGCAGAGCTTGTACCCAGAATTGACGATCCTGACTATGTAGAAAAGTTATTAGATATTTGCGATCGACACCGGATCGATTTACTCATCCCACTGATCGATACCGAACTCTATCTCCTCTCACTATATAGCCAAAAATTTAAAGATCGTGGCGTAACTCTACTCGTATCGTCAGTCAGAACTAATGAAATTTGTTACAGCAAAAAAGCGACAGCTATTTTCTTTGAAAAAATCGGTGTAAAAACACCTAAAGTATACGATTTAAGTCAAACTGAAGATTTAATTTTCCCACTAATAGTCAAGCCCAATACTGGTAGTTCGAGTGTTGGGCTGCATTATGTTCGAGATCGCACAGAGCTAGCATTTTTCTCGAATTATGTCAAAGATGCGATCGTTCAAGAGCTGATTCAGGGCGATGAATATACGATCGATATTTTAGTTGACTTTAAAGGCAATGTAATATCGATCGTTCCGCGATTGAGACTCGAAACCAGAGCGGGGGAAGTTAGTAAAGGGATCACTACCAAAAATCCGGCTTTAATTGCTGCGGCAAAATACGTCGTAGAATCTCTACCTGGAGCGATCGGATGTATCACGATTCAGTGCTTTTTGCAGCCTAATGGTGAGATTGTCTTTATCGAAATCAATCCCCGTTTTGGTGGTGGTTATCCCTTATCTTATCGCGCTGGGGCAGATTTTCCGAGTTGGATCGTGGAGTCATATTTAGGTAATAATCCTAAAGTGGCGATCGATGAATGGGAAGATAATTTAGCGATGTTACGCTATGATGATGCTATTTTTGTCAAGGCTCACGAGCTTTCATTGTCATCGCCAATCCGAGAGCAAGCGATTTATCAAAGCTCGCGATCGTAATTTTTTATGATATGGGTATTAGCTATTATTAAATGAGTCAACTAAAAGCGATCGTCTTCGATCTGGATGATACACTATATCCAGAAAGGGATTTTGTATTGAGTGGGTTTCGAGCAGTTGCTGCTTGGGCATCAGTAAATTTAGGGATTAGTGAATCGATCGGATCTGCAACATTATTTCAACTTTATAGTGAGGGAGTGAGAAATAATACTTTCGATCGATGGTTGACAATTCATGGTATGGAAACTGAAATCGTCCCTGAGCTACTCGATATTTATCGTCAGCATCCACCTAATATTAGTCCCTTTCCTGAAGCGATCGACTTATTAAAAACTCTGGCTCAGTCTTATCAGATTGGATTGGTAAGTGATGGATATCTAGCAGTGCAACAAGGAAAATGGGCGGCTTTAGGATTAGATCCTTTTTTTGACGCGGTGGTTTTTTCTGACAGTTTGGGTAGAGAAAATTGGAAGCCAAGCATGGCTCCTTTTAAATTAGTTTTAGATCGACTGAATAGATCGCCACAGTTTAGTGTGTATATTGGTGACAATCCCCGTAAAGATTTCTTTGGTGCGCGTCAACTGGGGATGTATACGATTCAATTCAAGCATTCTACATCTGAGTATGGCAATCTGCAACCACCAAGTCCAGATCATTGTGCTCATCTAATGGTTGATTCATTGGCGGAGATCTTAGGAGCGATCGATAAGATCGAATCATTACTTTAAATCTGCTAACTTAATCCGTGGATCGACAAATTTGAGTAGTAAGTCCGCAAATAAGTTACCAATGATTAACATAATTGCCCCAATCATCAAACTACCCATCACGAGATAGAGATCCTTTGCTGTTACTCCTGCTAAAATTAGTTTACCTAATCCCGGCCAATTAAAGAAGAATTCAGCAATAAAAGCACCACTGAGTAAACTAGCAAATTCAAAGCCGAGTAAAGTCACGAGCGGGTTAATTGCATTCCGTAAGGCGTGGACATAAATTACGCGGTTTTCAGATAAACCTTTGGCTCTAGCAGTCTGGATATAGTCTTGACGCAAGACATCTAATAATTCGCCCCGCGTAATCCGTTGCAGTCCAGCAAATCCCGTCGCTGTCAGCGCGATAGTAGGTAAAATCATATGCCACAGGATATCAAACAATTGACCGATTGCGGGTAATTCTTCATGATTGATACTAGTTCTACCACCTACAGGTAACAGTGGCGAACAAATCTGAGCAACGATTAATAAAGATAATGCCGTCACAAAACTCGGAAATCCCTGAGCGGTATAACTGAGTACTCGCAGAAATTTATCGATAAATTTATTCTGATTGACAGCCCCAATAATACCTAAAGGAATAGCGATCGCCCATGTTAGAATAATTGACGCGATCGCCAGTTCTAGGGTTGCTCTAATTCGTTGCCCAATTAGCAAAGTAACGGGTTGAAAGTAGAGCATACTCAAACCCAAATTCCCCTGTAGTGCCTGAATCAGCCATTTAAAATACTGATTCACCAAAGTTGGAAAATTTTTACTGGAGCTCAATCCAAATAGCTTGGTCAGTTGCTTAATCCGTTCCGGCGTAATTTTAGGATTTAGTTTGAGTGTATCGAGAAAATTGCCTGGTGATAACTGCACGATCGCAAAGCACAGAATCGAAGCTAGAAATAGGGTAAGAACGGCTTGGAGCGATCGTTTGAGAATATATAGGAATGTTTCACCTGTAAAGATCTCTCGGATTTGGGACAAGAGATCGCGATTTGATAAGGAACGAGCCATTCAATTAGGGGTTAGGGGTTAGGTATTCTGAAGCCAATTCTGATAAAGCTGCCGAATTCTAGTCATTAAGGACGGCTGATTTGGCTGTGGTGGAGTTGGTACTGATTGAATGCGAGTTAAGAGTGTTGCTTCAGAAACAGCAACATCCCCATCGCTATAGATTAAACCGCTAATTGCTTCAATTAGGAAATCATCATCATAAATCGATTTAGAGCCGAGATAGTCTTGAATCCACTGTTCGCATTCTGCTGCTGTAACTTTACTCGTACCAGTCAACAATGGCTCGATCTCAATGTCCCGATCTATGTGATGTGTTTGGGCAACTTTCGATAGATATTGGCGTTCTTGCGGTTGGATTTCACCATCGAGCCAAGCAACGCCGATTAAAATTTTCATCAGTAATCGTGCTTGAGATTCAGTATCCATAGGATCTACCATAGTAAGTAATTCTCTGTTCTAATTCTATGCCGATCGCTGCTGACATGGCTGCCAAATTTCCTGCCGATACTTTTGCCAATCTCGATCGAGTCGATAAAATGTGGCAAAATTTGCGTCAGGGGCAGATTCCCCAACGTGAAATGGTCGTTTCAAGCGATGAATTTTTAAAAACCATCGCTTTCGATCTGGCGATCGCTGGTGGTACCCTGGGAATTATCCTGGCGGCGGCTCTCCAACAGCGCGGCTTCAAAGTAGCCGTGATCGAGCGGGGAGAATTGAAAGGGAGGGCGCAGGAGTGGAATATCTCGCGGGCGGAATTGATGGTACTGGTGGAGATGGAACTACTCTCTGCGGCGGAATTAGAGATCGCGATCGTCACTGAATATAACCCCGCACGGATCTCTTTTCCGAATACACCCGATATCTGGGTGCGAGATGTCCTAAATGTTGGCGTAGATCCGGTATATTTACTCGCCACTCTCAAGGCAAAGTTTTTGGAGGATGGGGGTAAGTTAGTAGAGTTTAGCTCATGCGATCGAGTGACGATTCACCCAAATGGGGTAGAAATTACGGTGGGAGATGGGAAGCTCACTAGTAAGTTATTTATCGATGCGATGGGACATTTCTCGCCGCTTGCAGCTCAAGCTAGAGCTGGTGTCAAGCCAGAGGGAATTTGTCTGGTGGTAGGAAGTTGTGCGACGGGATACCAGCAAAATCAAACGGGCGATATTTTTGCGTCGATTACCCCCATCGAACATCAATGTCAGTATTTTTGGGAAGCATTTCCCGCCCGCGATGGACGTACCACTTATCTATTTACCTATCTGGATGCACATCCTGACAGATTTAGTGTCGAGTTCCTGTTTGATGAATACTTGCGATTATTGCCTACATATCAACAGGTAGAATTAGCCCAACTAAATTTTCAGCGATGTCTATTTGGCTGCTTTCCCTCCTATCGCGATAGTCCCCTAAAAATAGTATGGAATCGAGTATTATTAATTGGTGATAGTAGTGGTAGTCAATCTCCCGTCAGCTTCGGTGGATTTGGAGCGATGATTCGGCATTTGTCCCGACTGACTAGCGGGATTGAAATGGCACTTCAAGCAGATGCACTAAATAATAACGATCTCCAACTACTACAACCCTATCAGCCAAACATCGCCGTTACCTGGATGTTCCAAAGAGCCATGAGTGTCGGCATCGAGCAAAAAGTTCATCCCGATCGAATCAACAATTTATTAGCAGCGGTATTCCAGTCGATGGAACATTTAGGTGATGATGTCTTGCGTCCTTTCCTTCAAGATGTCGTTCAGTTTCCCGCGCTCTCTCGCACCTTATTTCAAACCTCAATTTCCCGCCCCCAAGCAGTAATCCCAGTCGTTCCTCATGTGGGAATAATTACCCTACTCGATTGGCTGATTAATTATATCAATCTAGGTGGATACAGTGGACTCTACCCGATCGCTAAATTAATTGCACCATCGATCGCCCACCTCTCGCCATCACAGCAGTATTATTATCAACAATCTCTCCAAGCTTGGAAATATGGCTCAGGGAAAGATTTAGATAATTGATAATTGATAATTGATAATTGATAGTTGATAGTTGATAGTTGATAGTTGATAGCTAAATTCAATATTCACACTATGCCTACGGCAGGCTAACGCCAACGGCTTCGCTCAGTGCAAGCCATTCACCATTCACACTTCGGCTTCGCTCAGTGCAAGCCATTCACCAAATGACTAATCCTCTCGATCGATTCATCGCCCAAATTGACAAACCCGATCGAGAAATCGATCTGGCGAAAGCTGCCTTATATATAGCCCAAATTGAGTATCCAGATTTAGAGATCGATCGATATCTGAAAGCTTTAGACTTGATGGGTGCGGAAGTAGCCCAAAAAATGCCCGAAACTCAATCTCCGCTCAAAGTAATCCAGACTATCAATCAATATTTGTATACAGACTTGAAATTTTATGGTAACGGAACCGACTATTATAATCCCTGTAATAGCTTCCTAAATGACGTTATCGATCGAAGAACTGGAATTCCGATTTCACTCGCCCTAATATATCTAGAAATTGCCAAAAGAATCGGCTTCCCGATGGTGGGGATTGGAATGCCAGGGCATTTCCTGATCCGTCCTGACTTTGAAGATTCAGAGATATTTGTAGATGCTTTCGATCGTGGTGAGATACTATTCACTGAAGACTGTCGCCAAAAATTGATGAATATCTACCAACAAGATATTCCCGCGCTCCCACCAGAACTCCTCCAACCGATTACCAATCGACAGTTTTTATTCAGAATGTTGAATAACTTACAATCAATCTACCTCAATCAACCAGACTTCGATCGAGCCTTAGTCATCAAAAAATGGATCGAGAGCCTCGACTCCTAACGATATTGTCAAAATTATCCTCTTCTCAACCCCTAAAATAGACTAGCAACCCCTCCGTGTTCCTCCGTGAAACCTTCGTATCCCTCTGTGTTAGAGAATACTCCATTCAACATCCCCTCAAACATCACCTATGCCCTAGTACACGAATGGCTAACACCCAAAGCCACCGGAGGTTCGGAACTAGTAGTCAAAGAAATCCTCCAATTCATCGATGCAGATCTCTATGCCCTGATTGACTTTGAATCAACCAATCCAAATAGTTACCTCTATCAACGTAAAATTGGCACCACCTTCCTCCAAAACTTACCTGGAGTCAAAGGTGGCGTGCAGAAATATTTACCCCTAATGCCGATTGCGATCGAGCAATTAGACTTACGGCATTATGATGTAATCCTATCCTCCGCCCATGCAGTTGCCAAAGGTATCCTGACTACACCCCAGCAATTGCATCTATGTTACTGCCATACGCCCATGCGCTACGCTTGGGATCTGACTTTTGACTATTTGCACCAAAGCCGACTCGGACAGGGCATTCCAGGCATATTTACCCGCTATCTGTTGCATCGCTTGCGCCAGTGGGATGTCATCTCAGCAAATCGGGTAGACCATTTTATTGCCAACTCTCACTTTACCGCCAGCCGAATTTGGCGAGCTTATCGCCGTCGAGCTGATGTGGTATATCCCCCAGTCAATATCGATAGATTTACCTGTACCGCTGACAAAGAAGAATTCTATCTAACAGTCTGTCGTCTAGTCGGTTACAAGCAAGTCGCGCCGATTGTCGAAGCCTTTAATCTCAATGGTAAAAATCTAGTCGTCATCGGTACGGGAACAGAATTACAAAAATTGCAACAAATTGCCAAACCTAACGTCACAATTCTAGGTTATCAGCCCGACACTGTAGTCCAAGATTATTTAGCGCGTGCTAGAGCATTTGTCTATGCAGCTTGCGAAGATTTTGGTATTGTATTGGTAGAAGCACAAGCTTGTGGTACGCCAGTTATTGCTTACGGAGTTGGCGGTGCTGCGGAAACTGTCTTAGACATCCGCTCTCATCCCGAATGTGGTACGGGAATTTTATTTCCGGCTCAGACTACGGCGGCAATTCTTACGGCTGTCGCCACCTTTGAAACTTACCACCAGCAGTTTCAAGCCGAGCGAATTCGCACTCATGCTGAAAGCTTCGCGGCTCCAGTGTTTCGATCGCAATATCTGAGTTTAGTCGATCGTTACTATCAGCAGTGGAAATTGGGGACTCAAACTAGAGCTGGTAAAGTCTAGCTGACTAAAAGCATGGGTAATGAATAAGTAAGATCGATTTGTCTATATAATCTGGAAAATATTGGTGATAGAGTGAAATTGAGGAGTAAAATGACCGCAGCCAGCCAACAGATTGCCAATAAATCTGTCAAATGTGCAGCCCTAAAAAGATCGCACCTCAAGTCCGGCGACATCGCCAAAAGGCTATTTGATATTATTTTTTCGGTGTCCGTGCTGGTGTTGTGCGCCCCAGTCTACTTGATACTCGCTGTATCGATAGCTTGCACTTCATCAGGCTCGATCTTTTATGTCCAAGAACGAGTCGGCAAAAATCATCAACACTTTGGCTGTATTAAGTTTCGGACGATGATTCCCGATGCCGATCGACTACTGCACGAAATGATGGCAGAATCAGAAGATCTTCGTCAAGAATTTTCCGAAAATTTTAAGCTCAAGCAAGACCCCCGCATCACCAAGATTGGTAAGTTCCTCCGTACTACTAATTTAGATGAATTTCCGCAGTTTATCAATGTACTCAAAGGCGAAATGAGTGTAGTCGGCCCGCGTCCGCTCGTCCCTGAGGAAATCGAACGTTATGGGACTCAGATCGATCGAGTATTGACGATTAGACCTGGTATTACTGGATTATGGCAAGTTTCTGGTCGGAATGATATTCCCTATGCCCAAAGGATTCAGATTGATGTTGGCTATGTCAAGCGGCGTAATTTCTGGTTAGATCTCCGCATTGTGTTCAAAACTGTATTAATCACGATAATCCCCAAAAATAATGGGGCATATTAAAATAGCGAACCTACATCGGTAAAAACTGCTAGTATGCGATCGCAATTCGGAGATATGATGATGGGGCAATTAGACCCCAGTGATTTTACAGATAACTGATAACTGCCAAAATGACAGAAACAAAACGTGCATTAATTACGGGCATCACTGGACAGGATGGCTCCTACCTAGCCGAACTCCTGCTCTCCAAAGGCTACGAAGTTCATGGCATTATTCGCCGGACATCGACTTTCAATACCGATCGAATCGAACATCTGTACCAAGACCCCCATACACCTGGGGCAAAACTCTTTCTCCACTACGGCGATTTAGCCGACGGTGTGACACTACGTCGCTTATTAGAACTCACCCAACCTCAAGAAGTCTACAACCTCGGTGCCCAATCTCACGTAAGGGTGAGCTTTGATGCACCCGAATACACCGTCGATACAGTTGCCATGGGTGCGCTGCGCTTGCTAGAAGCCATTCGTGATTACGAGCAACGGACAAAGCTCCAAGTCCGCTATTATCAAGCTGGCTCGTCCGAAATGTATGGCTTAGTACAAGAAGTCCCCCAATCGGAAACTACCCCCTTCTATCCTCGCAGCCCCTACGCTTGCGGTAAGCTATTCGCTCACTGGCAAACCATTAACTATCGCGAGTCCTACAATATCTTCGGCTGTAACGGGATTTTGTTCAATCACGAATCGCCCCGTCGTGGTGAAACCTTTGTTACCCGCAAAATTACCCGCGCGATCGCGCGAATTGTGGCAAAGCAACAGGATAAACTCTATCTAGGCAATCTAGAATCCAAACGGGATTGGGGTTATGCCAAAGATTATGTGGTCGCGATGTGGTTGATGCTCCAACAAGACACACCAGATGACTACGTGATTGCAACTGGTGAAACCCATGCCATTCACGAATTCCTAACTGTCGCTTTCAATTACGTCGATCTCAATTGGAAAGATTACGTTGAATTCGATTCCCGTTACTTGCGCCCTGCTGAAGTAGAATTATTAATCGGCGATCCTACCAAAGCACAACAAAAACTTGGCTGGAAACCTTCAGTAACTTTCACCGAATTAGTCCATCTGATGGTCGATACAGACCTTCACGCACTCGGATTAAAGTCACCCAATTATGCAGGTGAAGAGACATTACCCGATGTCGCGATCGTTCGTCAAGCATTGGCTACCATGCACGATTAAATCAGTTGACAGTTGACAGTTGATAGTTGACAGTTGACAGCCGCAGGGTGGGCAGATGTAGGATGTGTTGGGCTGCTGCCGTAACGCACCAGTATTTGATACTAAAAACCTCGCTGTCAACTGTCAACTGTTTAAGCATTCTGACTTAGTTCTTAGTACCCGCTTTTACAGGTAATATTTAGACACCCGCATTAATCGAATTTATGACAAATCTAGATTTATCTACTCAGCGTATTCTCGTAACTGGAGGTGCTGGATTCCTCGGACAGCAAGTAATTAGTCAACTTCTGGCGGCTGGTGCCAATAGTGCCAATATTACTGTGCCTAGATCTGCTGATTGTGACTTGCGGGTATTAGAAAACTGTCACACAGCAGTAAAAAGTCAAGACGTTATCGTTCACTTAGCTGCACACGTCGGAGGAATTGGTTTAAATCAAGTTAAACCAGCCGAATTATTTTATGACAATCTGATGATGGGTACCCAACTCATCCATGCAGCTTATCAAGCTGGAGTTGGTAAATTTGTCTGTGTGGGGACGATTTGTGCTTATCCTAAATTTACGCCCGTACCATTCAAAGAAGAAGATATCTGGAATGGTTATCCCGAAGAAACTAATGCACCTTATGGGGTTGCTAAAAAAGCTCTATTAGTGCAATTACAATCCTATCGTCAGCAGTATGGATTTAATGGTATTTATCTATTACCTGTAAATTTATATGGCCCTGCGGACAATTTCAAACCTGAAAGTTCTCATGTAATTCCCGCCCTAATTAGAAAGGTACATGAAGCTCAAATCGCTGGAGAGAAGCAGATTCAGGTTTGGGGCGATGGTAGTCCCAGTCGCGAGTTTATCTATGTAGATGACGCGGCGCGGGGAATTGCGATCGCGACTACTAGTTACGATCGAGAAGATCCAGTAAACTTGGGAACTAACTATGAAATTACGATTAAAGATCTAATTACTTTAATTTGCAAGCTAATGGAATATCAAGGTGAAATTGTCTGGCAAACTGACAAACCTAACGGACAGCCTCGCCGCTGTTTGGATACTCAAAAGGCTACAGAATATTTTGGGTTTACAGCAGCAGTAAAGATTGAAGAGGGACTGAAAAATACGATTGAGTGGTACCGTAATCATAGCGTGGGCTAATCGATCGTCTCTGTGGGGACAATTCATGAATTCGACTACGAAGTTTAGCAGTCGCCCAGCCAAGGAGGTAAGAGTTACCTCAATACGGTAAGCGCAAAGCGCAGGCTACGCCAACGGTTAAGCCCCCCAGCTCCCAATTCTGGGCAGGGTGGTTTCGTACAAGAAAAGAAAAATGCCCAAACCCTAGTGCTTAGTCTGCAACCGCCCTGAAATGAATTGTTTCGTTCCGAAAGGCTACGCCAACGGGCTAATAGCGAAAGTTCACTGAAGTGAACTAAAAAGTTTGGCAGTTCGTTTCAACGAACTTGAGCTATTAGCCCGAACTTACAGTTCAGGGCGGTGTTTGAGCGGAGCAGATCGATTTTTCTTATCCCGAACTCACGTTAGTTAAGGATATTTGCTCCATTCCAGCACCGCCTCCGATTGAAATCGGGACTAACGTTACAAAGTCAGCCTACGCGGACTACATAAACTAGTCCGCGTAGGCGGACTTTGCATCATGAGCAGAGCCTATCCTTCGGGAACGCTGTGCCTACGGCAGGCTTACGCCAACGCGAACAGTCTCTAGGCTCCACCTCTCCATCAGAAGACACTAACGTTAAACCATGCTCTTTACAACATACTGAGCTGGGGATGCTTTTCAGTTAAGAGGAGCTGTTGGAGACGGTTCTGGTAGACTTGGGCAGTGAGTTTCCCCGTTTTCAAACCCTCGGTGAGTAACTTGATTTGGGAGGCATGTTCGCGCTTGTGCTCGCCTACGGCTAGTTCGTTGAGATCGTAAATAGTTTCAGCGGACTTCCGATTTTGCTTGAATAATTGCCGGAGGGATGCCGATTCTAGAGCTACCTTTGGCTCGGAATAAGCAGCCTCAAAGTAAGCAGCAGTCGTTTGTCCCATCGCCCAAGTCGCTGTAAACGCATCTACAGCACCCAGACTCGCACCCACATTGGGCACCAGCTTCGCCAGATCTAACGCCATCAACCAAGCACTGACTAGCCCCAAGCTCCCAACCATTTCCTCAAAAAATGGCTTGACTGAAAACTCACTCTCGCCCCAAATATCCGCAATTTCGGCAATTAGAATCATTTGTAGCCCTAATGCCGCCGACTGCGTGTAGGAGCTTAACAGTGGGGATGGATCTGCCCCTAAGACGGCAGTAGCCGTCGCATAGCGGAGGATTTTTTGCTCGATCGCCAGCAATCTTTGTTGCGGATCGACGATCGGTTGCACTTTATCGCCATACTGGAAGCTAGAGATGCGATCGACCAAGCCTTGCAACTGCTCGACTTTTGTTAATGTCAAGTTAAACGCCGCAGCGATGAGATCGATCGATCTTCTTTCCTCGTCGTGATAGTTACCATCGACATTCGCTAATAAATAGGCAGCGTAATAGGTCAATTCTTGCTCGGCTGGATCGGAAATTTTCGCTAGCTCGTGAGTTAGATCGATCGACTCTGCTAGTAGCGTTTCCCAAACCAGCTCCTCTGGAAAATGCCCTTGTCGGACATTGGATTCTAACCAGAGCCGTTCCTGCGGATCGATACCGCCATCGGCTTGAGCTACCCCAATCAGTACCTTCAGCCGTGCTAACGACTCCGTGGACATGACAATCGGCCGCGCAGATTCGCGATCGAGGATTTTGTGGGCTAGCTGACGCGCAGTTGGTTCGGGTACGATCAGCACTGGGCAGGGGGCGCGATGTAGCACATATTGGCTCAAACTCCCCGTCACCATCTCTAGCATTTGCCCCCGTCGTCGCCGCCCCATCACGACTAGATCGACTGTTGCAGCATGTTTGAGAATACTATCGCCCAGTGCTTCATTCACCACCACATATTGCAAATTACAGGTTGCTGCCAACGGTTGAAAAATATGGCGCAACTCATGTTCGCTCTTGGGCACAGCTTGCCAATTTTGAGTCGGTGCATCTTCAGAGTAATCTAGTTCCGGCTCATAAACATGTAGGACAGTTACCTCTGGAACCTCATCTGCCAAAGGCTTCAAATAGTTTTCGAGAAACTCACAAATTTGAACGGCTGTAGGCGAAATATCGGCGGCAATTAAGACTTTCATGACATTCTAATCCTCAATTTAACCTATATTCGGGCTGGAAATTCCAGCGGTGCTGAACTAGAACTAATTTATTGTTGGGGTAGCAAAGAGCATTACCCCTCCTCAGCATGACTCAATCTTCAATTTTTAACTGACGCTCGGCAATTTCTTGAGCATCGCGAAACTGACCGTTTTTGCTCGCCCAAATTAACGACAGCACCGCCAGAAAACCGATCGGGAGTAGCACCCACACTAGCGACCACATAATCACTGTCCCGTCACCAATTCCCAGCCAACTGCCCATGTGGGCTTGTTCGGGATGGGCTTGAGTCATCGCTAGCCATACTCCATTCATGATGCTACCTCCGCAGGGACATTATCTTTCCATGCTCCCAAAGATTGAATATAGTCCGTCAAATCGGATAATTCCTGCTCTGAGAGATAGTCAAAGGAGGGCATAATCGAGCTGGGATTGTACTGACGGGGATTGATGAAATGTGCGATCAGATAATCTCTGGCAGGTTGCCCGATATCTCGTCGCCAGATCCGCCCCTCATTGGAAAGATCTGGCCCTTGCCGTCCGGTGCCGAGTAGGTGTGGTGTGTCATAGAAGTAGTCTCCTGCTTTAGAAACCCCATATGATGCCACCATGTTTTCATCGGCTTTGACATTTCGGACTTGCTGAGAATGGCAGTAGACGCAGCCTTCACGCGCATAGATTTTCCGACCTCTGGCTTCAGGTGCTGTGTAAGCTACCAAGCCCACGGTGGGCGCACGGGCGATATCCGAAGCAAATCCTGGCGCAATTACCAGTCCGGTGAAGGCAAGTCCAAACAGAATCGATAAAACGATGACAATTGGAAAAACGCGAGTGTATCTCATATGTAACCTTAAATGGTGATGTTCTAGCTTTGGAGAGCATCGGGAGAAGTTTCGGTCAGAGCAGCCGGAGTATTAACAGTTTTGACAACATTAGTTACAAATAGAAACTGTCCTAGCAGTACGATTAGACCGCTAATCGCCCGCGCAACGTGATAAGGATAGCGATCGACCATCGTACCTTGGGGCGAATTTCCCGCTTCCCAGGCAGATCCCTCCACCCAACCACTAATTCCCATCGAGACGACATAGCCGACGATGCCTAACATGGTCAACCAAAAGTGCCATTCCGCCAGCGGACGCGAGTATTTGAGCTTGAGCGATCGTTCGATATAGAAGTAAGTAAAGGCAATCAATCCAGGTACGCCAAATCCTAAAAATCCCAAATGGACATGGGCGATCGTCATATTGGTAAAATGCAGTTTGGCATTTAGTGACATTACCGCTAAACCAGTCCCCCACAATGACGCGCCCACATAGCAAGCATAAGCCATCAAACTAAATCGATAACCGATATCTCGCTTCATAATCGCCCATGTACCCCAAGCCGTACCGCCAAAATTTACCATCGTGGCAAATGTCGGCACAAACATCGCGATCGAGGCTGTCACTGAAGCCGTCATCACCCACATCGGTACAGGCCCCCAGATCACATGATGTCCGCCATTCCACGGATAAAATGCTGCCAATGACCAGAACCCCACAAATGAGACGATATGGCTGTACAGCGGCTTGTTAACTTGCTTGGGCACGATGTAATACAGCGTTGCTAGACCCAGGGTGGTGAGCCAAATCCCAAACAGGTTATGGCTATAAAACCAATTAATGATGGCATCTTCAATCCCGCTAAACTTCGAGGCATTGCCCAAGGTGTAGTAGATCGGAAAGGGAATAATCGCTAGCAAAATATACCATAGCGATACATATACCCGCTGTTCCTGCCGCATTGTAATGGTGGAAAATAGGTTTCCGGCGATCGCAATCACCAATAGCCCGATAACCATATCAAAGGGAAAAGGAATTTCAGTATATTCTTTCCCCTTGCTGTAGCCCATCAAAATCCCCAGACAGCCGCCTACGAGATTGAAGTTCCAAACCCATGCTGTGAGCGATCCCAAGCGTTCTGAAAAGAGGGGTGTTTGGGTCAGCCGAGGCACCATATAAA
>ENA-OBIO01000310-OBIO01000310.1-metagenomes-genome-assembly--contig:-NODE-310-length-28156-cov-21.0551_pt1 | contig 28156 bp, 24 predicted proteins | sample MGYA00153383_OBIO01 | MGnify analysis MGYA00153383 | reverse complement strand
TTGCCTCGGCGTAGACGTTCCATGAGGGTTTTTAGATCGTAGGTTTCGCGATTTTTGGGGGGTTGGGTTTTGCATGTTATGCAGTTGCAGGTGATCAGGTTGTCGGAATTGGCTATTCTGTATTTAAGGTCCGTGTGAAAAATTCTGATAATCAGAAAGGGAAAAGTGGTAGTTATCGCTTGATGTATTATCTCAAGACTTCTTTCAATGTTTTGCTGTTAACAATTTACAGTGAATCAGATCAAGACGATGTTGCAGCGGAAGATTTGAGAATGGTTATGGAGGAATACGATCGATCGAATCCTCCATAAATCAACCGATCGCCCTCCAATCCAAAACCACCAATCCAAAATTGCTCCACTATCCAATCAACTTGTCATACTCTGCATGAGTTCCAATCCAAAACCAAGAGATGCCATCTTTAACTTCAACGCCCAACGAACGATGATCTAGCCCAGCTCTGACGGACCAATACTTTTTACCAATTTTCTTGAAGTGCAGGGACGGATGAGTAGGATGAGTTTTTAATAGCGCGTAACATTGGTCGGCGGTTTTTTGAACGGACTGGGGCAGTACCTCATAGCATTTCCAGAATTTCTTTGTGGTGTAATGCATTAGATTTCCCGGCATTCACCTGCTTCAAATTCAGCGATCGCTTCTGCGGTAAGGACATCTAATTTCCCATCATTGACATCTTGTTCGAGTTGTTGATCCCAATGTTGCTGATCTAGCTCTAATAACCATTCGCGAAGTCGCTGAAATTCTTGGGTGGGGAGAGTGAGAATGGCAGATTCAATTTGTTCTAGGGTTGACATGGTGGCTGTGACCTTGTGAACTGGATTTTTATTATAGTTGATCGCCTCTCCCTCCCAATCAATCGCCCCCAGAATTGGGGGTTGGGGGGCATTCTAACTTCTCAATTCTAACTTCTCAATTCTCTTCAAAACCTCCCCCACAATCAAAGCCGATCGACAATCCAAATCCAAACACACCTCATCCTCACTCCGTTCCCCCGCCAAAATCCGCCGAATCGCCGCCACCAGATCGCCCCATCCATTCGCGCTACGGGATTGCAATTGCTCCTCTAACTGCGGTAACTGGCTAGAGTCTTGAAGGGCAATCATGACACATTGAATGAAATCCTCCCATTTCTGCAACTCATACTGCGAACCCGCGAACGCAGCATAGGACTGGCGAGATTGGCGGAGGTAGTCCCGTGCGGTGGATCGATCGCCTTGTTTGATAGCAATCTCTGCAAGAGCATTGTAAATCAACCAAATCTGAGCAGCAGTAGGATCGATCGTCCTCTTCATCCCCAATGCCTCCTCCGCCAACTGCCGCGCCTCAGAAAGCCGATCGTCCCCTTGTGTTAGCAGAAAGTTAGCGAGGTTACTTAGCATTGCAGAAACACCGATCGCATTTCCCACTTTTCGATCGGCTTCGATCGCCTTTCGATAATACGCCTCCGCCTCCTGAAACTTTTCGGTGAATTGAAGGACGATCGCCAACTGATTCCAAGTCCCCGCCGCGCCTGCCAAGTCTCCCTGCTGCTCCCTAATCTCCGCCGACTTCCGGTATGCCTCCTGCGCCGCATCCCAAGCTTTCGCTTCCTCGTATGCCCTTCCCAATTGGTGCAAAAAGACCGCTTCAACCGCAGGCTCTCCCAGCCGCTGGAACTGGACGATCGCCGCCTGGTAGCGCTCCTGTGCCTCCGAGAGATTGCCTTCGCTGAGTGCAAGGGTTCCGAGATTTCCGTTGACGGAGGCTTGCTGTCGATCGTCCCCCAATTCCTGAGCGATCGCCAACGATGCATCATAGGCCGATCGCGCTGACCCATAGTCTCCCCTCTGCACCAGCACATCCCCCAAATCCGCCTGCACTGTTCCCATCTGCCGTTTCACACCATCCGATTGCTCTAGCTGCCCTAGCTCACCCAGTTCTTGCCGATGGAAGCCAGCCGCCCGATCGCTCTGCCCCGCACTTTCATAGCAGCGCCCGATTCTGCCCAAGGTCAGACACCGCTCATAGCTCACCGCCTCTCCCAGTTCCACCAGCATTTCCTCAAAGATATCCAATGCCGTCTGAAGCTGTCCCGCTGCCCACAGTTGTTCCCCCGTATTGCCACGCGACAGAAACCACGATCGAGATCCCACTGCCCCTGCGATCGCCTCTGCTCGATCAGTCAGTTGTTTTCGATCGCGATTCATCCCAAAGAACATCAGGAATAGATTCACGTTGTTTACAAACTCGATCGCGTTTTCATCTTCGGAATCGAGAGCCGATCGAACCGCAGCCATCAAGTTTGGCAATTCCCGTCGCGCAATATCACGGGTTTCGTGGGGATTTGGAGTATCTGAATTATACAAATACGTTGATAATACGTAATAGCGTTCCTGATGCTGTTGTTTCAGCGTACTCTGCTGCGATGGCTCTAGCGTTGACCAAAGTACGGGTGCCAGCGTTGGATGAAACCGTAAATACGGCACACCAATATTCTGCAACCTCTCCGCCGTCACCAGCCCCGCCGCCTCAAGCTGTCGCCGCAACGCCCCCCACTGCTCCGCCGTCAACTCCGTAATCGCCAACAAATTATTCTCCATCGCGCCACCCACAAACACCCCCAACCGCTTCACCCATTCCCGCTCCTCCATCCCCAACCGCTCCAGCGACAAATTCAGCGACGCGATCAAACACCGATCCTTAGACTGCCCCTCCGGCACCGCCGCCAACAACCGCTCCAACGCCTGACCCACCGCCGCAACCCGCCGCAACCTCAGCTGCTCCACCACCAACTTAATCGACAACGGATGAAACGCCACCTGTTCCAAAACCGACACCAAAGCCGATCGCTCTGGCATTGGCTGCACCGTTTCCCCCAGCATTGACGGCACCGCCCACAAAGCCTTACACAGATCGATCGCGTCATCCGGATAACCCACCGTCCCCAACCCCGTCAACATCAACTGCCGATGCACAGCAGAACCCCTCGTCTCATACCCCACCTGCCCCAATTCCCCCTGCCGCGTCGTAATCAAAACCCGACCCACCTGCGACCACCCGATCGCCACCTCCAACAACTCTCGCGCAGCCTCCTCCCCCACATCCTCCAAATTATCCAAAATCACCAACACCTCTTGATTCGCCGATCCACACAACGCCGATCGCACCGCCCCCGCATCAATCAAATTCAACGACAACTGCGCCGCGATCGTACTCACCGCCACCGCCACCGCATCCACCCCCTGAAACGCCGCATAATCCACAAAACACACCGCAGAGAACATCCCAGTCCGCCGCAACCACCGCCCCACCTCGATCGCCAGCGCCGTCTTCCCCTGCCCCCCAAACCCCGAAATCGTCACCCGCCGCGCCCCACCCACAAACGCCCGCTCAATCTCCCAAAGCTCCCGCCTCCGCCCAAAAAATCCCCCGATCGGCTCCCCAAAAACATTCTCCATTCCGGCATCCCCAGAATTGGGGGCTAGGGGGCTTCCGACATCCCCAGAATTGGGGAGTCTATTCAAGACCATCCCCCGATCGACCCCCGACTGATACAACGTCGGCACAAACCAATCCTGCAACATCAACTCAATCCGATCGCTCCCATTCCGCACCCGTTCCCCCCGCCCCGGATTCATCAACAACTGCCGCCGCGCATTATCCAGCGACTCCCCCACGCCCTTCCCCAGCACCAAATTCTGATAAAAACTCCCAAACAACCGCCTCGTCGTCGCCACCAACACCGAATAGCTCATCGCCACCACCGACGGCACCCCCGTCTGCGTCAAGCGCGCCGCCACAGATCCGGTCGCCTCCTCCCCCGCCACCATCGACGACTGACAAGCCGACAGCATCACCAACCCCAACCCCTGCTGATTCAACAACTCCCCCAACCGCTCCGCCGCCACCAAATCCTTCTTCCCATCCGCTTTCTCAAACAACAAAAAACCCGTCCCGTCGCCCGTCGCATCAAACGTCCCATGCCCATCAAAATGCAAAATATCTACAGCAGGCAAATCCTCATTCTCCAACCGCGCCTCTAACGCCTTCAACGTCCCCGGACGCAAAAACTCCACCTCAATCCGTCCCTTACCAAATTCCTCAACTGCCTCCAACACCGCCGCCCCATCCGCGCGTGGATCAATAAACCCCGCATCACTCGGACGACTCACCACCATCAACAACCGCAACGTCTCCTTCGGCATCACCTTCAGCGGCGATCGCCCACCCCGCATCCCCGCCAAATTCCGCCGAATCGAAATCCGTGGCTTCTCATTAAACACATACGCCCCACCCGGCACATGCAACAACTCCCAAGGCAACGCCAAAATCTCCGGCATTACCGCCTGCACCGTCAACACCCGCCCCGCATCCTTACAAGCCAAAAACTCCCGAAACAACCCGATCGTCCCACCATCCACATCCGCCCCAATCGATCGCCGATACAACTCCGTCCCCCACCGCTTCAGCCCCACCGCCACCCGCGCCGCCCGATCGTCATCGATCGTCGTCATATACTGCGCCGCATAGCTCTCCACATACCACCGCAACTCCTGCAACTCCTCATCCGTCAACGGCGACCGAAACCCGATCGTCCCCGAACTCTCCCCATCAAAACTCACCGTCAATTGATCCGCAGCCGAAAAATTCAGAATCAGTTCAGAAGCCATAATAAAACCGGGGGGAGTGACGTGATTCAAGTTCCTACATCACTATATTCCCTCAATCCGGAAAAACACTAATCAAACCTCTCCCAAACTCCAATCCCCCCAGAATTGTGGGTTAGGAGGCGGATCGCCCGAATCTCTCACCCCTCACCCGACTTCTCCCCGTACTCCTCACATATCGTCTTCACCCCCAAATGCAACATAATCACCGTCACCGCGATCGCCGCACTCGTCAACGGCTGTCCCGCCAACCCCATCGTCCCTATCACCCCACCTACAAAAGCGATCGTCTTCTCATTCTCCAAATCCGCATACTTCTTCCACTGCTCATACAGCACCCCACCCTCCTCACACAGATCCCGCCGCGACGCCCGCCCAAACTTCCGCAAAAAGCCCTCCGCCTCTTCCCCCGTCGCCACAGCGATCGCATCCTTCTGCACTGCCAACTGCGATCGCAACATCCGCAATTCACCGATCGCATCCTTCTCATCCGTGATCGGCATCCCGCGCGCCGCCATCAACTGCCGATCGACCTCCGCCGACATTTCCCGCACCTGTTCCGCACTAAACATCCCCAACCTCCCAAAGACTAAATCTGCCTAAAAATCTAAACGAAAGCCCACTCCCAAAAATAATGGGAATTGTCCTCAGAATCGAGGACTTGGGGCGGTTCGTCCGAGCCTAGACTACCAGATCAAACTCATTTGCAAAACAAATCCCGGCAACACCTCCTCACCGGAAATGGTTTCAGGCCGATCGCAAACTTCTACGGCTTTTCCGCTGCGATAGACTTCTACTTGTTTGCCAGCGCGATCGATCAAAATTCCTAATCGCACCCCATTCTCTTGATATTCCTGCATTTTAGATTGCAAATTCGATCGTTGATCGCTAGGCGACATCAGTTCCACTACAAAGTCAGGACACAATGGAATAAATTTATCTTGCTGATCGATCGTCAGCGCATTCCATCGGTTGTTTGTAACCCAAGCTGCATCCGGCGATCGGTCAGCACCATTCGGCAACTTAAACCCTGTGGATGAATCAAATGCAACCCCTGAAGCATTTCGATCGCACCAATTAAAAAGTTGTTGATTCAAGCGACCATTTCGGTTGCCTGTACTACCACCCGTTGGAGGCATAATAATCAGATCTCCCTGCGCATTCCGTTCAAATTTGAGGTTGCGATTCGTCTCACAAAGCTGTTGGAATTGCCGATCGGTCCATTGAAGTTCAGAATTTAGTTCGAGTATAAAAGTACTCATTAATACCTCCTCAATAACTTCTCAGTTCTAGCATCCCGAATATAAACACTATAGTTGATCTGCCCAACCTACCAAAAAACCCCGCCCTCAAGAACGTCTAACGCTTTCTTTCTTTCTTTCAAGGCGAGGACCCATTTTCCGCATTAAATCGCGATCGCCTTCTCCGGTTCCGCAACGTCAGCCATCTCTTCAGATCGATCGGCCTGAGCCGCCAAATAAATCGCTAACTGAGCCTCGATTTGCTCCTTGACAATCACCCGGTACTCCACAAAGTGTTCAATCTGAGCACAGGTCGTCAGATAGCTGCTAATCCCCCCCGGATTCAGCTTCTTGAGGCTCCATAGATTGCGCCAGAACGGCACTCGCGTATCCCGTACAACCCCCTGCCGCCAGCAAATCGTCGCCAACGCCTTCACGGTAATCCAGTCGATCGGCTTTTTATTGCGCTTGCCTTTATCCGGATAAGTCGCTTCGCCCAAGAGCAAAAAGTGACGATAGGTGCGATCGAGGAAACTTTTCGGCTCATACAACCGCCAGAAGGCATCCACATACTCGTTAGCAATATCTTCTAACGGACGGGTCGGAATGAAATTCATCAACGTGGTTTGATTAATCCCGGCAGACTCCCCTTGCTTCAGCATTCGTCCTTCTTTGATTAAGCGATGCATAAGGGCCGTGTCCGGCAGCGCTTGCAACATACTAAACAACGCCGTGGGTACCGTGGTGAGTTCCACAAACTTCACAATCCGATCGCCCGCGCCCTTTTTCTCCCCGTCGAAACCAATAATGAACCCCGCCATCACCCGCAGACCCGATCGCGCAATATTTATCACCGCATCACTGAGCGGATCGCGGGTATTTTGAAACTTCTGAGTTAGCGCGAGGCTATCTTCATCGGGCGTTTCGACTCCCAGAAACACTGCGCCAAAATTGCACTGCACCATCATGTCCATCATTTCCTGATCTTTAGCCAAATCCACCGACGCTTCAGTCGAGAAGGAGAACGGATAGCGATGTTCCTGCATCCAAGGCAACAGCGCTTCTAGGAGTAACTTCACGTTGCGCTTGTTGCCAATGAAGTTGTCATCTACCATGAAAATGCTGCGCCGCCACCCAAGTTCATACAGACAGTCCAATTCCTTCAGCAACTGTTCAGGCTCTTTGGTACGAGGCTTGCGTCCGTAGAGAACAATAATGTCGCAAAATTCACACTGGAACGGGCATCCGCGTGAAAACTGCACGGACATATCAGAATAGGCGTCCAAGTTCAACAGGTCAAAGCGAGGTACAGGCGTTCCGGTCACATCGGGCCTGACGCCATCCGATCGAAAGGTCCCTGACTCATCACCGCGTTCGATTGCCGCTACAAACATCGGTAGCGTAATTTCACCTTCATCCAAAATCAAATAATCTGCGCCGACATGATTGACTTCATGGGGCAATGCAGTTGGATAGGGTCCACCCACGGCGACTTTCTTGCCACGACGTTTGGCTTCTTTGATTTGGTCCAGCATGTCTTCTTTCTGGACGATCATGGCGGACATCAGCACCAAGTCGGCCCATTCCCAAGTCGCTTCAGGAATCGTGTCAATGTTTCGATCGACGAGTTTGTAGTTCCACTCTTGGGGAAGAATCGCTGCAACGGTTACTAGTCCTAGGGGCGGAAGCTGGGCTTTGCGTCCAACTAGCTCCAGCGTTTTTTCAAAGGACCAAAAACTTTTCGGAAAAACGGGATATAGCAGCAGGACGTTCATAGATTACTCAGTATCACTAAGGGTGTAAGCATTTGCATTTACTAAAAATCAATGATTAAACCAATGATTAATCCTACCATCAAATTAATGCGTGGTTTTTAGCGACGCATCGACTCAGTACCATTGCTTAGTTTACTAGTCTTTATTGCAGATTGTAGCGATTTGGGTGATTTTAATAGGATTATCCGAGACTATGGCGTCTGAGCTCTAAGCAACACAACGCGGCGCGCATCAACGACCATCGCCAGAAATCCTCGATCGCTCAAAAGCTGCATGATGGCGTTGGCGGCGGCTTGATCGTCGGTTTGAGTGGCCAATAGATAGGGCCGTTCACCATAGGAAACAACGCCAATTCTTGCCTTAATCGCCTGTTTAAGCTGTGCCGCTGCTTCAGGGCGATTATTGTAATTCACAATGACAGCGTACCCCGTTCCGAGGACTCTAGGGCTGTAGGGCGAAGGCGTCGATCGGGGGGAAATGGGTTTCGGGGTAGGCGGTACGGACGAGGCGGGAGCGACGGCTGGAGGCGAGGCGATCGTGACTTTGAATCCGGTCGTACGAATGAGATATTGTCCCCACACCGATGCCGCAGACTCCGTGCTGAACCCGCCAATGCGAGTCACCGTTTCACCCAAGTAGCGACACACGACGATCGTCGCGTCACTCGGAGCTTTCGATCGCACGATCCCTTGCGACTCAGATGAAGCAGTTGGGGCCAGCAATAGATATTCACCTCGGGCGGGCGGGGGACAGTCGATCGGGACCTGCGCCTTTACGGGAAGAGCAAACAGCACGATCGCACCGATGGCCGCAGAGCACCCTAGCCTCAGGTCAAACCCCAGATTGAACTCCGAATTAGATTCCGGATTAAACTGACTCCTGCTCATGACCCTCCCTCTCTTCGTTTTTTAAGTTCAAGCCTCTAAGCCGCATTGACCAGCGATGCCACGACCTGATCGATTGCCTCATCACTTTGAAACTCGCCCGTTATTACAAACTCTAACCGCAGCTTTAGCCAGATGATAAATGACTTGTTCGTCGAGACGATCGCCGCCGCAGGCTTAGGAACCTGAACGTTAATCGCCGCAAACGTAGGCTGTTCCAGAAACGCAGGCTGCTGAATTAACCAAAAATCAACCTCTTTTTCATTCTCCTGATAATTTCGGAGCCGCTCCGTGAAAATTTCATGGGTCGGTTCTTCTTGAAGCATGAATCGATCGCTGGCCACTACGTAGTAATAAGTTGTCATGGGATTAGAAAATTAGATGACAGGATGATAGGTAGACTGTTCTGGCTATTTTAGCGAGTCTTCACGACTCTTCACGATGGTGAGAGGCCGGAATAAACGACACCCCGCTCCACATCCATGGTGACAATTTCACCGTCCCGAATCACAGACAGCGCATCTGCAACGCCCACAATCACCGGAACATTCAAGCGCATTCCGATCGTCACCGCATGACCCGTCACATTGCTATCTTCCGTAATCACGCCGCGCGCTTTTTTGATCGCCTCAACGTGGGACGCACTGGTGGATTTGATCACTAAAATTTCACCCGCCTGGAACTGCGCGGCATCTTGATCAGTGAGCACAATGCGAGCACGTCCACTCACCGTTCGGCCCTCACCAAAGCCGATTCCTTTGCCTCGAACCGCCGTGACCACTTCCACCTTCAGCAAATCGGTCGATCCCGATACGCCTTGCAGCGTTCCGGCAGTCAATACGACCAGATCGCCCGGAGCCACAATACCGCGCTCTTGAGCCACATTAATGGCGGCGCTAAAGGTTTCCCAGGTCGTGTCAAGATCTAGCATAAGCAAGGGTTTGACGCCCCACACCATCTGGAGCTGACGCGCCACATCGACATGGGGCGTGATGGCAATAATCGGCGTCACAGGCCGAAACTTCGACACATTTCGGGCCGTCGCGCCGGATTTGGTTAAGGTCATAATGGCTGAAGCCCCAATCTGCCCTGCGATATTGCCGACGGCCTTGCTGATGGCATTCGGAATCGATCGGCTAGCTTGTTCAGGGTTGCGATTAATTTGTTCTTGTTCGGTGCGAATGGCAATCGTGGCCATGGTTGCCACCGCTTCGACGGGAAATTTTCCGACCGCCGTTTCGTTGGACAACATCACCGCATCTGTCCCATCAAAAATCGCGTTGGCAATGTCAGAAACTTCCGCACGGGTGGGTCGCGGATTGTTCACCATACTATCGAGCATCTGAGTTGCTGTAATAATGGGAATCCCAATGCGGTTGGCAGTAGCAATCAGGCGCTTCTGGAGAATGGGGACATCTTCCGCAGGAAGCTCAACGCCCAGGTCTCCGCGTGCCACCATAACGCCGTCGGAGAGCATCAAGATTTCTTCCATTTGCTGAATGGCTTCGTGCTTCTCAATCTTCACCACAACGGGGGTGTTTTTGCCAGAGCTAGAGATAATATCCTTAATTTCTTTAACGTCTTCAGGATTGCGTACAAAGCTCAGCGCCACCCAGTCCACACCATTGTCTAAACCAAAAATCAAGTCCTCACGATCTTTCTCCGTTAGCGCCTTAATCGACAAGCAAACTCCTGGAAAGTTGACGCCCTTATTGTTGGAAAGCGTGCCACCTACCACCACAGTGCAGTGCAATTCACCGACCGCTTTATCGATCGAGTCCACAATCATTTCAACCTTTCCGTCATCCAGCAAGATAGTTGCCCCTTCAGGCACTTCCTGAGCCAAAGGTTCGTAGGTGATGGAGCTAATGGTCTGAGTTCCTGGAACTTTAGCGCTAGTCAGAGTAAAGGGATCGCCTTTGGCAAGGACAATGGAGCCATCTGTAAATTTACCAAGACGGATTTTGGGTCCCTGCAAATCCTGAAGAATCGCGACGGGATAGTTTAATTCGTTGGAAACTTGACGAATCAGGCGAATACTGCGCAGATGATCCTCATGAGTGCCGTGGGAAAAGTTCAGCCGGAAGGTGGTCGCTCCGGCTTTGACGAGTTCCCGAAGAACCTCGGGGCTACTGGTGGCAGGTCCGATCGTCGCTACGATCTTGGTTCGACGGCGAGAATGTTGCAGTTGCATGAACGAATTGCGTAATGAATTGAACAATCATAAAGCTCGTGAAATGCTATCACTATTTAGTGACCGAACACTTATCTCCTTCAAAAAAGCTCTCATAAAGTCCCCGAAAATACTCCTAGCGCTCAACGGTCTAAGTCAAAGCGTCTTGACTATTTAACCTTTTGAATAGAGAAAATACCTTACAAAGTCATCACCTGCTTGAAGGTGAATTAAGGCTAGCGCATCTTTGAGTTCAGCCACAGATTCAGCAGAGGGATCGCGGCTTTCGTTGACCCAGCGACTGATGTTCGATCGATCGATGCTCATGCTTACGGCTAAATGGTTTTGGGTAATCTGATAATCCTGCAACACCCTTTTCAAGGCTTTCCCGGCGCGCCCCATAGGTCAAGATACTCTTATTGTGCAAATTGGTGAGGGTGGTGGGAGATGTGTAGGCTTAGATGAGGTTGGACCCCACAACTTGGGCGGCTGCATTCGCGGGCAAACTCACTTCGAGCGTGAGACAATTTCCGCCGTCTATCTGCAAACGATATTCCACACGATCCATTAAGCGATTCAAAATCAGCCAACCGTATCCGTGTTCCTGCTTATCTTCTGGGGCAGGGGCGAGGTAGTTTGAGGAATCGTACCCTGCTCCGCGATCCCAGATTTCAAGCGACAGTTCCCGATCGCGAAGCTCTAACTTCAGAATTAGGGGAAGATTAGGCTGATCGCGATGGGCATGACGCACGACGTTGGAATAGGCTTCGACCAGCGCAAGACGCAGGCGGATGGTTTGACGGGTCCAGTCGATGTCATTGCCGAGTTGGATTTTGAGGGTGCTAAAGAGCCAGTCTTCGGCAACGGTCAGGAAGCGGAGGTCGCTGGGGAGATGAAGTTCTGTTTTCATGGCTTAGAGCACCTCCAGGGAAAGCATCGTTTGGTCATCTTCTTGTGTCACGGTTTGAGCACGAATTTGTTGGAGGAGGTGTTTGAGATCGAGGGTGCTGCCTTCTTCTTGGAGTAATCGCCACAGGCCGGATTGCTGAAGCATTAGGGTCGAACCGTTGTTTGGGGTGTGCTCGGTGGAGAAGCGATCGATGGGCGATCGTTCTTCGCGGATGGTGGCTTCGGTGACGCCATCACTGGTGAGCAGAAAAATATCGCCTTGTCTCAAGTCTAGGTCTCCCGCCGGGGCCACCCAGCGCTGACGAATGCCTAGGGGAATGCCGCGCGTGGTTAAGTACTCTGGCTCCTCGCAGGCATCAAGACAGGACCACTTCATGGGATAGAGATGGCCTGCATTGGCGTAGGTCAGCTTGCGGGTGGCGGGGGTATAGCGGGCGATCACCATGGTGATAAAGCAGTTGGTGCTCACCAAATCGTCGAACAAAATCCGGTTCAGATTTTGCATCACTTCTTCAGGTTTTGGGGAGCCTTCTTGGGAGAGTTCTCGGCGCAACACTGAAATGGAGCTAGCCATGAAGAGCGCTGCCGGAACGCCTTTCCCCGACACGTCGCCCACCGCAAGCCACAGATCGCCCTGGGGATGTTGATACACTTCAAAAAAGTCGCCCCCGACTTCCCGTGCGGGGTGGCAGCAGGCTTGGACCCGGAGATCCTCCAAGATGGGGAGGGTCTGACGAAGTAGGTTGTTTTGGATTTGACGGGCGACGCCGAGTTCGGCGCGCATTTGTTCGGCTTGCTGCTCCGTGCGCTGATAGAGTTTGGCCTGGGAAATGGCGATCGCCGCTTGTTCTACCACGGTTTCCATCAGTTGGATGTCTTCTGAGGACCAGGCAACCGTCCGGCACAGGGTCAGAATCGCCAGCAGCTCCCCCTGGCAGGTGCAGGGTAGAACCACGCGATCGATCGGGTCTGCGCCGTCTGGGGTACGCGCGCGGAGTTGATACGATCGACGCTTAGGTTCGCTCGAAATGGGCTGATAGAGAATTTTTTGGAGCTGATCTTGCAGGCCGGGGTCGCCTTTAAGACTCTTCAGTTCGGCGCTCGGGTAGCAGACGGGCTTACTGAGCTGAATGCCACTCTCAACGGGATAGAGGACGGAGCTGTTGGCGTCAAAAGTGGTACCTAAGGCCGTCACGAGGGTCTGGAGCATACTTCGATAATCGAGGGATTCTCGAATGGCCGTCGTGACGGTATTAAACAACGATTCTCGCCGAAGCGATCGCCGAAGTTCATCGGTGCGCTGCTTGAGTACGCGGTAGGTCTCGGCGGCTTGCTGAATCACGACCTGGAGCTGCTGCTGGTTCCATGGTTTGGTGATGTATTTGAAAACTTTCCCAGAATTGATCGCGTCCACCAGATCTTTGACGTCGGTGTGGGCCGTCAACACGATCCGAATGGTGTCTGGATAGTGCTCGGCAGTTTTGCTAAGAAACTCAGTGCCCAACATTTCTGGCATTCGCTGGTCAGACATAATGATAGCGACTTCACCGTGCTTTTCCAGCAGTTTTAGTGCTTCGATCGCACTTTCCGATCGAAGCACTTGGAAATCCAGCCGAAAGGTCCGATAGAGAAGATCTAGGTTATCTGGCTCATCGTCCACGATCAGCATTTTTAATTTGGCGGTGGGACTGATATCCATGCGGTGGGGTTCTTGTAAAGCCTTTGATATGGAGAGTACCCGCACATGCGTGAGAATTCACGGGAACTTTAAAGGGACGGAGATTTAAAGCGTGGGAAAGCCTAATCGACCCGCCAAACTGGGCGTTAGGGGTAAGAGCACCATCACCATTAAGAAGAGCGCTAGTAAGCCGAGGGCTGCGCGGGTGTCGTCGGGTTCGGTGAGTTCATTCAGGCTGGGGCGTTCGAGGTTGCGCTGAAGAAAGAGAATTACAATAGCCCAGTATAACGCCAGTGAATTCACCAAGGAGACGATCGCCAGCAGAATCAGCGTAGCTAGACTCGCGCGACTCGCGATTTTACGACCGTAGACCGCCTGCACCATGCGTCCGCCGTCAAGCTGACCCGCAGGCATCAGATTAATCGCCGTAATCACGAGTCCCAACCAGCCGAGAATCACCAGCGGATTGACCGCTACAACAGATTCCTGAACCGCATTCCCGAGGACCACCCGAGCCAGGGTCCCCACTAGCACCGACCCTTCAAAAAACTCCGTCGGCACCTTGAACTGACTGTTGGGGTTCGAGAGCAGCAGTCCAATCAGCAGCATCGCAAAAGATAAAATCCCCCCGGCGGCTGGACCTGCTAGCGCCACATCAAACAGCACATTGCGATTTTTTAAAATAGATTCAAATCGGGTGAGTGCGCCAAAACAACCAATTTGCCATGTCGGGAAGAAAAAGGGCAGGCTCAGTTTTACGTCGTAGCGATCGGCCATCAGCCAATGACCCAGTTCATGAACCGTCAAGACGGCCACAATACCCAGCCCGATCGGCACCACTTCATTCAAGCGCTGAGGCGAAGTGTAAAAGTCAAAGCCCTGCAAGATTCCAGCCGTTTCAAAGCAGGTGGCAATGGTCCCGACAGCCAGTAGGACGGCTAATATTTTTTGGCTGGTGGTCATGGGCTTGGGATCGTTGCTGCTGGGGAGCACGACGATCGTAGGGCGGCTTTCTTGGTTTTCGATCAGGAAAAGACGGTAGCGATCGCCGACTTTTTCGTGAAGCAACCCCGTAAGCTTTTCAAAACTGGGTTCTAATTTTCCGCGCAGATTGCCATTGAAAACCGCGCCATCTTGGAATGGAATGGCTTCGGTGGCATAGAAGGTATCGATGCCAAAAATGCCGCGAATCAGCGTCATATCTTCGGCTGGAATGGGCACGACTTCACGCGAGTCCTCTGCTGCGACGGGTTTGGCCGTTGGAAGATCGATCGCTAGATCAGCAGGTTTGTTGGCGGTATCGGCAGCGTTGACATCATCTCTGGCTTTGATCAAGGCTTCGGCGCGTTTGGCCAGTTCTTCAGGGGCGATCGATCGGACTTTCTGGCCGATGATGACGTAGGCGGCAGTAGACGATACAAATAAAATCAACATCCCAGCGAGATTGAGATAGATGCCCGCTGAACCCAGGACAAAAAACATCAGCCAAGGTAAAAGTAGCGTCCCTGACTGAAACCAAGAGTACACCCCCAGTTTCCCGTAGGACCGCGCCCGCCATCCACTCCATCCCAACATCAGTACTAGCAAGAGCACAATCAAAGCCGTAATCATGATTTCATCCTGGTTCCATCTGAAAATCTAACGCACTGTCTAGATTCAACGCATTCTTTAGCGCACTGTCCAACGCATTGTCTATGGTGACATATTCCTAGTGAACACATCGCCCTGTCAGATTAAATCCAAGGGTGTTGATTGGATTTAACTGGGCTAGACAGATTTGATGCTACATAGGCTCAATAGCCAAACTCACCGACAGCGATCGCACGTCTCCGGGCGCAACCGTGAGCAGACGTTTCCCGGTATTCATGGCATTGCGGGGCGCACTCCAAGGTTCAAGGCAGTAGAAATCTAAGCCCTTGATAGTCCAAAACACCAGGGTTGAGAATTCGGAATCGCAGCTAAGAACCAGCTTTTTCTGGCTTTGCAAATCCGAAACCGTTGCCCCCGATCGGCTCAAATTGCCAAAGGACAGATCAATTTCATCAACGCCAAAATCAAAGGTATTTGAAAACGGGGTTGCGGTGATGGCGGTTTTGCCCCAAGACTCAGTGGCCGGGATATCAAACCGAAGCTGCGATTTATCGGCCACAGTGAAATACGGGTGGAAGCCAGCGCTGAAGGGCATGGGCCGATCGCTATGGTTCATATACTTCTGGTCTATGGTCAGCGTGTTGCCCTTAAGCACGTAAGTAAACGCAACCTCAAATTCAAACGGGTAGCTCACCAAGGTTTCAGGCGTGCTCTTCAAGCTCAGCGTCAGGCTTGCAGCCCCGTCGGTACCCGTTTCAGTTACGGCCCAAACCATATTTCGGGCAAATCCATGCTGATTCAACGGATAGGTTGTTCCGTCAAGCGTATAGGCATTGTCTGGAAGATTTCCGCAAATGGGGAACAGGATTGGATTGCCGCCGCGAATGCTATTTTTGGGATCTTGGTAGCGGTCCCAGTCCATGTAGAAGTAATCTTTATTTTGAATTTGCCACTCGGTAATAATCCCCCCCCGATCGGGCAACACAGCGATCGCACTACCTGCTGCTTCATCTCGAAGCCAATACGCGGGCGTTGCATAGCGAGACTCGGGACCGGGCTGAACCACTTGAACACTAAACATAAAAACCTCTAAACCTAAGATTTCCTCTGCCAAAACTCCAATCTCCCCAACCTTGCGAGTGATGGAACTCAAGAGCCTTGGCAGCAATTACCCAAAGTTTAGCGGGTTCCGGTTACGGCTTGTCCAACGGGTGCCACTGGAGGTTCGGGAGCGCGATCGACAGAGGCTTTTCCCACTATTTTTCAACCGCTTTCTCAACAGTGACCGTATCTTTACTCGGGGGTAAGGCCGCGACGGATCCGTGATACGGCGTAGTGGATTCGGCGTAGCGCTTGGTCATTGGTTCAAGACTTGCTGTGGCGGGCGTGACGTCGATCGGAGTCTGGGGGGCTTGGGTCGGAGTCACGCTAGGCCAAAGATCCGGAGCGCTGATGGCCGTGTCTTTAGCCATTTCTGAATTCGGCAAAATACCGTCAGGAACTTTCATGGACTCACCGGGAGCCATAGATTCTTTTTCAAGATCATCGATCGTCGGTTCTTGGAATAATGCCGTTTGAGCCGATGCGGTTTCGACCGAGTCAGCACCGTCCAGTGTCGAATCGGGCTTAACCTGTAGCTTTACGGTAGCAGGCAGTTTTCCTTGTTCGTTGACGGGCTTGAGTAGTTTCTCCGATTTTCCCGGTCCAGTGATGAAGGAATCTTGGCTCCAGGGGTTATCTGGATCAGGGCTTTTCGCGGGTTCTGGCGAAGAGGCTTTACTTGATGCAGGTTTAGCTGCATCCGGTTTAGCCAGATTAGGTTTGCTAGGTTCATCTTTGATAGGCGCTTGGGTTTCCGTTGGACTTGCGATCGCTGGAGCATCCTTCCCCGCCTCGATCGCGTGCGCTTGATTGGTCTTCAGGTCCAGCGTCATTGCCGAAGTCATGGGCATCTGGAAAATATCCGATACATTGGAAATCTGGGACAAAATCTGCTGCCCCGATTGACCATTCACAACCTTGGCTTGGAAGTTGCGCACCTGGACGGGCAAGAACTCTACCTTCATTTGTTGTTCTTTCAGCGAAACCTTCAGCGCGGCGGTGTCGTAATCACTGACGTCTTTGCCACCAAAAATAAAGTTGCCCAGCGAATAAACGATCGGACGACCTTTGTACACCTCTGCACCCTGCAAGACGTGGGAATGGTGGCCGATGACCAAATCAGCACCTTGATCGACGGTAAATCGGGCCAGATCAATCTGCCAGTCACCGGGATATTTCGCGAGTTCCTCGCCCCAATGATAATTCACAACAATCCAGTCCACCTGACCTCGCAACGCTTTGATGTCGGCAGCAACGCGATCGTTGTGGCGAGGGTTAGTTCCGGGAGTGCTGGCAGTGGCGGCGTGGAGATCAGCATCGTAGTAGCCAAGGTAGGCCACTTTTTGGCCTTTGACTTCCATAACGATCGGACGACGCGCATTTTTAATGTCGGTTCCGGCCCCGACCGATTGGATTCCCGCTTTGTCGAGGGTCGCTAAGGTCTCGCTCAAACCTGCGCCTTGATAGTCCATGGTGTGATTATTGGCCAAGTTTACAATGTCAATGCCGCCATTTTGGAGCACTTGGACGTTTTCAGGCGGCGCTTTAAAATTAAATTTCTTGCCGGGAAGAGCTTGGTTCTGATGCGTGAACGGCGCTTCTAAATTCACCATGCTGATGTCGGCTTCCCGCAGTTCAGGAAGCTGAGAAAACGACCACTGATAATCTCGGCCCACTTTGTCGCTGTAGGAATTCGTTAACGTAACATCCCCACCAAAAAAGAGATTGACGGCTTGGCCTGAACTGGTTGCCTTATGCTGAATAACCGGAATCGTTTCGAGGGCCGCTTTGACTTGAATTTTATCATTCGACTGCTGAACGAGCGCACCAGAGTTTGAGCCCCTAGCTAACGCAGCGGTCTGCTCGGGAGGGGCATCGGCATAGCCCAGCCAGCAGCCGATTACAAAGGCGGCAGCAGACGATCCACTGACCAACAGCGATCGCATAGCTTGAAACTGCTTCTTTTGCTGGCTTGCTTGGCGAACCTTGTGCTGAAGCTGCTGCTCAAACGATTTAGAAAGGGCTTGAACGGTAGCGGGTTTAGTCTTGGATTCATTAGACTTGGATTCAAGGGCGTTGAGTTCGAGAAACGATCGACGAGCAGGCGAAACGATTCGCACCGACTGCTTCCATAGAATCCCCGGTTTCCCCACGCAGGCGGCAACCACATAGGCCCCGTCCAAAACGTCAGAATTCAAAATCCAAAGTTGGTGGCACAGATATCGAATGATTCGCTTCTTAAAGATGGGAGTGCGAGGGTCTTCTCTAAAAGCTGGACGAATCGCTAAAGCAACGCGGACATAACCGGGCTTGACATAGCTAATCTTCGCTTGGAGACTGTGGGGCGCAAGGCGCTGATTAAGCCACCACGACAACGAAGGCAAATGCCCACCTTGCGCTAGCTCAATCCTCGATAATTTACTGCGATCGGCCTCTTGATAAACCATGAACTCACACTACCTAATCAAACGACTTAATTCAAACTCGTAATCAGACCCACGACTCCGCTCACCCCTTCCAAGCAGAACACTTTTTTGAAGTTGGCTATGACGGTTCTATGACGATCGAAATCTGCTAGAACCCCAGTCCAGCACCGCCCTTGATCCGGAAGTCCCCGAATGATACTCCACATCCCAAAAGTTGCAAGAAAGTTTTACCGCATCGTCCTCCATTAGACCTAACCTGACTCCGTGGATTGATAGTGGATTTGAGGCGATCGGTTGCGGCTTTAGGATTGCCCGATGTATATTAAGAATAATTACAAGTAGTCGCTGACTTGTTGACAAGGTTACTAAACACTTCTGGCACAAAGCAGGTATTCTATGACGTCCTCCGTCCAAAATCTAACGGTCAACCCTCGTCTGTACCATCAGGGGGTGAACCACCCTGTTGAAAAATTGACTGAAGAACCTGTTGTTCAATTGGGTGATTATGATCGATTGATTTCGGACTTCTTCACTCGATCGACGGGAGAATGGCGATCGGAGCGGCGATATTTTACATTGCCAGATGGAAAGGTGCAGGAAGTCGAAAGTTTGCTGAAGATTCAGGTTCTCACTCAAGGGTGCGCAGAACTCCGAGAACTGGCACGGCTTCATAATATTGAAGACGAGATGCTCATGACCTGTGGAGCCTTCGTATCCTGGGATAGCAAAAATTCGATCGTGGGCAAACCGATGTCAGCCGGATCTACAATTTTCGGGATTCAGGGTGCGGTGATGTACCGAGATCGAGGGTTTGCGACGCCCAAGCCGATTACAGCAACGTTTTCGTTTAGTAACCCAGAAACCTTGGCCCTGCGAACGGAGTATCAAGGTTCAGTCTTTGAGGAAGAAGTGAAGCTAATTGGGGACAAGTACCGCACGCGTCAAACCATTATTTCGCGAGCGGGTGAGCAACAAATGATCGGTCAATATATCGAAAAACGCATCGTCTAGAATTTGTGCGTCTAGGATTTGTGGCACCATAAGGGCGGTAAATCCCGAATGTTCGATTAAGCCGTCTGTGTATGAATTCCTTAACGTCCCCGCCGATGCATCGATCGTTGGACCGCACCTTCAAGAAATCACATTTTACTGCGATCTTGCTCGTAATTTTTGCCTTGTCGCTGGTCTTGCGATTTTGGGGGTTGGAGCGATTTAACACATTTGTTTTTGATGAGATTTATTACGCAGACTTTGCGGAGAATTACCTCAGCCGAACGCCCTTTTTTAACGCCCATCCGCCCTTAAGTCAGTATTTAATTGCCATCGGCATTGCGATCGGGGAGAAATTGCCCTTTGGAACTGGCGTGGTGAATGACCTGACGGGTACGGTGCTGAAAACTTGGAGCTACCGCTGGCTGAATGCGCTGACGGGTTCGTTCATTCCGCTGGTCGTTGCAGGACTGGCCTACCAACTGACAAAACGCGATCGCCTCGCCCTCATCGCTGGATTGCTGTCGGCGCTAGACGGACTGTTTCTCGTGGAATCTAGATACGCGCTGAACAATATTTATTTGGTTTTATTTGGACTCTTGGGTCAGGTTTGCTTTCTAGTGGCGGCAAGACGAGGCGGTTGGGGGAGGCTAGGCAACTTGGGAGATTGGTCCTGGCTTCTCCTGTCAGGATTTTTCTTTGGGTGTTCAACATCGATCAAATGGAACGGCCTGTGGTTTTTGATCGCAACTTTAGGTCTCTATCTCGCGGCTTGGGCGGTTAGATGGATTCGAGGAATAGAACCCGTCGATCGCGCGAGTGACGATTTGGCCGAAAACATTACCCGATTGCCGATCGTGCCGTTAATTGTAAGTGCGGCGATCGTGCCATTTCTTACCTATTACATCCTGTGGATTCCGCACATCCAGCAAAACCCAAAGCTTCAGTTTTGGCCTTTGCAGTGGGAGATTTACAACTATCACAAAGGGGCGAGCGTGATTGGGGCTGTCCATCCCTACTGTTCAAAGTGGTGGACTTGGTTGGTGATGCTGATTCCGGTGGCGTACTTTTACAAAATCGGCATCAATCCCACTGAATTCATTCCTCTCAAAGCCACCAACACCGCCCTTCCCGGCGCATCGATTTACGCGGTTCATGCCATGGGAAACCCCTTCCTCTGGTGGCTTTCTACCGGAGCGATCGCCCTAGTCTTGATCACGCTATGTACCCGTGTGATTCCCGCGATCAAAGCCCGTCAAGTCTCGAATGATTCCTGGATCCTCCTTACCCTTGCCATCGGCTACGGCAGCAATCTCCTCCCCTGGGCAAAAATCTCCCGCTGCGCTTTTTTGTATCACTACATGGGCGCTTCAGTCTTTGCGACCTTGAGCCTTGCATACTGCTTCGATCGCGCCTTATCCAAGCCAAATTTGCGTGGATTTACCATTTGGGGACTATTTTTAGTTGCGATCGGATTTGTCTGGTGGATGCCTGTGTTTTTAGGACTTCCCCTCGACGCGCCAGGATACCAATCCCGCATGTGGTTTCGCAGTTGGATCGAAGGGGCCAATGCGTTCAAACCGTCATCCCCGTGATGAATGTTCTCTCAAACGCGTACAAATACTGCCCGATACACCGGATTTCCTGCCGCCAAAACCCCAATTTCACGCTCGGTTGGAATCGGCATTATGTTTTCTTGAGACCATTCCGGATTTTGAATCTTAAAGCTTGAATGTTTAGTAAAGCGATCGCGCATTTCAGTTGCCACTTCCAAAATGTCGGACTGAAGAAACACGATCGCCCCGCTAGACAAAAAATCAGCTAAATCTTGAACCAATTCCGGTTGGACCACACGACGTTTATGATGACGCTTCTTAAACCAGGGATCAGGAAACTGAATCGTCACACGCTGTAACCACCCCGAAGGCAAGCCTTGCAACAGGGGCCGTAACGTATTGTTTACGTTGCAGGATAAGTAGTGCAAATTCTGAGATCCTTGTTCAGTGCGCCATTGATTGGCTTGATCCACCAGCGGTTCCCGAATTTCTAACCCTAAGTAATTCCAACTCGGTTCAAGCTGCGCAAGCTGAAGAACAAAGCGTCCGCGCGCGCACCCAATGTCGAGATGCAACGGCAAACTTGGATGGGCGTAAAGGGTATCCCAATCGGGAATAGCGGGTGGAGTCTGATACTTAGAGGACAGCGGGTTAACATGTTCACGAACGCGCAAAATTGCCATAAGAATACTGGAGCTTTCAGAATAAGGACAAAGTAGAACAATGGACGATACAGGATCGAGAACGGATTGCACGTACGACTTTAGAGATAGACCGGACACCTCTCAGGTCGGTAAATACGGAGTCTAACTTACCACTTCTGGGCCTTGTCACTGATGTCCTCTGCCACTTACCTTAGTGATATGAAACGTTTAGGTAAACGGTTCGGTTTCAGGGGATCACTAATTTTCACAACGACTCACTATGCCTGCTACGCCTTTGATTCCTCAGCTCCTTGCACACCCCGTCCTATGACCCTGAACTTTCGCTTCGCCGTTGTTAGTGATCTTCATGTTGCGCTTCCAGAAACCGTGTGGAAGCACCCGAATCAGACCCACCTCGTGGAAGTTGGCATCCCGGCCTTAGAGGTCACGCTCAGTAGACTTCAACACGAGAACCTGGACTTTTTGCTGGTTCCAGGCGACTTGACTCAGCACGGCGAACCTGCGAATCATGCCTGGATTGCTGACAGGTTTGCTCAGCTTCCCTATCCGGTCTACGTGATTCCCGGAAACCACGATATTCCGGTCCTGGAAAAAAACGACCAGTCGATCGCCCCTCACGAGTTTTTGCACTTTTACCGCATGTTTGGCTATGAGGATCCCAGTCGTCATTACTATAGCCAGCCAATTCTTCCGGGTGTTCGGCTCATTGGTTTGAACTCCAACACCTTTGATGAGGGCGGCAAACAAATCGGTCGCATGGACAACGAGCAGATGAAGTGGCTCCGTGAAACCCTAGCCAAGGCTCAAGAAGAGGTCATCATGGTTATGATCCATCACAACGTCTTGGACCACATCCCCAATCAGTCCACCCAGGCGATTGGCCAACGCTATATGCTGGAAAATGCGCCTGAACTGTTGAGCATTCTACGGGCACACAAGGTCAGTCTGGTCTTTACGGGGCATCTGCACATCCAAGACGTGGCCTACCAAGACGGCATCTATGACATCACCACTGGGTCACTGATTAGCTACCCTCACCCCTACCGCATTTTCCAGTACCAAGTCGATCGTCACGGTCGTCAATGGCTCCAGATGGAATCTCATCGAATTGAGTCGGTTCCGGGCTGGGATAATCTCGCCGAGCAAACCCGCGAACTAATGGGCGATCGAGGTCAGGCGTATATGCTGCAACTCCTGATGCAAGAGCCATTGTCTCTGCCTCAAGCCGAAGCTGAGGCGTTGGTCCCGAGCTTGCGCTATTTTTGGACGGCGGTGGCAGAAGGGGATGCGCTGTTTGACTTTGCGCACTTTCCAGAGGCTGCCCGAAACTACTTCGAGGCCTTTGGAACCACGACCCCTATTGATAACCGGGCGCTCTTACCCCTCGGAGAAGGACGATCGCGCCGTCGTACCCGGAAAGTGGCGGCAAGCTGCTTGTAGAAATAAGGGTTTTGTACAGAAACTCTCCTAATCGGTCCCAAGGCCGATCGCAAACCCCTCTTTCACTCGCGCCCAAGCCAAGGTCGCCGCACTAGGGTCAAAGCTCGATCGCGCCTCACAGAAGAATCCATGTCCCGCTGCATATCGATACACCTGATGCCTGACGCCCGCCTGTTTTAAGGCCGATTCGACTTGATCCGCTTGCTCGTTGGAGATCAGTGGATCTTGGGTTCCGTAGTGCAAATTAATGCGGCCCCGAATCTCAGATGATCGCCCCATTGTCACGCCCTCTCCTCCCGGCGTCAACAGCCCAATCCCGCTGCCATAAAACACGTCCGTCGCCAAAATTGCGGGCTGCATTGCCCCGAGAAACGCAATGTGTCCGCCAAAGCAAAATCCGAGATTGCCGATTTTTTTAAATCCTAACGTTCGCAAATAGCCAATGACCGATCGATAGTCCGCCTCAATCCCCGCCACCGTCATCTGATCTTTATGCCACCGTCCCAACGCTAGGGATTCATCGCTGTAATCAAGACTGAGTTCCGGTGCCGTCCGTTGGACCATATTTGGTGCGATCGCCGCATAGCCTTCATAGGCAAGGCGATCGCATATGGATTTGAGCCAGTCATTCACCCCAAAAACTTCATGAATCACGATAATGACAGCAACCGGATTCTTAGGTGTGACCCAATAGCCATCAAGGGGATGCGTCGGATGGAAAATTTGGAGGTCCGATCGAGTCAGCATGATCATTTTTCCTGAACTTTTTGATGCCAAAAACCCAAACGAGGGCAATCGCAACGTACCATAGAAGAAAGGGTCTTTGGTTACATCAATATTCAGATCATCTCTAAGTTTATCCCGGCCTCTGTCTCAGTTTCCGGCTCGAAGGTTGGCGTGTTATGTTCCAGTTTCACATCCAAGCTGATAGCGATATTCCCGCTTCTAATCAGCTTTACAACCAAATTTTGTTTGCGATCGCCTCGCGGCAGTTTCCACCGGGGCATCGATTACCGAGCACCCGACAGCTCGCCATGATCACCGGACTTCACCGCAACACCATTAGCAAGGTCTACCGCCAGCTCGAAGACGCGGGCGTCGTGGATGCGCAAGCTGGGTCAGGAATCTACGTGCGCGATCACGTCACTGAAGGAAGCGCCCTCCAGCAGTCTCCATTGCTTCAGCAACACCCTCTAGCTCATCGCCACATCCAACAGACCGTGGACGAGTTGCTCAAACAGGGCTGCTCTCTCGGCTTAACACGAGAGTTATTTCTCGCTGAAATCGATTGGCGATTGCGCTGTAGTGCTCAAGTCTTGATTACGGCCCCGCGCCATGACCTTGCTGCGGGCGAAATGATGCTCCAGGAATTGCAGAAAACCCTGAACATCCCGATTCAGCTTGTACCGATTGAAGAACTTGGGCAAGTCCTAGAGCAGACCCGATCGAGCACCGTCGTCACTAGCCGTTACTTCATCGCCCAAGCCGAAGCGATCGCCACACCCAAATCAGCGCGGGTGATTCCCATCGACATCTACGATTTTGAAAAAGAACTCAAAATCGTTAAAGATCTCCCTAAGGGCCATCATCTCGGCATTGTCAGTTTGAGCGCTGAAACCATTGGCGTGGCCTCAATCATTATCCACAGTCTTCGGGGAGAAGATATACTGGTGATGGGAGCCGCCATGACCGATCGCTATAAGCTTGATGCCATTATCCGCAATGCTCAGACCATTATTTGCGACGAGCCGAGTCATGCCAAAGTCAGAGAGGCCATTCTAGATGCCCAAGACGATTTGATTCGTGCGCCTAAGGTGATTTCCTGCGAGAGCTTCATCATTGGTAAATCCATTGGCCTGCTTAAGCGGGAGCTAGGACTAGATGAATAAGCCACTCAAACATGACTCAATGATTTAAATTTTTTAAGTAGTTTTACGTAAATTATTGAGTTGTCATGAACACCAACCTACATCGCTCGACGTTACTCGATAAAATTGATTAAGTTCGGGTTATATAAAAATGTTTCGGTCCAGGTTTTGGTACGGGGAAGCGATATGCAGCATCAAGATACAGTCGCAATCGACACTCCAGTGGGAGATCCAAGAGTCGATACACAAGGCTTACTCGACGTCGGCACAACCCATAGAACAGTGGACAGAACGGTCATTTTTGACTTTGATGGAACCATTGCCGATAGTTTAGATGTCGCGCTGCGGATCGTCAATTCCCTTGCAAAAGATTTTGGTCTTCCCCTCGTGACCCACGCCACGATCGATCGATGGCATGACTTAAGCTCTAAAGAGATTTTAAAAGAAATCAAGCTGCCGTTTTTCCGGTTGCCCTTGATGATTTGGCGCTTTAAGCGAGAACTAAACCGGGAAATTCCGAGTCTGAAACCCTTCGACGGCATGAATGAAGCCCTACACACCCTGAAAGCCCAAGGGTGCCGACTTGGAATTGTGTCCTCCAACTCTGAAGAAAATATTCGAGGATTTTTGGCGGCCCAAAACATGAGTCATCTCTTTGACTTTGTAGTGTCTTGCCCCCGAGTCATGGGCAAAGACAAAGCCCTTAAAAAGTTAATGAAGCAATACGATCTCCACCCGGAAACCGTTCTGTACGTGGGCGATGAAACCCGCGACGTAGATGCCGCCAAACGCAGCAACGTCCGATCGGCAGCCGTGTCTTGGGGATTTAATTCTGTCAAAGTCTTGGCCCAGCACCGACCTGATTTTGTCCTGACCGAACCCCGTCAGCTTTCTCAGGTGGTCGTCCGGTTTTAGTTCTTTGTAGTTTCTTAGGCGATCTGCCCCCGAGTAGGGAAATCCGATCGTTCGTCCCAAGCCACAACCGTTGCAAAATAAACCTTAAACATCCCTCATCTTTTAAAACCTATGACAACCGTTCTAGAAAAAGGCAATATCTCGATTCATACCGAGAGTATTTTCCCCATTATCAAGAAATGGCTTTACTCCGATCATGAAATATTCTTGCGCGAATTGATCTCGAACGGCGTTGATGCGATGAAAAAACTCAGCATGGTGTCGCGATCGGGGGAATATGTTTCAGATGCGGGCGACATGAAGATCATGCTGACCATCGACAAAAACAAAAAAACCCTCTCCATCACCGACACCGGAATCGGAATGACGGGCGACGAGATTAAGCAATACATCAACCAAGTCGCCTTCTCCAGCGCCGAAGAATTTGTCCAGAAATACCAAGCCACAAGCGATGAACAAATCATCGGTCACTTCGGGCTAGGTTTTTATAGCTCCTTCATGGTGTCCAGCATCGTCGAAATTGACACCCTCTCCTACAAAGAAGGATCTCAAGCTGTTCACTGGAGCTGCGACGGCTCGACGAGCTTTGAACTCAGCGAATCCGATCGGACCACGCGCGGCACTACGATTACGCTAACGCTGCTTGAAGACGAACAGGAATACATCGAAGATTACCGAATTCGCACGCTGGTTAAGACCTACTGCGACTTCATGCCCTACCCGATCGAACTCGAAGTTATCTCAGAAGAAGCGACGACCGAAGCTGAACAAGTCAATAAACAAACCGCCGCATGGAAAGAATCCCCCGGCAATCTCACCGATGAGCAATATTTAGAGTTCTACCGCTATCTCTACCCCTACCAAGAAGACCCGTTGCTGTGGGTTCACTTGAATACCGACTATCCCTTTGTGGTGAATGGGATTCTGTATTTCCCCAAGCTCAAACCCGACGTCGATGTCACCAAAAGTTCAGTCAAACTCTTCTGCAACCAAGTCTTTGTTTCTGACAACTGCGAAGAAGTCATTCCGCGCTTTTTGCTACCGTTGCGCGGCGTCATCGATAGCAGCGACATCCCGCTCAACGTGTCCCGAAGCTTCCTCCAAGCCGATCGCACCGTAAAGCAAATCGGCAACTATATCGCTAAAAAAGTCGGCGATCGCTTAAAAGATCTCTACCGGGACGATCGCGCTAGCTACATCAGCTCATGGCAAGATCTAGGGACCTTTGTCAAATTTGGCTCCATGAACGACGACAAGTTCAAAAAGCAAATCGAAGACATTGTGATGTTCCAAACGACCTTCACACCAGAATCCAAACCCGCTGTTGAAGTCGAAACGGCGGACGGCGACATCTGGAAAGACAACGGCGACCCCAACACCGTCGAAGGCCGCACTTACACCACGCTGAAGGAATACCTCGATCGCAACAAAGAAACCCACGAAAACCGCGTTTTCTATTGCAACGACCCGATCGCCCAAGCGACCTACGTCAATCTCTATAAGTCACGCGGCATTGAGGTATTGTTCCTTGACTCCTTCATCGACAGCCATTTTGCGACCTTCCTAGAACGCGAATATAGCGACGTTAAGTTCTCCCGCGTGGACTCCGAACTCGATGAATCGCTGATCGAAAAAGATAAAGCAGAAGACGTCGATCCGGAGACGAATCAAACCTTTAGCGATCGCATCAAGGATCTATTCAACACGGCTCTGAACAAGCCCAAACTTACCATCCGCACCGAAGCCATCAAATCCGACGACCCCGCGAGCACTCCGCCAGCGATGGTCTTGCTGCCCGAGGACCAACGTCGGATGCAGGAAATGATGGCGATGATGCAGCAACAGCAGGCGCAGTTCCCCGAAGAGCACGTCCTCTTGCTCAACACCGCTCATCCGTTGATCCAGAACCTCGCGAACTTGAAGCAGAGCGGCTCGTCTGAACTAGCAGATACTATCTGTCATCATGTCTACGATCTCGCACTCATGGCTCAGAAGGGCTTTGATGCGGAGGGCATGAAGTCATTCGTCGATCGATCGAATCAAGTCCTAACGCAGCTCACTAGCAAATAGAGCTTCGTGATACAATTTACGCAGAAATAACTTGCTGTGTTAAGAAGGATCAAAACCATGGACGCACTGATGCTGTTGGCCAAGCTGCCCGAAGCTTACGCAATTTTCAATCCCCTCGTGGACGTTCTGCCTGTGATTCCGGTGTTCTTCCTATTGCTTGCGTTCGTTTGGCAAGCCGCAGTCGGGTTCCGCTAGAGTCGATGTGATG